>Ga0315288_10008686_pt1 | contig 12811 bp, 8 predicted proteins | sample YL17G11_20_MG_FD_203454 | JGI IMG/M metagenome (GOLD analysis project Ga0315288, IMG submission 203454) | Sediment microbial communities from Yellowstone Lake, YNP, Wyoming, USA - YL17G11_20 | ecosystem: Environmental > Aquatic > Freshwater > Lake > Sediment | place: USA: Wyoming | collected...
CGCGGCCGCGCGCGGGACAGCGCGCAGCCCTTCCTGACCGACGAGTTTCTGCAGCTGCAGCAGCGCATCGATCAACGCTTCCGGGCGCGGCGGACAGCCCGGGAGGTAGACGTCGACAGGGATGACCTTGTCAATGCCGGGCACGACGTTGTAGGTGCCCGCGAAGGGCCCGCCCGTGCAGGCGCAGGCGCCCATGGCCAGGATCCACTTGGGTTCGGCCATCTGGTCGTAGAGGAGTTTGATCCGGGAGGCCATCTTCTCGTTGACCGTGCCGGAGATGAACATGAAGTCGGCCTGCCGGGGTGAGGCCCGGAAGAACGACCCGAAGCGGTCGAAGTCCCAGCGGGCGGCGGCGGCGGCCATCATCTCGATGGCGCAGCAGGCGAGACCGAAGGTCATGTACCACAACGAGTTCCGGCGGCCCCAGTTGAAAAGCTGCCGCACCGGGCCCATGAACACGCCCGGAAGCACCTTCCGGAGAGGGGATTTCTCCGGAACCGAGTGCGAATCGAGCTTCTCGACCAGGCGAACACCCTTGGGACGGCGGGGAAGCTTGTCCCCCCGGCCGCGCCGGCGCCCTACACCCACTGCAGCACCTTCTTCTTCCAGGCGTAGACCAGGCCGACGACGAGGATCCCAAGGAAGACGACCATCTCGACCAGACCGGGAAGCCCGAGGTCACGGAAGACCACGGCCCAGGGGTACAGGAAAATCACCTCGACGTCGAAGATGACAAAAACGAGGGCGAAGATGTAGTAGCGCACTCGGAACTTCAGCCGGGAGTCGCCGTAGGGTCGCTCACCGCATTCGAAAATCGACTGCTTTCCGGTGTTCGGCAGGTTCGGCCGCAACAGCTTGGCCACCCAGAGGCCAAGGAAGACGAAACCGACACCGACCGTCAAGAATAGAAGGACGTCGAAGTAGTTGCCCATTCGTCGGGTGCCTCCCCAATGGACTGAAGGGCGGAGCAGACCGCGCACACACGAGCAATTATAGTCTTCGCCCGAAAACAGTGTCAACCGAGCCGACGGGCAGGTAGTAGCCATGAGCGCAGCTACAGACATGTTGCCCTAAGCCAGAGCCGCCGGCTGGGTGGCCCCCTCCGGCGGCTCGTTCGCTATCTCCCCTACACCCCTCTTATCGCCTGCAGGGACGTCGACAAGTATTTGACGATGAGATGGTCCAGTTGCCTACTGAGATGAAGTATGGGAGGGCTGGTCAGGGACTCCCCGAGTCCGTGTCGATCAGCGATCTGCTCCCGCAAAGCCTCGATCCGACGAAGAGTCTCCGCACGTTCCGAGTCAGTTGGCGGCATGTGTGGCGATGAGGCCTCGCGCCTCTTTGCCTCCTTTCGACATCTTTAGTGGCATAATATCACAAAGAAGGGAACGATGTCTAATCCTCGCCGACGACGCGAAGCTCCGGCTCCAGCCACACGCCGGCGTGAGCCTGAACGGCCTGGCGCACCCGCTCGATGAGTTCGAGGACGTCGCGGGCCGTGGCCGACCCCAGGTTGACGATGAAGCCGGCGTGGCGCTCGGAGACCTGGGCGTCCCCGACGCGAAGCCCCCGGCATCCGGCTTCCTGGATGAGCGTGCCGGTATAGCGCCCGGGCGGGCGTTTGAAGACGCTCCCCGCGCTCGGAAAGTCGGTGGGCTGACGGGTCTCCCTCTTCGCGGTGTTCTCCTCCTCCCGACGCCGGATGGCGGCAAGGTCGCCGCAAGCGAGTCGCAGCGTCGCCGACACGACTACCCAATCCTCGCGCTGGGGACGGCTGGTCCGGTAGCCGAACTCAAGAAGGCCGGCGGGGACGGACTCGATGAGGTCCCGGGTCGTGATGAAGTCCGCGGACTCGACCACCTTCGCCATCTCTGAGTCGTAGGCCCCGGCGTTCATGATCACGGCCCCGCCCACCGACCCCGGGATGCCGACCGCGAACTCCATCCCGGAGAGCCCCCGCTGGCCGCACTCCCGAGCCAGGTCGGCCAAGCCGGCGGCGGCCCCGGCCCGGACCCTCTCTCCGTCGAAGGTCGTCGCGGCCAGGTCCCCGGCCGGCCGCACCACCACTCCCCGGATGCCCCCGTCCCGGACGAGAAGGTTCGTTCCCCGGCCGAGGACCAGGAAGGGCGCCCCCCGGCGGCGGCACTCCCCGAGAACCCGCAGGAGTTCCCCGACGCTTTCGACGGTGACCAGGAAATCAGCCGGACCGCCGATTTTGAAGGACGTGTGGCGGGACATGGGGACGCCCCGCTCAACCCCGGCCCGGGACGTCGCCTCGACAAGGCTCTTCTCCAGAGCGCGGTCCGCCTCGGCCCTGCCGCACGGTCCGGACATGCCGCCGCACCTCCCGCCTAGGCCCGCCCCAGGGCGACCCCGACAAGTCCCGGTCCCGTGTGCACGACCAGAACCGGGCTGACCTGACCGAGAGTCACTTTCGTAGCCCCGGGCAACTTCAGGATGCTCTCGCGCAGGGCTCGCGCTTCCTCGTCGGCCCCGCCGTGCATGACGGCCACGCGGTTCGCCCCGGCGGCCACGCCCTCGCGGGCAATCTCGAAGAGTTCCCGCAGGGACTGGTTGCGGCCTCGCACCCGGCGATAGCTGAAGTACTTGCCGTGCTCGTCTATCGAGATGATGGGCTTGAGGTCGAGGGCCCCCGCCAGAGCCGCGGAAACGGCGCCGATGCGGCCGCCGCGCCGGAGATACTCGACCGTCTTGAGGACGAAGTAGGTCTTGGATTGCGAGACCATCTCCCGGACCCGGCTCACCACATCGTCCAGGGGCACGCGTTCCTTGAGCCATTGGGCGGCCTGTTCCACGACCTGTCCGAGGCCCATGGAGAGGGAGAGGGAGTCGACGACGGTGGTCTTGAGGCTGGTGACTTCCTCGGCCGCGGCCCGGACCACGTTCATGGTCCCGCTCAGCCCGCTGGAGATGTGAACGGCCAGAGCGTGCGTGAATCCGGCCTCGCGAACCTTCCGGAGAAGCCCCAGCGCGTCCTCATGCGAGGGGGTCGAGGTCGTCGGGATTTCGCGGTCGAGACGTTCATAGACTTCCGATGGCGTGATATCGACGCGGTCGCGGTAGCTCCGGTCCCCGTAGATCACGTACAGGGGCAGAACGTGGATGCCGTGCTCAGCGATGACCTCGGCCCCGAGGTCGCACGAACTGTCGGTGATGAGCGCGATGCGTTCGGTCAAGTGTTTTCCTCCCGGATGGTGCTGGATGGACACCCTTCCCCGCCTTCCCGCCGGTCGAGCCTGGCCACGCACTCCACGTGCGCCGTCTGCGGGAACATGTCCACAGGCTGCGCCTCCCGCACCCGGTACCCCCCCGCGGACAGAATACCCAGGTCCCTGGCCAGCGTCGCTGGATTGCACGAGACGTAGACGACCCGGCGGCAAGCCAGCCGGCGGACGGCCTCCAGCACGGCCGGTTCGCACCCCTTGCGCGGCGGGTCGAGGACCACCGTATCCACGGGAATCCCCTCTCCGGCCATGTCCGCCAGGACGGCGGCGGCGTCCCCGCGGATGAAGCCGGCGTTGCGGATCCCGTTGGCCTTGGCGTTGGCGACGGCGTCGCGAACCGCGGCCAGGCTCAGTTCCACGCCTACTATCTCCTCGAGCCCCTTGAGCCTGGCGGCCAAGAAAAGGGTGATGGTCCCGACGCCGCAGTAGATGTCGGCAACCCGCTGGGCGCCGGAGGCCATCCGAGCCACGACCTCGTAGAGCGCCTCGGTCTGGCTCGGGTTGACCTGGAAGAAGGACGAAGGCGAGACCCTGAACCGGAGCCCCCCGAGCGTGTCGGTGATGTGGCCCGGCCCGGACAGCACGACATCACGCGGCCCGAGGATGACGTTGGTGCGGCGCGGGTTGATATTCTGGAGCACGGTCCAGACCTCCGGGACCGCCTGTCGCAGCGCGGCGGCCAGGCGCCGGCCCATGGGGAAGGCGACCTGCGAGGTGACAAAGACCGCCATGGCCTGATGGCCGTCCTGCGACACTCGGGCCAGCACGTGACGGAGCAGCCCGACCCCGGTGTCCTCGTCGTAGGCCGTCACACCCAGTTCGGAGGCTATCCGGACCGCCGCCGCCAGGACGGCGTTGTTCGTGGGGTGCTGCAGAAGACAGCCTTCAACCGGAATGACTTCGTGGGTGCCGCGACGATAGAGGCCGGAACGGAGGCGCACGGGCCCGCCGCCCTTTTTGGCGCGGCGAACCGCCACAATCGGGAACTGGGCCTTGTTGCGGTAGCCGAGGGGCAAGGCGGCGCCCAGGCAGGGGGGGACCGCTACCGAGTCAAGGCGCCCGACGCGGCGGAGGGCCTCGCGGACCACCTTCGTTTTCCACTCCAGCTGGGCCGGGTAGGAGAGGGCCAGGAGCTGGCAGCCACCGCAGTCCGGGGCGGCAAGGCAGGCCGGGTCGACTCTGGAGGGGCTGGGCTCGACGACTCTGGCCAACTCGGCCTCCAGAAAGCGCCGGCCGGGGCCCGCGCCGCCGGGGACCAGGGCCTCCACCCGGTCACCGGGGAGAGCCCCCGGCACGAAGACGACCAGGTCGCCGGCGCGGCCGATGCCCTGGCCTTCCGACCCGAGGTCGGTGATCGCGAGTTCGACCTTTCTGGCCCTGTCCGTCTGTGTCACCTCGTATCGGGGAATTGTGCGCCATTCGACTCTAGTCTCAGTTTCCCCCCCTGCGAGCACCCTTTCCTTGACAGTCGACCCTCAGGCGGTTACTATGCCTTTGGTAGTCACTACAATTCTCACCATAAAAATTGCGATTTTGACATGCGGACATCCCACATGGGGAGGAGGAACTTCATGAAACTCAAGAGATTGGCTGTTGTTCTCGTCGTCGCGGGGCTGGCCCTGGCGTTCTACGGGTTCTCGGGCAGCGTCTCCGCCGCGGCCGGAAACGTCGGTGTGACGTTCACCATCTTGTCCACCCAGACTCTCACCATCGCGGGCACGCCCGTCGCCTTCAACGACGTCACCCCGGCCAGCGCGACCTCGCCCAAGACGGTGGAGGTCACCGTCAAGAGCAACGTGGCCTACAAGCTTACCTACACGGCTCCGACCAGCTTCGACGGGACTACGTCCGTCCCAATCGGGCGCCTGACCTACGACGACACGCCGTTCGAGAGCGGCACGCCGTTCCTGAGCGGCCTAAACACTCTCGTACCAAACCACGCCAAAACCACCGGCACCGGCGTCACCCATAGCTACGACTACGTCCTCACCGTCCTCTTTGACGATGACCCGGGCTTGTACACCGGGACCATCATCTACACCGTTTCAACGCCGTAGGTTGTCGAGTGGTCGCGCGGAAACGCACCCGGTGTGAGGTCTCTCCGGCGCCGTCGGGCAGAGGCCTCCGCCGGGTGTTCGCGTAGCACAGGGGGAGACGCAAGTTGCGGCACTGGTCAGGCCCCATCTCTTTCCTCACCCGTCTGTCTTGGGCCATCGCCGTCGCCGCGTTGGTGTTCGCCTCTTCTCCCGCCTCGGCGCCGGCCTCGGCGGCGGCCGCCGGCGACCAACCCCCGACCCTCAGCCTGGGACTCGCTCCGGTCAAAACCGCCTTCGACCTTGTCGCCGGCGAGAGCCGCATCATTACCGCCACCGTCAATGGTGGCGGCAACATCGACCTTCAGGTCCAGGTGCTCTATAGGGACGCTCTCCGCCGTGACCAACAAGGGTTCGAGTACGTCGAGCCCGGCCGCGAATTCTGGTCGGCCGGCTCGTGGCTGACGGTCACTCCCGCGGAGTTCGGCCTCAGCCCCGGGCAGCGGCAGACCCTCCGGACGGTAGTCACCGTCCCTCCCGACACCCCGGACGGCGAGTACTACGCCGCCTTCCTGGTCAGCGCTTCCCCAACCGTCGCTCCGGCGGACGGCACGACCGTCCAGGTCGTCGGACGCCTGACCTCGCTCATCATCCTGGCCGTGGGCGAGGGCATCCCCCGAGAGGCCAGGCTCATCGCCTATGGCGACGTGCCCTGGGCGCCACAAGGCTCCGGCCTCGGCGTCGTCGGGAAGCGAGCCGCGCATCTCTGGCGCTGCCTCACCATCGACGACCGGAACGTGGCGGTCTTCGCCGAAGGGCGCCCGCTGCGTGTTTTCGTTCCCCTGGAGAACACGGGCAAGACCTACATCCAGCCGCGGGTGACCGTGACCATCAGTCAGGACGACTTGGTCAGGCGTGTCCTGGTCCTGGAGGGGGAAATCATCCTGTCGGGAGAGCGCCGGGCGCTCGAGCTGGCCTGGACCGACTCTCCCCTTCTCGGGAGGTTCGACCTGGAGGTACGGGTGGACTACGGCGGAAGTGAGCCCCTGATAGCGGCCCGCCGCGTCACGGTGTTCCCCGTGAAGGGCGCGATTGGCATCGTGGCCATGGCCTTCGGGGTGGGATACTTGACGGCCAGGTGGGGACGGCGCCGGACGCCGTCCAGGCCGGTCGCCGCGAGCGGCCGCGGCGCCGCGCCCGGCAGGTGAAGGCAGACCGGCGGGTGGTCGAGAGAGCCCGCGGAGTGAGGTGAGACCAGGGATGTCGCGCCGGCGCGGTGGCCTGTTCGGGTACTGGCCCAGCGTGTTCCTCCTGGGCCTCTTCCTTCTCCTGACCTCTTCGTTCGTCGGCGTCGCCCAAGCCGCCCTGGGCGCCATCTCCCTGACCCTCACGACCTATGGTCATGACGGGCTTCCCGGAGCTGGGACGGTGGATTTCGGAGACGTGTATCCCGACACGCCCTTTACGGTCTCCCCCGCGATGGTCGCGTCGGTAGCCAGCGGCATGCGATGGCGGATGACCGCGGTGACCGGGGCCATCCCCGAAGGCTTCCTCCTGGAGCAGCGGCCGCAGGGCGGCGCCTCCTGGACCACCCTCTCCCCCACGACCGCCGTCATCGCCGATGCCGAGCCGCCGGCCAGTCCCGGCACCCTAGGCTATGAACTCCGCCTGACGCCAAGCTGGGACCTGATGCCCGGGACGTACACTCTCCAGGTGACCTACTCCGTCGCCTTCACCGACCAGACCCCGCCGGCGGGTCAGGTGACCATCAACGCAGGCGGCGCCTACACTCAGAGCGTGTCGGTGACTCTGAGGCTGGCAACCGACGACTCGGGGGTCGTTGAAGGCATATGCTTCTCAAACGACAACGTCACCTGGTCCGCCTGGCAGACCTACTCGACGACCGCGCCCTGGACGCTCGCCGCCCCGGACGGGCCGAAGACGGTGTGGGCCAAGTTCCGCGACCGGGCGGGCAACGAAGCGCCCCCCGTGTCGGCGTCAGTCCTCCTGGACACGGCCGCCCCGACCATAAGCGGCGTCACCGTCTCGAACGTCACGGCCACGACCGCCGACGTCTCCTGGCAGACCAGCGAGCCCGCCTCGCGTCAGGTCGAGTACGACCTGACCGCGAGTTATGGCCTCCTCTCGACCCTCGACCCGAACCCGCTCACGGCCCACCTCGTCGTCCTGAGCGGACTCACCCCCGGGACTCTCTACCACTTCAGGTCGCTCTCGGCGGACCCGGCCGGCAACCTCGCGGTGGGAACGGACGCCACCTTCTCGACGCTCCTGGAGGCCCCGACGCTCAGTTCGACCCTAACCCTCGATAAGTGGGGAACCTACACCATCAGGCTGGATTGGACGGCCAGCGCCGCGGCCAGCTACCGCGTAGAGCGTAAGCCGACAACCGATCCCGTCAAAAGCTTCGCCCAGCTGACCTCGACGACTGGACTGAGCTACGCCGAGACCCAGTCCCCGCCCTTCTCCTACGATTGCCGGGTCATCGCCGTGGGCGCCGGGGGAAGCGTGGAGTCGGCGCCCTCGAACGTCGTCACGGCGGCGTCCGGTCCGGACACGACGCCGCCCGTCCTGACCTCCGTGACGGCCTCGCCCGGCCAGTACTCCTGCACCGTGACCTGGACGACCGACGAACCCTCGAAAAGCGCCGTGAGTTACCGGACCGGCACTGATCCGTTCGCCGCCACGACGACCTACACGTCCTTGGTCACCAGCCACTCCGTGACCGTCGCCGGGCTCGTTCCCGGCACGACGTACGAGTTCTACGCGGTCTCGACGGACTCTACAGGCAACACCGGGCAGTCCGCGACGCAGTCATTCACCTCCGGGGGACAGGATCCACCCGGGAACCTGGTCGCGGAACGCACCGGTTCGAGCCACAACGTGGTCCTCACCTGGACCGCGGCCGCCGGAGCCACGGACTATCGCGTCTATTGGCGCGAGCAAACCGTCATCGGCGAGCCGTGGGGCGTCTGGCAGACAATCGACGTGGCCGGAAGCGCCACCACGGCCTACACGCACAGCCAGCCGGACAAGACGCACTGGTACGAGTACTACGTCACGGCCCTGGGCCCGAGCGGTGAGAGCGTGCCCTCCAGCAGCGTGATCATGAACCCGGCCTCGTAGCCGAGTTCCGCGTATCGCGCCTCGCCCGGGCTAGCGGCACGCCGCCTCTTCGACGACAAGACGCGCCTTGTACCCGTCGACGGTCGCCAGGACCCCGAACGGGATGGTCCACTTGTCGCGCCCGTGACCGCAGGGCAGTCCACTGATGACCGGACGCCCCAAGCCCGCTAGGTGGTCGGCCAGGGTCTCGGCCAGGAGAAGGGGCGGAGACGGCGCCGCCTCCGGCGTGAACTCACAGTCCACCATCTCCCCGACGACAACCCCGGCGGCCTGGGACAGCTTCCCGGCCAGGGCGAGTTGGCAGAGCATCCGGTCCACCCGGTAGGGCTGTTCGCCCATGTCCTCCAGGAGAAGGACCCGGCCGCGCGCGTCGAGTTCGTAGTCCGTTCCCGTGAGACCCGCAATCAGGCTTAGGTTGCCCCCGGCGAGCGGGCCGGTCGCCCGGCCGGCCGCCAGGACCCGGGGCAGGGCCTGGCCCTCCGGCAGAGGCAGCACGTCCAGGGGCTTCGTCGCGGTAACCGCCCGCAGGAACGACTCCAGGGTGAAGCGGGTGAGCTTCTCGCCCAGGTTCTCCACCATCGGACCGTGGAAGGTGACGAGGCCTGTCTTGCGGGCCAGGGCGAGGTGCAAGGCGGTGATGTCGCTGTAGCCGACGAAGACTTTGGGGTCCTGCCGCACGGCGGCATAGTCGACGAGGTCGAGGATGCGGCCGGCCCCGTAGCCGCCCCGGGCGCAGAGGATGCCGCGCACGTCCGGGTCGGCGAAGGCCTGATTGAGGTCTTCGGCCCGGCCGGCGTCCGGCCCGGCCAGGTATCCGCGGCGAGCCCGGAGGTTCGGGCCAATGGCGACTCGGAGGCCCTGGCTCTCAAGGACCCTTATCCCGCCCGCGAGGGCCTCTTCGTGCACGGGTCCGGCCGGGGCCACCACCGCGACGAGGTCGCCGGGCTTGAGGGGGGCGGGCTTGAGGGGAGCCGGGTGGTTCGGAGAGCCTGCCAAAGTTGGTTGCCTCCCACGTGGTCGGAGTCGGTCGTGGCGCTGGTGTCATTGTCCGCTGGGCGAGCCGCGCCCGGCCGGCCCTGGTCAATCGGTCCATATGGTGTTTGACCATGAAGTATTCGGACTTGAGGAGGCCGGGAAGCGACCTGGCCAGGGTCTCCGGCCCGTAGACCGGCCACTGACGGGCGAGCTCGAGCGTGGTCTGCCGCCCGCCCGCCGCGAGCAGGGCCAAGATGCGCTGCTCTCGCTCGGCGAACTTGGCCTCGAACGCCGGCACGTAGCGGCGAAAGTCCTCGTCGTCCCACCGGCCGCCGGTGCGACGTGAGGATGGTGAGGCGGCGGCGCCCACCGGCACTGGCCTCCTCCACCAGCCGGCCCAGCCGGCGGAGAGAGTCGAGATACTCATCGATGTCCGCATGAACGTCGCCGTACCACGGGCCAAACCGGCCAAGGTCGATGTCGGCGCTGAAGACGACCTGGAGGGAGGGAAACCAAAGGCCGCCGTGGCCCGGCGTGTCCTCCCAGGAGGCGAGGGCTCCCGCCTCCCCGGCCGGGCACCAGAAGTCCGCTCCGCCCTCCCCCAAGAAACGTCCGTTCCCGCGGACGTGGTCGATGTGGTAGTGCGTGTTGATGACGACATCGACCCGGCCGCGGGCCGCGACGGCGGAGAGAACCTCCTCCCCCGCCCCCGTGTCGACGATGGGCCTCGCCACTCCCCCTCCACGAAGGTGACCCCCGGAGCTACTTTTAGCTGGAACATGGGCGTAGTGGTTCCATCCTGCGCAGCGCGACCTTGACCTCGTCACCTTCCAGGTCCAGCGTCTGGACGCACCAGCCGCCGACCCGGGCGGTGTCGCCGGACGGGACCTGCCCCTCGCTGAACGCCGCGGACAGGGTCTCGGCCGCGACGTAGTCTCGCTTGGTCGCCAGAGCCTGACGCGCGTCTCCCGAGGCCTCGTAGATGGTCTCGATGCGGTCCTCGACGTCGAAGCCGGCGTCCTTGCGGAGCCTCTGGACGCGGTTGACCATCTCCCGGGCCAGACCCTCGGCCAGGAGTTCCGTCGAGATGGTCGTGTCCAGAGCCACGTAGCGGCCTTCGGCCCCCTCGATGGACCAGCCCGGACGGCTGTCGGTGCGGACCTCGACGTCACCGGGGGCGAGAACGACCGGCAAGTTCTGGTCTTCAACCTTGACCTCAAGGCTCTCCCCGGCGACCAGACGCCTGGCCGCGGCGGCCGAACCCTCGGGTCCGAGTCTGGCCAGAACCTTGGCCACTTTGGGTGCCAGGGGCCCGAGACGCGGCCCCAGAATCTCAAAGCGCGGCTTGATGGTGTAGGTGGCGTAGAGGCCGAGGTCGTCGCCGGTGGCGACTTCCTTGACGTTGACCTCGTCGGAGAGGAGGTCGGTGAGCCCCGCCACCTTCGCCGAGTCGCCCTGGGGGCCGACAAGCACGGCCTTGGGCAGGGGCTGCCTGGTCCGGATGCCGACGCGGTTGCGCGCGGCGCGAGCCAGACCCACGTACTCGCGCACGACCTCCATCTTGCGGAGGAGAGCCTCATCGGCTGAAGCCGGGTCGGCCGCCGGGTATAGGCAATGATGGACGCTTTCGGGCACGACGGCCTTCCCTTCGATACCCGCCCGCGCGAGGTTCTGGTAGATCTCCTCGGTCGTGAAGGGAGTGAACGGGGCGAGCAGGCGCGCCAGGGTCAGCAGGACTTCGTACAGGGTCTGGTAGGCCGCCACCTTGTCCTGGTCGCTCCCGGCGCGCCAGTAGCGGCGACGTCCGCGGCGCACGTACCAGTTGCTGAGGTCGTCCACGAAGGCCTCGATGGCCCGCGTGGCCGGTAGGACGTCGTAGCGGTCAAGGGCGGAGCGCACCTCGCTCACTACCTGCTGCAGGCGGGCGAGGATCCAGCGGTCAAGGACGGCTCGCTTGGCGACCGGCGGGACCACGGCCTCCTTGCCGCCGAGCCGCGCCCGGACGGCCGGCTGGGCCGCCCCGGTGGCGCCGTCGCCGCTCGCGCCCACGGCCAGTGTTCCCGCGGCGTCGGGCTCAAAACGATCCAGGTTGGCGTAGAGCACGAAGAAGGCGTAGACGTTCCAGAGCGTGTCCTGCATCCGGCTCTGAAACTCGCTGATGACCCTGGAACTGAACCGCTTCTGGAACCAGGGGTGGCTGACGGAGTAAAGGAACCAGCGGAGAGCGTCCGCCCCCTGGACGTTGAGGACCTCCCAAGGGTCGGACACGTTCCCGATGTGCTTGGACATCTTCCGCCCCTGTTCATCCACGCCGAACTCGGTGACCACGACGTTCCGGAAAGCCGGTTTACCGAAGACGGTCATCGAGATGGCCAGAAGGCTGTAAAACCAGCCGCGCGTCTGGTCGATGGCCTCGCAGATAAAGTCGGCGGGGAAATGGCGCTCGAACTCCGCCTGGTTCTCGAACGGGAAGTGCCACTGGGCAAAAGGCATCGAGCCGGCGTCGAACCAGGCGTCGATGAGTTCCGGGACGCGCCGCATCTCACCGCCGCACTCGGGGCAGGTGAGGATGACCCGGTCGATGTAGGGCTTGTGCGGGTCAATCGGTTCGGGCAGCGTCTCCGGCTTGGCCAGCCGGCGCAGTTCCTCGACCGAACCCACGCAGACGCGGTGGCCGGAGCCGGTCCCGTCCCGGCCGGTGACGACACCTCCGCCGGCGCCGGCGGCCCCGCCGCCCGCGCACTCCCAGATGGGCAGCGGCGTGCCCCAGTACCGGTTGCGGCTGAGGTTCCAGTCCACCAGGTTCTCCAGCCAGTCGCCGAACCGGCCCTCCTTGAGGTGTTCCGGGTACCAGGCGATCTCGTCGCGGTTCGAGCGGATGAGCTCGTCCTTGACCGCGGTCATCTTGATGAACCAGCCCGTGTCGGCGTAGTAGAGCAGCGGCGTGTGGCAACGCCAGCAGAACGGGTAGGTGTGCGTGTAGCGCTCGGAGCGGAAGAGGCGACCGCTCTCCTCCAGGGCCCGCGTGATGTCGGGATCGGCCTCCTTGACGAACCGGCCCTGCCAGGGGGCGACCTCCGCCGTGAACCGGCCCATGGCGTCGACCGGCCGGAGGACGGGGAGCCCGTGCTCCCGGGCGGCGGCCAGGTCGTCCTCACCGAAGGCCGGGGCCATGTGCACGAGACCCGTGCCGTCCTCGAGAGTCACGAAACCGCCCGGCACGACGGTGAAGACCTTACCGGGTCCGCCCGTGGTGGCCGGCCGGCCGCGCTCGCTCTCGAAGAACGGAAACGGCGGCCGGTAGCTCCGGCCGACCAGGTCGCGCCCTTTGATCGTCTGGAGGGCCTGGTAGCCGTCAGGAAAGACCTTGGGGGCGAGGGCCGCCGCGACGACGAGGACCTCCGCCTCCCCGCC
>Ga0315288_10008688_pt1 | contig 12811 bp, 12 predicted proteins | sample YL17G11_20_MG_FD_203454 | JGI IMG/M metagenome (GOLD analysis project Ga0315288, IMG submission 203454) | Sediment microbial communities from Yellowstone Lake, YNP, Wyoming, USA - YL17G11_20 | ecosystem: Environmental > Aquatic > Freshwater > Lake > Sediment | place: USA: Wyoming | collected...
TGCCACGTGGGACGAAATCATCGCGGTATCCTGGTGAAAAGTATTCTTCGTAAGAATGGCCCCGCGATGGCGGTGGCCGCCGGTCTTGCCATGAGGGCGATATAATATGCACACGATAGATTTGCTAAGAGGACAAGGCATCCCTGCGAAAACCACCTTCGGCAGCGTGGCTATGGTTATTGTGATGGTTGTGGTTCCGATTCTTGCCGCGGCCTGGATGGTGGACCGGTATATGCAAAACAAAACCGATATAGAAATACAGCAGCAGACAATAACTACGGAAGAGGCAACGATAGTTAAATTTGCGGACGCCGTGAAGTTCAAAGAATCGCTTGAGAAGGAGCAAATCGCTATTAATAGCAAGTTGTCGGAAGTTTCATCCTGCCTCGGCAATTATATCCAATGGTCGCCTGTCCTGGAGACTTTAGCCGAGCACATGCCGGCTAAGATGGTCATGAGCGGTCTCAGGGCTGAAAGCACAAACGTACGACAACAAGTGACCAGCGAGAAAGGCCCTAAGCGCACGGTCAATGTCAACGTTTCCAGGAGAATGTTGGTTCTGGATATAAGCGGGAGTGAGCTGCGTGACTACGGCAGCGAAGTTGAAAATTATTCGAAACGTCTAAAATCATCGCCCGTGCTCGGCCCGAAACTCGAAGGCATCGAGTTCTCGCAGAAACCCGGCAGCGCCGGAGACCTGAATACTGTTTCCTATACGATGAATCTTATGTTCAAATCCGGAACGTTGTGAGTCTTTTATGAAGTCGATTTACAGAAAATACTTTAAAATAGGAATTATATTCTGGGCGGTCTGCTTCATTATATTGCTGTTGTCCTATTTGCTCGTTCTGTCGCCCCAGGAAAATATCCGGCGTATAACTGAAAGAAAGCTTGCCGATACAAAAAGCCTTGCACAATCGGCGAGAGAGGCTGCAGAGGAGAAAAACAAAAAGCTGCTCCTCGAACAGATCTCAAATTTGAGCGATAGACTCAAAGGTTTCGTTATCGAGCAGGAAAATGCGGCTAATTTGACATTCGATATAGGCCGGATCTCCAGCGACATAAAACTTAATTCTTTTAGCAGCAATTTTACAGGCGGCGAAGGAACCATAAAAACAGATAATTATAAGCACATAATCGCCAGGCAGATTAGCGTCAACTTTAATTCGAGTTTCAATAAGTTTGCTTATTTCCTTAATGCCCTGGAGAGGAGCCGGCCGGTCGTCTTCATCGATACATTTTCAATTACCCGGTCCGCAGAGAGTGATTCAGGCCACAAAGTGGAGATGAAACTGGCGGTTTTAGTCGGAAAAGACGCTAAAACTAAAGGTATTGACGGTTGATTATGTTTGGTGTAAACTCGTGCGAGGGGGAAATCGCAGGTTTCAAGATATAAAAAATGAGAACGGTAGCAATAGCGAATCAAAAAGGCGGCTGTGGCAAAACAACTACGGCAGTAAATCTTGCCACAGCTTATGCCGTATCGGGAAAGCGGGTCTTATTGATCGACCTTGACCCGCAGTCCCATGCGACAATAGGGTTGGGCCGGGATCCGGAAACACTTGAGTGGACCGTGTATAACCTGCTAACCGATCCCGGTACTTCCGCTTCCATGCTGGCGATAGATAGTAACGTGGATGGGCTGTCCCTGCTGCCGAGCAATATTTTGCTTTCCGGCATCGAATTCGAGCTGGCATCGCTCGAAGGCAGAGAGTATGTATTGAGCAATAAACTCAGCGATGTGAACGGCTCTTACGATATTTGTTTTATAGACTGCTCTCCTTCACTTAGTTTGCTGACCTTAAACGCCCTTGTAGCGAGTGACGATGTTATTATACCGGTTCAGACACACTATTACGCCCTCGAAGGCTTAAGGCAGTTGCTTGAGACTATAGACATTGTTAAGAAACGCTATAATAAAAACCTGGAGATCCTCGGAATACTGCTGACCTTTGTTGAAAGCAGGACAAAATTGAGCAGGCAAGTCCAGCGGCAGATGAGAGAGTTCTTCGGTGATTTGGTTTTTGATACGGTTATTCATAAAGATGTAAGGCTGGCCGAAGCTCCAAGTGCTCATGAACCTGTTTTCATTTATTCCCCGGAGTGCAAAGGCGCCATTGAACATAAAATCCTGGCTGAGGAGATAGGCTGAGCAATGGCAAAGAAAAGAACAGGGCTCCAAAGTGAAATTGCGGGGATTTTTTCCGGTGTGCCGGTACCGAAGAAAAGCGGCCAGCGTTCTCAGCCCGGCGTTCCGGCACCAAAGCCCGACGACCCGGCATCAAAGCCCGTCGGTTCTGTTATTTCTAAACCAGTGGCTCCGCAGCCGGTAACTCCGAAACCGATAGCTCCTGTAACACCAACGCCTTATAAACCAGTTGAGCCGCTTCCGGCGGCACCGCGGCCCAAAGTTGTCGAAGTCAAAGTTCCTGAGCAGGTAACCAGGCAAATCCCCCCAAAAATATCCCGGCGACGGAAAGACAAACTCTTTGCACCCAAAGCCGGCACCAGTTCTTCAAGACAGAAAACGTCAATTATTTTGTTTGTCCTTTTTTCAACTGCCCTGGTTATCGTGCTTGCTCGACCATACTTTACATCTCGTCGAAATCCAGTTAATCCCCGGGCGGCTGGAAAGACGGATAAGGGCAATTCGACCTTGGCTAATATTAAGATTGACTGGCCGGTGCCGCCGGTTTATTCTGCTGAGCTTCGTGATCCTATGGAATTGAGCTCACGGCAGCAGAAGATAATAATTGAAACGTCCACTGACCTGGTTGTTGTAGGTATATCATGGAGCGAAGACCGCAAATTCGCGACTATTGGCACGCAAACGGTGCAGGAGGGTGATATCGTGCAGGGCACGAAGATTAGAGTCAAAACAATAAATCGCAATAGTGTCGAGTTTGAGGATGATGAAAAGACATGGACACAAGAGGTTAAGGGTAAAGCAAAATAATGTAAAGATTGTAAAGGATGTTGTTTTCGGGGAAATCTTAGAAAGGAGAATATTATGAAAAAATGTTATGAATTCAGGCAATTGATGATGTTGTTGGCACTGCTGTTGATGCTTGGCTTCTGCGCTGTTAGTATCGCCCAGGATGCTGGTCAGGCAGCGAAGGATGAGAAGGTTTTAACCGCCGTGGGTGAAAAGATGCTTAAGAAGATCAGCGTCGATTTCCGGGACACACCTATTGACGATGTCATAATAACTATTGGCAAGCAGGTAGATTTGGACATTGTCAAAGGTCCGGATGTTACCGGAAATGTTACCGCCACTCTAACAGACGTCCCGCTGGAAGAAGCGCTGAAGCATATTCTTACCGCTTACGGCGCCGGTTTCGTGGCAAGTGAGAACATGATAAGAATCGTTCCTTCTTCGCAGCTTACCGAAGAAACGGAAAAGATGGTCAGCAAAGTTTATCGAATCTACTATGCTGATGTAAGAGAAGTAGAAAAGGTCCTGGCAAAAGCAATTTCAAAGCGCGGTTTAATATCTGCCAATCCGGGAACCAGCAACATTATGATTACCGATACCGAGAGCAAGATTGCGGCCATTGATACATTTGTCGAGGAAATGGATCGCAGGACGCCCCAGATCCTCGTCGAGGCGAGAATCTATGATATAAGCAACACGGATTCCCTTGACTTGGGTGTCGAATGGAATAATCTGGGACGTAACACAGGATACGGCCAAGAAGTAATTTCAGACTCCGGCCCAATAGTGGATATGAGTCGAAGTGATCCATACACCAACATCGGATTTACTAGTGGAATAAATAAGGCTACTAATACAACAGGAAGAATCAACTTTGGTATACTTAACGAGCACATGAATATAGATACGCTCATAACCGCAGCTCAGGGCGCAGGTGCTGCCAAGTTGCTTGCCAATCCGAGAATATTAGTTCTCGATAATGTAGAAGCCAGTTTCAATGCTATCACGGAAATCCCTTACCAGAGGTTGCAGCAGGGAGGATATCAAAGCTTTGGTACAACGGAATTCAAGGAAGTCGGCGTTACACTTAAAGTGACACCTCATCTTACAAAGGATGGTTTGATCTGGATGCATATAATTCCTTCTTTTAGTGTTCAATCGGGTAATATTCCCATACCGTTGGAAACCTCAGGCACTGGATCAGGCGGGACAATCCGAACTTCTCCCCAGCCAATAGTCGACAAGCGTAATGCTGACACGACAACGCTGGTACACGATGGTGATACCGTTGTGATCGGGGGCTTACGAAAAGAGGAGATTACAACAGAGACGAGCAAGGTCCCGTTGCTTGGTGACATTCCTATTTTGGGTTTGTTGTTCAGGTTCGAAGGCGAGGAACGTCGCAGCAGCGAACTGGTTGTTTTTATAACTCCGAGGCTCATAGAGCAGTCGGTGCTTACAGAAGCTGAATCTGCATATCTGGAAGCGACTGAATTCATCGGTCCCAAACTTCCGACTACAAAGATCGATTCTGAAACAAAGAAATTAAAATAACATTCAATCGAAAGAAAAGGTTGTAAATAAGGCCAAAGTTTATAACCTATTTCAAAGAAAGGGTTTAAGTACGTATGTCGGCCGGCAAATTGATATAGTACTTTGTAAGCCTTAGTTAGTGATTATTATCGCTCTTACCAGGTACGGGGCAGGTTGTATTAAAAGTTACACCTGCCCCTGCCTGAGGCAATGTTGAGTTTGTCCCCTCGGGGGGCGAGGAGTGGTGATAGAAGTATCGTATTAAAATGATCGGCTGAAGTTCGATAATGAAGGCATAACTTCGATTGTCCAGAAGTTATTTTTGTGTAGCTTAGAAAGGGTGTTTGATAATGGTAGAGATAAAAGGGATATTAACCGAGGCGGTCGAGAGAGAAGCTAGCGATGTTCATATAAATGTTGGCCTGCAGCCTATCATCCGTGTAAATACCGAACTCATTGAGACAGACTTTCCAATCATTACCGATGAAGATGCAAAAGAGATACTCATTTCATTGATTGGGCAGGACAAATTCAATGCGTATGAGCAGAGAAGGGATTTTGATTTCTCGACAAGTATTACGGATCCGGACCAGCGGTTCCGCGTTAATGCTCATTATCAGCGTGACACAATTGCTATTTCGTTCAGACTGATTTCGGACCGTGTACCTTCAATTGAAGAATTGAATTTACCGGATAAAATCAAAGAATTTGCCGATCTACCGAGAGGATTGGTATTAGTAACGGGACATACAGGGGCCGGAAAGAGTACGACGCTCGCTTCAATGATAGGGCTGATCAATTCAAAATACCGAAAGCGGGTAATCACGATCGAGGATCCCATTGAATATTGGCTCTTGAACGATAAGTGTATGATAGAGCAGCGTGAAGTCGGTTCGGACTGTCCTGATTTCACAACGGGCCTGAGACATATTCTTCGCCAGGACCCCGATATCATCATGGTCGGTGAGATGCGTGACCTGGAGACCACGAGCTTTACACTCACAGCCGCTGAGACCGGGCACCTTGTTTTCAGTACCCTGCATACTCCGAATGCACCTCAATCGATAGAACGTGCTATCGACATCTATCCGGCTAATCAGCAGACTCAGGCTCGAACTATGCTGGCAAATGCGCTGCAGGCCGTTATCTCGCAGACTCTGTTCAGGAGAATTGATGAGCCGGGGATGGTTCCCAGCACAGAGATACTATTGTGTACATCGGCTGTCAGGAACTGTATCCGCGAGAACAGGATTTACGAGATACCCAATATTATCGAAACATCTCGCCGTTTTGGGATGCACACGATGGATAATAGTATCGCCGAACTATGTTTGAAGGGGTATATCGACAAGGAAGAAGCGATATTACGATCGAGTAATCGGGCCAAAATGGAGAAGGCGCTTCAGCTTGCACGAAGATCCTGAAGCTTGCCCACAGCGAGTCCCGTTCAGTTTCGCAAGGCACCGTTCCACAGCGAAGCCGCGGAGTCGGTGGTCTCGGATATAGACTCCGCCGGTAAGCATGTCCCTTTAACGTTTTGTCTGGTGCTTTTAATTTTTTCAGAATTTTCGGAAAAGTGGGGGTTTTTCTGCGAATAGAGTTCGGTCCATCAGAACTTGAGTCTCGATCAGGGCGTATAGGTTGATAAAAGAGAGTTTTTGAACGACTGAATTGGACCTGATTTAGGGAGGCACGAATTGACAACCGCCGGCATGGAAAACTCACTCTTGGCACCTTTCAAGGAGAATCTGCAAAGTGTCATCTACGGCAAGGATGAATGTATCGATGTTATGATTGTTTCGCTCCTGGCCGGGGGCTCTGTTCTGATTGAAGATGTCCCGGGTGTGGGCAAGACAACCCTCGCTAAAGCTTTGGCAAAAAGTATTGAAGCCAAATATAGCCGGATACAATTCACACCCGATCTGTTGCCTGCGGATATCCTGGGGTCTTCTATTTACAATCCGGTTAGCGGGGACTTTAAGTTTTCTCCCGGCCCCATTTTCTGTAATATTCTTCTTGCCGACGAGATCAATCGTGCTTCACCCAGAACGCAGTCGGCCCTGCTGGAGGCAATGAATGAGAACCAGGCGACAATTGAAGGCCAATGTTATCCGCTATCGAAGCCGTTCATGGTGATTGCCACGGAGAATCCGATCGAGTTCCACGGCACGTATCCATTACCTGAAGCCCAGATGGACCGCTTCCTGGTCCGGCTGCCCATAGGTTATCCGACGGCCGAAGTCGAGGTCGACATTCTCAAGTCACATGCCCATAACGAGCCGCTCGACAGAATTAAGCCGGTGCTGAAGCTTGAACAGGTCAGGCAGATCCAGCAGGAAGTTACCAACGTTCATGTTGATGATGGTATACTGGAATATATCGTTGAAATCGTCCATGCCACCCGTCACGATAATCGTCTTCAGTTGGGCATCAGCACTCGCGGGACCCTGATGTTGTCCCGGGCGGCAAGGGCTCGCGCTTATTTTCAGAAGCGTGACTTTGTTATTCCCGACGATGTATTATGGCTTGTGCCCTATGTATTCCCGCATCGCATTCTTGTGACCGCCAAGACACGCCACAGCGGTACTACCGCCAGGCAGATTGTTATGGACATCGTCGGTCGTATCAAAGTTCCGGTTTGAAAAGGCGGCTGTCACGATGAGCAGAACGGATACGAAATTACGTATTGGCTTGACCGATGCAGGTAAGATGATTCTGCGCGGGATCGGTTTTGTCGCTTTAGCTGCTTTAATCGTTCCCGCCTTCGGTGTACTTTCTGCTCTGGTCTCGGTCATGCTGACGGCATTGGTTGTCGGCTTTATTCTGCGGCCCAGAATCCAGGTTAGCGGCAATCTGCCTGATCGTATCGAAGTAAACCAGACAGCACAGTTGAGGTACTTGCTTAAAAACATCGGCCGCTTTCCGGCCTACAATCTTTGCCTCAGGTTCGATGCATTGCCCGAGGCGATAGAGCAGGTCGATAACGGGTGCGTGGTTTCTCGTCTGAGATCGGGCGAGACTACGGAGGTGACTGTTACAATAAGACCTAAACGGCGCGGTTACTATCGAATCGAGCAGCCGGTGTGCCAATCCAGCTTTCCCTTTGAATTGTTCAGTTTTGGCGGGTCGCGTAATGATCAGGAGAATCTTATCGTACTTCCGGCCTTTTCATTGCTCCGAATCCTTCTGGGGCACCTGAACCCGCAAGCTCGCTCCGACAGCTCTATACTCGCCGGCCGTACGGGAGCCTTCCCCGAATATGTGGGAAACCGCCCTTTTATGCCGGGAGATTCCCCGAGGAAAATCGATGCACGCGCCTGGGCCCGGTTAGCTGTGCCGGCCACGAAGGAGTACCACGAAAATTTAGACAACTACGCCGCACTTGTATTAGATACCGGGGTATCCAAAGACCTGTCGCCGTTAAAATCGGACGAGAACAAACAGCTCGAAGCTGCCGTCTCTCTTTGTGCTTCCGTGGCATTCACAATTAACGATGATTGTCTTATCGACTTGCTGCTTGCCGGCCCCGATTTGCATCAGTTCACCAACTGGCCGAGAAAGATGCGTCTCGACAAGATACACGAGATTCTGGCCGGCGTTGAGCCATCTATGGATTATACCCCGGGGCAAATGGCGCCGATATTATCAGATCGTCTCGGCCGGATATCTGAGGTAGTTTTTATTCTGTCCGGCTGGAAGGAGGCGTACGGGCAGTTGCTGGAACTGGCCGGCCAGGCCGGATGCCACAGCACAGTCTTTGTAATCGGGGAATCCGGTAAAATCGATTTAGACCGGCAGGAAATGGCCTGGACCGAAAATATCCAAATACTGTCTCCAGACGAAATCCTGACAGAGCAGGTGATGCGCTTGTGAAGACACAAAAAACCATCGCTGTAATTATCATATTGGCAAGCTCGGTACTGACCGCGCTGGTCTCCTGGGATATTGCCTATCCGGCTATCCTTTGTATGTTGGGACTCGTGGGTTTGCGGCGGCGCTTTACGTGGAATATCAGGCCGGAAAGACGCGTTATCACCTCATTGCTCCTGCTCTTCCTGGCGATGCTCTTTGCGCTTCACTACCGCTATACCGGCCTCGCCGGTCGCGTCGCTTATGAACAAGCTGCGGCTTTCGCATGGCAAACAATCGCCCGCTACTTCCTGGCTTCAATGATACTCATATTGTTTCTCGGGTCACCTCGACGACTGCCGGCTTCGCTCGGATTGTTTCATATCGCCATTGCGATTTCCGCCGGGCAGGTCCTTTTGCTTAATGACATGTATATCGCGTACCGGCTTTTAGAGCTGCTTTCCGTAATCATGGTTGTGGTTTATGTAATGTCGGCACGTGACTCGACGGCCGTACCCATACCGGAACGTATGGGACGCATGTCCCGGGGATTCGCTTTTGGCCTGATACTTATCGTTGCTGCAAACTGCGGCTGGATCGCCGGTTCGATACTCTATCGCCATGTAGAGGTTCTCAACTACCTGCCGGTTTGGTTCTGGAGGGGAACTGTTGCCGCCGATGGCCGGACCGGGGACCAGGCTCGTATCGGGTTCTCCGACAGCGGCAAACTTTCCAGCGTTTTAATGATTAAGGGAGATCAGGATCCGACGCCGGTGCTCGGCATCACGTCTGACAGTAGTCCGGGTTACTTAAGGGCCAGGGCATTTGATGTGTACCGTAAATCCCAATGGTATGAGGCACCATACCAGGAGGCGCTATTCCCGGAGCAGAATACGCCGTTCGGTATGTATTTTGTCGGCGGCAGGAATCTTTTTCGTCTCCGCGGCACAGGCGATTCCAATTACGAGCACATGACCATCCGGCACGAATCTATGCTTGCCGATGTGGTGTTCACCCCGCTGGGAACATCCTTCATTGAAGCGCCGTTCAACTATCTGCAGCGGGACGACAACGATATCATTTACACTCCGAATTCACGGCCCGGCCTGAATTACCGGGTAGCTTACACGAAGTCGGCTTATCAAAGAGCCCCTTCACTCATCCAGAGGCGCCGAATGCTGGATGTTCCCAGGGATCTCGATCCGCGTATCGGCCGGCTGGCAGGCACTGTCTTTGCGGGCTGTAACACGACAAGCGAAAAAATTGATGCCGTCATTAGGCACTTTCGCACTAATTACACGTATCTGCTCGGGCTGGATATTCCGTCCGATCGCGATAAGCTGACCAGCTTTTTACTTGAAGAATCGACCGGATATTGCGAATACTTTGCCTCCGGCGCTGCTATACTTCTGCGTCTGGCCGATGTGCCGACGCGGTATATCACAGGTTTTCTGGTTACACAGAAAAGCTCCCGGGGTGATATATGGGTCGCGCGGAACATGGACGCCCATGCCTGGGTCGAAGCCTGGGACCAGGAACAAAACCAGTGGACGATTGTCGAAGCGACGGTAGGGCAGGATCCGGTCACGACGTCCATAGACGAACAGGCAGCAGGCACGGGCGGCGGTACCGGTGTTCTTCTGGCCCAGCTCCTGCAGGCTTCGTATGAGTATGGCCTTTTTGGCGTATTAGGCTGGTTGTTCAAGTTCTACAGCCTTGGTACCGGCTTAATTCTAACGGCGATTTTCCTTGGCACTGCACTGGTGGTGAACTTGTCTCGACGCCGTGAAACGAAGAAATCCCAAAGCCGGGCGCAATCGATAGCGATGAACAATCCGGGTCTTATTGGTTTGCACAAGATGCTTGCACGGATGGATCGCAAAGTCAAAGCAGCGGGGCTGCGAAGAGATATCAGCGAGACTCTGCACGCTTTCTCCGGCCGGTTGCGAAAACGCGACTCGGGCGATGGATTATGGACTAAAATATCAGACTGGTATCTCGAATATGCTCACCTGCGCTATCGCGGGAAGATCAGCTCCGGACATCTGGAGCAGTTGAAGCAGCGTGCCCGAAGCCTGTACGACTCTTTATGAGCAATGCCCGGAGAGGCTCGGAAGGATATATTTAATCTTTTCAAAAAATCCAGCCGGCTCCTTTTTAAGCTCGGCATATTCCGCCGGGTTCTTCTCTCTGAGGTTCCATGATTCGCTGATATCGGACCTTATGCAGATACCTGGCGGATCGTACAGCGAGCGCCTATTAAATTATTATCGGATAAAATGCACTTTTCCGACAGATATTTTGGGGAACCGGCGAATTATGCCGATAATAGCAGGTATGGAACACTCGGGACAAAACGTGTTTATCGAAACGATATTAATGGGTAGTACAAGACTATCCGTAAGGATTTCGGCACCGACGAGTGGCATCTTTAGATTCCCTGCTTTTTATTAGGAGACCTGACAATGAATTTAGAAACTATTAGCATAGCTGTACTTCTTTTGATAGCCGTAGCGGCCATAGCAATACGCTTGACCCTGTCTAAAGTCCGACAGGACTTAAAAGACGGCCGGGAACAACTTAAATCTGAGTTTTCCGAAATAAAGAAATTGCTTCAGAAATAAGCTGATAAAGCGTCGCCGGCACTAAGCGAGAAAGGCATAAAGTTTTGACGGCATCTGCCGCAGCGAATAACTGCTCGTTGCAGACGGAATAAATACACATGTGACGACTCTGATGAGCAGTGTTTGTAGAGTGATAATCGTCTGTCTCTTAAAAGCGCTACTCTACGAGCCAGCATGTACTTATTGGGGCGGGATTTCGGCCATCGTAGTTTATAATTTTATCACCCGTTCCGAAGCAGTAAACGGAAGAAGCGATTACCTGGTTGCCTGTTCCAAGGCCAGTTCCACCGAGTCGTAGTGCAAAACCTTGTCCATTTCCACCTTTCTGTTCACTGGCGGGTCTTTCTTGTGGAAAGTACAGCGTTCCTTCGATAATTGAGTCGCCGGTACCAGTAATTTCTGCGTCATTTAAATTCAGGTCATCCTGCGCGATAATTATACCCGCATATGGTCCATTCGATAATGGTTCTGCTTTTAGAACGGCATTTCCAGAAATGTAACAAATAGTATTATCGGCTTTCCAGTTACTTCCGGCGATGTAAAAGAAAGCCTCACCAATTCCATCACCATCGGCATCACCGCCGGCGGGGTCGACAACAACATAGGAATTAGCTAATACCTGCAGTCCTGCTCCGTCAAGAACGAATATGCCAGAGCCAAGCCTGATGGGTTTGTCCGCGGTGCCCCCCTTGAACGTCATGCCGCCTGGATAGTATCCGGCAGGGATGGGCTGGGCAGGGATTTCATTTGAATTCTGAATATTTATTGTTCCATAATTTGGTCCCGGGCTCAAAGTCGGTTTTAATCCTACCTCCAGGTCGTTCAGCCACGCCAAGGGATCAAGCAATCGCGGCTGACCGAGCCAGACTTGCGTGTCAGTTTCGTAAAGATCGAAATCTCCAACTTGACTAAAACCTTGAGCATGTATGTTTATTAAGTCAGCAACGAGTTCCGGTGTGCCGTTCAGAGTTAAACTTAATTCGTCGTCACCCGAATTGATCTGAATTGCACCATCTTCAAATACGTGCGGGTTCTCAGTAATGTTATTCACGACCAATTTTCCTGTGCCTCCAATATTAAGGCCGGTTCCATCGTGTCTGAGGCAAATCAGGCCGGCTCCAGTCCCCCCACCCGTTACGGTGATAGCATAAGGTCCACGTAGCCCAGGTGGTTCCCCCTGCCAATTGCCTGCTAAATCAACGTCATCGACACCGGCCATAGGTCCGAAATTCAGTGCAATGCGCTGAGTGGCCTGATGGCCTAAGCGTTCGTCCACATCGCGTGAGGCGATGACCGCCAGTGCGTTTACAGCTTGCTGGTTAATCGGGTCATAAGGAATGAAAAGAAACTTTCCTTGCTCCTCTCCAGTTTGCTCCGGAGGGAAATACCCGTACTTTCCAATAATGATGTCACCATCGGTTAAGTTATCATCGTTAGTATTCAAGTTAACAGGAACGTGATCTGCAATGTTCATGGCTGCGAATTTCTGCGCCAGTAAGCGAGCTTGATCCGGATACCTTTTTACCCAAGGACCGCCGGCAAGTGCACCGGCATCTGCGGCGATGTGCATCTGGTGATTTACCAAACAGAGCTTCGCGACATCGAGGGACAAACCGACGAGCAGAAAAAGTGTGAATATGACAAGGACAGTCCAGACCAGAACAAGTCCTCGATTGCGAAGATGCTTAGGTGACAAAGCGCCTTTTTGTTCGCATATAGTTGATCGACATTCCATAACGTTATGTCTCCCGCCTGGCCGAATGGGTCTTTTAGTAGTGATTTTTACCATCATCATTACCTCCGTGACTTTATAGTTTAAAATAAATACTCCTATCTTCTCAGGAATATTATACACAGTAAAGACCGAAAA
>Ga0315288_10008690_pt1 | contig 12811 bp, 11 predicted proteins | sample YL17G11_20_MG_FD_203454 | JGI IMG/M metagenome (GOLD analysis project Ga0315288, IMG submission 203454) | Sediment microbial communities from Yellowstone Lake, YNP, Wyoming, USA - YL17G11_20 | ecosystem: Environmental > Aquatic > Freshwater > Lake > Sediment | place: USA: Wyoming | collected...
CTCGTACTTCAGCAGCCGTCCCTCGGCGTCTTTGGGCAGCAATCTCAACAGGATGGCGATGGCGTTCTTCCCGCAGATCGTGTTCTGCGTTTCTTCGAGGTAGACGAGGAACCGCGGGAAGTCGCGCTTCAGGATAAGATCGAAGGCGGTCTTGTCGAGCGTCTCGATGCCTTGGATGATGTTGTCGTTAAAGGGGCGATAGCTGAAATTGTTCCCGAAGTGTGTGAAGTCTGAACTGACGACGATCAGCGTGCGGTCGTCCACGTACTCTCGAATCGTATCCGCGACGGCCTCTATTGCGTTACCGTCGGTATGTCCGCCGTGATCGACGAAATCGCCGACAAGGATTGGTATCAGCGAGAAAGTCCCCAGTTGCTGCTGCAAGAACGGCAGCACTACCTCGATGGTATATTCGCGCTCGTGGAGTTGGGCGCGCTCGTTTCTGACCCTATAGTCGACCGAGCGCACCTCGACCAGGGTCGAGCGGTCCAGCGAGCGGATCGTGGGGCCATCCAGCGGGATGCTGCCCATCGGCGTCGTGTATGACTGCGCGGAGGGGATCGAGCAGCCGCGGAACGTGCTGAAGTGGGCGGGCGCGAGCACAATCACGCGCTCGTACTTTCGGCCCTCGAGCAGCTTGAAGGCCGCCCCCGCCACGGGACCGAAGGTGCTATACGGCGCGTGCGAGACGATGCAGGCCACGATGCGGCCCTCCGGCACGGGGACCGCCTCATCGCTCATGCAGCGCTTCATCTCCGCGACAAGCTTGTCCTTCTCGACCGGATACCATACCCCCGCCGCCATGGGCAGCATGGTCCGCGTAACGCTGCCGGCGCCTAACAGAGCGGCAACCGCCACACCAACACAAAAAATCCCCATCGTTCGCACGGAGGCTGTTTCCTCTCTGATGAAAGCATAGCACATCCGCTCGGGCGCCGGGTATTGGGTTTCAGGAAGAGCCCAAGCCTTGCGTCATCCCGAGCCCCGCATTGTCAGCCTCGAACGCGCTGTGTTAGCATCCCGTTCGCACATGCGGGTACTCTCTGACAACAACGTGGGTTCCGCGTCCGGCAGTCCGGATGATTGGCGTGGGCGGGTTCTCTGTCTTACGGTCGTGCTGTGTCCGGCCCTGTATTCATTCCACTTCACATCCTTTCTCCATGCGAAGGAGATAGTCTTCGCCATATCCGTCATTGTGATGGCGCTATTGGCGGCCCTTTCGCGACGCATCACCTTGCGCGGTTTCGCAGCGTTCCTTCCCTTGTGGATCTTCATCGGCGTTGCCCTTGCAGGCGCGTTCGCGGCGCAGGCAAAGGTCCCCTCGGACATTCTAACGAGGGCCGCGTACTGGGGACTGCTGCTCCTTGGCGTGGCGACGGTCTTCGACCTGATGTCGGATGACAAGTGGCAAACGCGCGTAATCAGCGCGATATCCGTTTCGGCGGCACTGGTGGCGGCGCTCGGGCTGATCCAATACGCGGGACTCGCCCCTTTCCTATTCCCCGTCTTCGCGCACTACACCCAGCGAGTCTATTCCGTCTTCGGCAATCAGGATCTCTATGGCGGCTACCTGGCCCTTGGCGTTCCTCTCTTGATCAATCGGGTTTGGGGTTTGGGGTTTCGGGTTTCGGGTTCGCTCGTCCGTGTGAGAAACTGGGCAGCGCTGCTCGGCTTCGCGGCTGTCGTTCCAGGCATCATGATCTCGGGTTCGCGCTCCGCTTGGCTCGCCGCATTCGTTGGAACGGCAGTTTCGGTTTTCGGGTCTCGGATCTCCGGCCTGCCGCAAGACCCGAAACCCGAAACCCGATACCCGATACCCGCCCTTGTCGTGCTGCTCATGGCCGTTACCGCGTGGCTGGTCCCGAGCGCCACGGTCAATCGAGTCCTCACGACCTTTGGAGCGGAGGATCGCGGCGTTCATGCCCGCCTGTGGATGTGGGAGGGGACGCTTTCCATGATCCGTGATGCGCCGATCCTCGGCGTGGGGTTGAATAACTACGCCTATTGGTGTCCTCGATATCTTGGCGAACCTGTGCTTGGACCCAGGAGAAACGCGCAAGTCGAAAACGAGTTTTACGCCGACCAACCCCACTCCGAACCACTTCGCGTCCTCGCTGAGACGGGTCTTATTGGCGCCGTGTGCTGGTTATGGATGGTCGCGCGCATCATTCGGGTCCCGCGTGTCGGGTGTCGGGTGTCGGGTGTCGCAAAGAGATCTCTGGCAGCCCGAGACCCGAAACCCGAGACCCGAAACCCGGTTCTAGGCGCTCTGCTCGCCTTTGTTGTATTCGCCTTGTTCAATGCGCCGTTTGACAGCGTGGCCCATACCTTTGTGGGCCTTCTTCTCGCTTCCATGCTCCTTGGACGCACACAGAAACAGAGCCCATCTCTCGAATCCTCAGAGCCTGTGGCAGGACTTGTACAGGATCGTGGCCGATGTGTTCGCAGGCTCTCCGTCTCCATTGCGGTCCCGCTTTTGGCGGTGCTGGTGGGCGGATTTCTGCTCCTGTCGGTACACGTTCCCAGTTATCTCTTGCGCGCGGCCGAGGACGCGCATCTGGGTCCCCAAGCCGATGTTTCCTTGTATCCGCGCGTCGTAGACTATCCTTGGCCGAACGCCCGGGCACACAAGGAGTACGGAATCGCGTTGGCCGAAGCGGGTCAGGACGAAGAAGCGCGTCAAGAGCTATTGAAGGCGTTGAAGGGTCTGGACACAGGCGACATCTATCTCGCGCTGGCCCTTCTTGCGTCGGAAGCCGGAGACCGGCGGGCAACACTCCGTTGGGCAACCGAGTGCCTGTTCCGTTGGCCGGGCAATCCTGATGCTTTGAGGCTTATCGAAATGCAGTCGCCGCGGGGGCGCGCTAACCTCCGAAATGAGGCCTCAACAGGCCGCGAACCGTGACGTCGAATTTCGCGTTGTCGGGGCCGGTGAGCAGCAGTTGATAGCTGTTGCCGGGCGCGACCTTGTCGAACGTGAACTTGTAAGGCAGCGTCAGACCGCGCTCGTAGAACGACGTCCCCGATGCACCCTTGATCTCGATGGTCACGCCGGAGACGGCGCCGTCACTCGAGATCTCGAAACCCACGCGATTTGCACGGGAGTCAAGCCAGGTTGCCCCCGTTGAATCCCAGCGCACCCGGGTCTCGACCGGCGTGTAAAGCGACGACAAGACGTACCGTCCCGGTTCGCCGCCGTATTTCTGCACGCCGTCATGCGCTTCGGCGTAACGCATTACCGTGGGAAACTCCTTCAGGAACGTGACACCTTCCACCGCGGCGACCGATCCAACGACGAACCCCAAGACAAGAACCCCCTGGATGAGCCAGACCACGATGGCCTGCGTCAGACCCATCTGCATGACGCCGACGATGGGAATGATGGCAAGGAAAAGCACGGTCACGAATATGTAGGCCGCGTCGCCGGGCGCGCTCCAGAAAGACAGATAGCCCGCCGAGGCCAACAGGCAACCGACAAGCAGAGGACCTTGGGCCGGCAATCCCGGCTGCATGAGATTCCCGGCCAGCCACAGCAACACGGGCCATACCACCAGCAGGACCAACCCGGCGGACAGGCGCGTCGAAAGCAGGGCGCTGTCGAACACTTCACGGACCGTACAAACCGGGACCTGATCCGCGGCAGCTTCACGCAGGGCTAGGAACTGTTCAATGGAAAGATAAGCCCCGAAACCAATCAGGACCATGGCGGCAACGCCGCAGAGGATGTACAACACCGGCAACGCGGATGAACGGGAAGGCGCTTCCTTCCGCTCCGACGGCGTCTCACGGACATCCGGCATCCCGTAGTTCGCAAGCGGCGCATGGCACTTCCAACAACGGTCGAACTCCTCGCTGTTCTGCGCGCCGCAACTGGGACACACGCTGCCAAGCAGGGCCCCTACGCCGAGGTCGCCCGCCTGGAACGCCGGTTCCTTTCCCTCCTTCTCCTTCTTCTCCGGTTTGGCCTCCTGCAGTTTGCGCAAGAGCCGCTTGGCCATGCTGTTGTTGGGATTCCTCTTGAGGACATCGCGCCAAGCGTCTATGGCTTCCTCATACCTTCCGGAGACCTCGAGCACGCGCGCAAGCTGCTCGATGAGAGGGATCTCCTCAGGCCATTCCTTGATTCCGGACTTCAGTTCGGCAATGGCCTCATCGTGCCGGCCCAGGCGGTAGTAAGTCGCGGCGAGGTAGCGCGCGACGTTTACCTTCGGAGTCCAGTTGGTCTGCAACACGAGGAGGTGCCCCAGGGCGTTCCGATAATCGGTGGCCATGTACAGCTTCTTCGCTAAGCGCCAGCGTTTGTCATGGTCATTCGGGTTCGACTCGACGTAGCTCGTCAGTTCGCGAATATCGGTCATGAGGATAGACTCAATCTGGGCATGCGCAAGCGGCGCCTCCCTGAACCGGCCAAGTCACTTCTGTTTTTGCGCCTTCTTGCGTCGCGCAATGCGTTGTTTCTTGCGTTGCCGTTGGATCACGGAATTGACCGCCCAGGAAACTACGCCAGCCCCCACCGCCGCGAGAACCATACCCGTCACAACCGGGACGGGCCGGGGTGTATCCGGATAAACGATACGCCAGGCGCCATAGACGCACGGCCCTGCCAGCACGATGAACACAATCAGCCAGAACACCCATCCTGCCGCATCGATCTTCCACCACGCGTTCTTTGACACTGCCGCACTTCCTTCGGAATAGATTCCATCCAGCAATCAGACGTGACAACGTGCAAGCGCCTGTTCACGTCAACCGCTGCATTCTATCACCAAGAGTTCACCCGATTCATCGAACACTCCGCACCGCCGCTGCCCTCGCCGTGCGGCCCCAGCGGCGCCGTGGCCAGTTCACGGGTTGCCGCTGGGCCTGCGGCCCACGTCCGGCAGCGTGATCCGGAACAGTGCACCCCCTTCGGGGCGCCGGCCTACTGTGATGTCGCCACCATGTTCCCGCACCGTTTTCCGGGTCACGGCCAAACCCAGACCCGTTCCCATCGATCCCTTTGTCGAGAAGAACGGCTCGAACACTTTGTGAATGTTTTCATCAGGGATGCCTGGGCCATTGTCGGCCACTTCCACGATCAAGTCCAAGGCAGGCCCATTCCCGACGACTCGTGCGGCCACGCATATCTTGCCGGCCGCCGCGGGCACGGCGTCTCCCGCATTCGTTACCAGATTCAGAAGACAACTGAACAGACCGCTCGGGTCAACATACACCGGAACGCACGCCTCCTTCGTGTCCACGTCCAGGGCGACTACTTTCAGCGGGGTCAACCCCCGGAAGGTTTCCGCGACTTCCTCGACCAAGGCGTTCACATAACACAACTCCCGCAACGGCTCTCGCGGTTTCGAGAACGCCAGCATGTCCTGCACGAAGATGGACATGCGCTTTACGATCCGTTTGAAGATGGGCCACACGGTGTCCAGCATTTCGCGCTTGTTGCCCTGCAACGCGGTGTCGATCAGTTCCGTGCTGTTGGTCATGCCGGTGATGAGGTTCTTTATGTAATGCGACAGGCCGGCCACGGCCTCGCCTATGGCCGCCATGTGTTCGGCGCGCAGGTTCTCCTCGATGAGCCGTGCGTTCACGATCGACGAAGCGGCCAACGTCGAGAACATCTCCATCACATGCAGATCCGTATCCGTAAACGGGCCGCCCCCTTCCTTGTTCAGCAGTTCAAGGACGCCCACGAGCGTTTCCCGATCCTGCAGCGGAACCGCCAGGACGGATCGTGTCCGAAACCCGGAGATCTCATCGGCCAACGCATAGAAGCGCGGATCCTTGACGGCATCCTCCACGTTGACGGTTTGTCTCGTGCGCGCCGCCACTCCCGCGATGCCCTGGTCCAGCTTGAGCCGCACGTGCCGCTTGAGCGCTTGCTGATCGCCGGTCTCCCCTTGCGCCACCCGGAAATAGAGCTCCTGTGTCTGGCCGTCGTACAGCATCAGGGAACACGCCTCGGCGTCCGCCACTTGTTTGCTCTCTTCCATGACCCGCTCGAGCAGCGTGTCGAGGCCGGTCACCGCGGCGATCACGCGGTGGACCCGGTAGAGCGTGTCGACGATACGCCGCATGTCCTTTGGAGGCACATCGCGCAGCCAGGGGATGTCGTGGTCAGTTGTCACAAGCTACGGTTCCTTCCCGCGGGATCAATACCCGAACGTACCAGACACATAGGAACAAGGAGGACAAGCCGCAATCTCCCATCCCCATTCGGCCATCTCAGGATCCCGCCTTAACAGCAGCTTCTATCTTCGGAAGGGCATGATAGATGACATCCCCAACGACCTGCAAGCTGTCCGGACACACCCGTTCGAGCGTGTCATTCGCCGTGTGCCAGTTCCGCGAATGCTCTGAGACGGATTCTCCATATGTGAAATCGATCAGGTCGGCCGCTGGTATCCCTGCGCGGCGGAACGGCAGGTGGTCGTCGGCGACGTCATGCGCGAAGGGGAGGAAATGCGCCCCATACCCGAGATCCCGCGCGGTGCTCCAGATAGCGCGCGTAAGCCAAATCGGCGCCCCCCGATCCCGCTTGATGCCCAGGTAGCAGTCGCCGATCATGTCCACGTTGATCTCCGCTCGCACTCGAGACAGCGTCCCCTCTTCCTGAAGCTGCTTCACAAAGGCCCGGCTGCCGTACAGACTGTCCGTTTCAGACCACTGTTTGAACGCCTCCTCGCCGTCAAAAAAGCAAAGCCAGACCGACATTCCCTCGCGCTTCGGCCCGAGTGTCCGCGCCATCTCAATCATCCATGCCGTGGTCGAGCCCGCGTCATTGGCTCCTACGAACGTGAAATCACTGAATTGTTTCGTATCGTAATGGTTGCTCAGCATGATCACGTCGGGGCGCGATCCCGCCACGATGCCGGCCACGTTCACCATCTTCACCTTTCCTATCGGCGTGTCCGCGTCAAAGGCATGTTGCCGCACCGTCAGCCCGGCCTTCTTCAGCTCCCCCTCGATATACTCGCGCGTTCTTGCGAGTGCCGCCGAGCCGGGAACGCGCGGACCGAACCCCACAACCGTGCGGAGGTCCCCAAATGCCCGCTGCCCGTCAAACGGCGATTTTCCCTTCTCCGCCACCGCGCGCCGCGAGCCCGCCCCCTGCACCATCCGCTTCATTCCAATGGATGTCAACCCCAGGACGATAAAGACCGCCACACCCAGAACAACAACCGCCTTTATCGCCGATGACTTCATCGCATAGGTCCTCCTTTCGCATGTTATCATGCATCCGCAGGCCCCTGCCAATACAGTAGTTGCCCGCGCGCCGATTCGCGCGTTTCGCGGATTGAGCAGACCGCAAGATGCCGTCCGAGCCGGCCTTGAACCACGTGGGTTGTGATGGCAGAATACCGCCCGGCGTTGCCGGCCGCGGTGGGTCGTGTGCGCCGACGGATTGCTCGGAGGATTGCCGCTCGTGGGGACGCTGATCCCAATCATATCGCTCTTGGTGGTTGTAGCGCTGGGTCTTGTAGTCGTACGGATAGGCACGGTGGCCCTTGTCCTTACGGGACTGTCGAAAGAGTTGGCGCATTTCCAGGCGTTGTCCGCGTTCATGGGGGTGGGATTCACGACGGCCGAATCCGAACAGGTGCTGACGCATCCGGTGCGGCGTCGCATCATCCGCTTCCTGATCCTGCTCGGCAACGCAGGTCTGGTCGCGACGGTGTCGTCGATGATACCCTTGTTCATGACGGGGAGCGAGTCAGGCATCTCTTTCTGGGCGAAGTTGCTTTGGCTGTGCTGTGGCCTGGCATTGCTTTGGGCGATCTCCGCGAGCAAGTACATTGACCGGCAGATGAGCTACCTGATTGGCGCGGCCCTGAAGCGCTGGACCCACCTCGACCTTCACGATTTCCGTGGGTTGCTTCAACTCGATGCAGGCTACGCCGTAAGCGAGATGAAAGTTGAGCCGGGGGCATGGGTCGCGGGAAAGAGCTTGAGCGAGCTCCGCCTCGCGGACGAGGGTGTTCAGGTCCTGGGGATTCGGCGGACGGATGGCGAGTTCATCGGCGCGCCCACGGGGCGGACATACATTCGCAAGGGTGACGCGCTGCTTGTCTACGGCAAGGTCGAGCATCTGGCCGAACTGGACAAGCGTCACGCGGACGCGCAAGGCGACACGATACACGCGACGCGGGTCCGCGCCCTGCACGAACCAGGTGATGAGCGGGTCGTTGAGCAGGAAGGGCATAGGACTTAGGGTTTGGGGTTTAGGGTATGGGGTATGGGGTACAGAGCGCAGGGCGCAGGGCAATGATCGTTCAATTGACACGGTTTAGAGGACTAACGGTCTTTCTCTGCGCCTTGTCCCCCAAACCCTAAACCCTAAACCCTCCTCAGGAGTACCGATGGTTGACGCCAGGCTAGCCGCTTTGCGGTGTTTCATGTTGGACATGGACGGGACCGTTTACCTGGGCCCGAATCCGATTGACGGTTCGCCGGAGTTCCTGCGGTATCTCGCGGAGTCGGGCCGGCGGCGCCTGTTCTTCACAAACAATCCCACGGCGGATGCGGAGCAGTACAGCAGAAAGCTCTGCCGGATGGGCATCGAGGCCACCCCTGAGGAAATCCTGACTTCCGGCGAAGCCACGGCTCGGTATCTCGCGTCGGAGACAGCGTACCGGAGGGTCTTCGTCATTGGAATGCCGTCGTTTGAGGCGGAGCTTACGCGGGCGGGCCTGACGTTGATCGACGACGATCCTGACGCGGTCGTCCTTGCATTCGACAAGACGCTCACCTATGCCAAGCTTGAGAGGGCATGTCTTCTGTTGCGTAGAGGTCTGCCGTATATAGCCACAAATCCCGACAAAGTATGTCCCACTGAATACGGCTACATTCCCGATTGCGGCGCCACGGCGGCGCTCATCGCGGCCGCCACGGATCGCGTGCCCAAGTACATTGGAAAGCCCAATCCCGAGATGGTGCGCATGGGTTTGCAGAAGCTGGGCGCGACGCCCGAGGCGACCGCCATGGTCGGCGACCGCCTTTACACCGATATGCAGATGGCGTACGACTCGGGCATCACCTCCATCCTGGTGTTGAGCGGCGAGACAAGCGAAGAAGACCTCAAGCGGGTCGAACGCAAACCGGATTTTGTCTTTCTGTCCGTGCGCGAATTGCTCCAGGCGCTGAAGGGCGGAACCTCTAGCCTCTAGCTTCTGCTTGTCGGTGGAACTTCTCGCGAAGTCTCTCGGCGATAAGCGGTGGAACGAACTGGCTGACGTCGCCGCCGTATCGTGCAATCTCTTTGACGACGCGCGAACTGATGAAGAGGAAGGGCTCGCTCGGCATCAGGCACACGGTGTCTACAGAGGGGTTGAGCTTCTTGTTCGTGATGGCCATGCTGTGCTCGAACTCGAAGTCGGAAATGGCGCGGAGGCCGCGTACAATGGCCACCGCTTTGCGCTCCCGAGCGAATTCCGCGGTCAGCCCCGTGAACGACGTGACTTCCACGCCCGGGAATTCCGCTGTCAGCGCCTGTAAAAGCTTGACCCGCTCGTCCACGGTGAAGAGGCAGTCCTTCTCGTTGTTAGTCGCCACGCCCACAATGACGCGCGTGAACATCTTAGTGGCCCTCTGGATGAGGTCCAGGTGGCCGAAGGTCGGCGGGTCAAAACTACCGGGGTAAAGCGCAGTCCTCTCAGGCATCCTGCAGATCTCCTCTCACGGCGACGGCATGGGCCCATTCGTACACCGCCAACACGGGGACGCCGCGCTCTTCGGCGACGCGGCGGCAGTCCTCGAACTCGGGCGACAGACACGTGACCCGTCCCTTGAATCGTCCCACCTTGATGCGCACGTCGCCCCAGGGCGTCTTTGCCTTTTTCCACTCGCGCTCGAGACAGATGCGTCGGTCGGTGCGGATCCGAGCGCCGAAGGTCGTTGACCCGTAGAAGAGGCGCGGCATCAATTCCTTCAGCTTCGCCTCGTCGCACAGAACCGTGACGAGGTGAGCGGGCCGGCCTTTCTTGCCAAGGATGGGAACCAGAAAGACATCCCGCGCGCCCTTTTCGAGCAGGTCCGACATGAGCGGCGGGATAAGTTCCGGGTTCATGTCATCGATGTTGGCCTCGATCACAACGATCGGCTCCGTCTCAGGAAGTGTTTCGTCCGTTTCGCCGATGATCACGCGGAGCACGTTGGCGCGGTCGGGCAGATCCCGAGTTCCGCAGCCGTAACCGACCGTCTCGATGTTCATCTGAGGCATGGGACCGTAAGCGGAGGCGCATCCTGTGATGAGGGCGGCGCCCGTCGGCGTCACAAGCTCTCCGTCGACCTCGCTGCCATAGCTTGGAGCGCCCGACAGCAAAGCGGCGGTGGCCGGAGCGGGCACGGGCATGATGCCGTGCGCCGTCCGCACCGTGCCCGAACCGAGGTTCAACGGGGACGACACGATCCGTTGGACGCGCAGTTCATGCAGCGCAAAGTTCGCTCCCACGATGTCGACAATCGAGTCCACGGCGCCGATCTCGTGAAAGTGGATTTCGTCGACGGCTGTGCCGTGGATCCGCGCTTCGCATTCCGCGATGCGGCGGAACACGCCCGCGCTCGAGTGCTTGACCTCCGCCGGCAGATCGCCCTGTTCGATGATCTCGAGGATGTCATCGAGATGCCGGTGCGGATGATCGTGATCCTCGCGCGCGTTGACCGAGAACTTCGTGGCCATGATGCCGTGCTTCTTCACCTTGGCGGCCGATACGTCACACCCGTGGACGCGAAGCGACAGGAGCGCCTTCTGGATCGACTCGAACGGAACGCCCGCATCGACAAGCGCCCCGACGATCATGTCTCCACTGGCGCCGCAAGAACAGTCAAAGTAGAGAACGCGCATCAGAACTCCCTACCCCTCATGACAAGGGGTTTCAACCCCTTGTCTCGCGCAATTCGCGATGCGGCTGATGATGGCGGCATAGGCGCCGGCGCCAAAGCCGTTGTCGATGTTCACGACGGCCACGCCGGGCGCGCAGGTGTTGAGCATGCCGAGAAGCGCGGCGAGGCCGCCGAAACTGGCGCCGTAACCCACACTGGTTGGAACGGCGATGATGGGCTTATCGACCAGCCCGGCCACAACACTGGCCAAGGCCCCTTCCATACCCGCGCAGACGATAAGCGCATTCGCGTTAGCCAAGGCGGTGCGCTGTTCGAGCACGCGGTGGATGCCCGCGACCCCGACGTCGTAAATGCGCCGTGTGCTGCATCCAATCGATTCGCACGTCACCACGGCCTCCTCGGCCACGGGAATGTCGCTGGTCCCCGCGCACACCACGGCAACGTAGCCCGCAAGACGTTCAGGAGGTTTGACGACAATCGTGATGGCGCGGGCCTCTGCGTGATGCGTGGCGTCCGGATGCGCCGCCATCACGGCTTCGACGACCTCCGCGCCGCACCGCGTGGCAAGGACGTTGCTTCCGTGAGTCCGCATCCGGCCCACGATCTCGACCACCTGCTGGGGTGTCTTACCGGGGCAGAAAACCGTTTCCGGAAAGCCTTTCCGCAAGCTTCGGTGGTGGTCGATCTTCGCGAAACCCAGGTCCTCGAACGGCAGCGACCGAAGCCGCTCGACCGCCGCTTCCGGAGAGACTTGTCCCAATGCGACGGACTCCAGCAGTTTTCTCAACCGATTCTGATCCATGTCAAACGTCCCAGCGTGCAAACCGCAGGCGTATATTACGCAAATCGCCGCGTATTATAAAGCGCTATTCTCCGATTCTCCTTGGCTAGGAGAAGGCTCCGCTATCCAAGAAGGTAACGGCAGACGTCCCCGATGGAATTGGCCGTAGGGGCGAGTGTCTGCATTGCATATCCCGCCAAACCGAGAAGGAGTACGGTCACGAGAGCGGGTATCCAGGTCCGTCTGACAGCTCCATATATCCAATGACGTGGCTCCCCTTTTCTCAGGCGCCTGTACAGACAGGACACCACAAAGCCATCGACCAGTACCTCGGCGAACAACGCGGGAGCCATGTAGACAATGTAGAGGGACGCCGCCAAGGCGCCGATAATGGCAACAACTGCAACGATAAGAAAGACGATTTCATCCAGGTCGAAGATGTCCGCGATACCTGCACCAGACCCGATGTCACCCGCTTGATCCGTCCCGAGTTGCAGTAGTCCGTCAGCGATTTGATCCACAGGGATATCGAGAAGGTCAGCGACCCCTGCGCCGCCGCCACGATCCCCCGCAAGGATAGCGCTTTGATAAGCCAACCACAGTCGCAGCAGAAGGAGAAACACCGAATAGGCCATTGCGACCGCAACAGGGTAGCGGATCCACATGGTCTCCACGCCAAGGTGAAGGAGAGCAAAAGAGAACAGAAATCCAGCCGCGCCCGTTGCGGTGACGATCATCAACATGTGCAGACGGGGAACATCCTTACGCAGAAGGTATTGCTCGGCCCGCTTTATGGCGTATGATCGCAGCCCGTCCTTCATACGCCTCCGATCTCCAGCCCGTCGTCGGCGTGGTAAATCTCGAGCTTCTTTTTCGTCACCCTATCTCACCCGCCACTGTATTCCATTCGCGCCAGCCCGCGCGCGTGCGGTCGCCGCCGGCCGCCTTCAGTTCAGCGAAGGCTTGCCGTGCGATTTGGACATCTTCGAGCGTCTCCAGCCAGTCAATGAGCGCCTCCCAATCGTCAGCTGTCGTCTCAAGCCGTGATCCGAGTTTGCTCTATTCATGCCGCTTTTGCCATTCTTACACGGTTTTCGGCATGGTCAAACGTCCCAGTGCGCAAACCGCACACGTATACTACGCAAATCGCCGCGCATTATAAAGCCGGCCGGGGCATGGAAAGCGCTTGCCGGT
>Ga0315288_10008691_pt1 | contig 12810 bp, 9 predicted proteins | sample YL17G11_20_MG_FD_203454 | JGI IMG/M metagenome (GOLD analysis project Ga0315288, IMG submission 203454) | Sediment microbial communities from Yellowstone Lake, YNP, Wyoming, USA - YL17G11_20 | ecosystem: Environmental > Aquatic > Freshwater > Lake > Sediment | place: USA: Wyoming | collected...
GTATATATAAAAAAATCTTTCGCCTTATCGGTAAAGACGAAAGATTTTCGCGGTTCCACTCTATTTCTCTGAAATTATAATTTTCTCAGAGCTCTCTTATAAGCTGTAAGGGTCTTCTCCCAAAAGACTTACTCTCTTAAACAATTAGAGATTCGTCTATAGCCTCCAGGGTGGTTTTCGGTCAACAATTTCCTCCGGTAAGAAATTCTTTAATCTACTCTTCCCATCAACAGCCTCTTATTAAATTTTTATAATTTTAACACCTAGGTTTAACTTTGTCAATATTTTGTTTGCATTTGTTTGTGTCAACTATTCGAAAAGTAGTTTTTTACAAATTTATCATTTAGAGGACTGATCTGAAATTCCAATCTTCAGTACTTAAGTAAAGAAATTTATAAAAATCATTTTTCCTAAATAGGAGTGACAAGTTCGCTACGATAGCAAGCTTGCCACATCTTGGTTTACTAATACTGGATTCTAAGGATTCCTTATTTTCATAGAAGATAGGTATAATAAGAAGAGGTTGCATTTTGTTTTAGGCTACCATCTTCCAGATGAATATGAGAAATTATTTGCTGAGAACGACTCTTAAGGATGCATCAAGAATAAGACCATAAGTGTCTAGTCTGAGAGGTTCAGCCCATACCCACTTACCTTATCTTACAAAAAAATCAAGATAAATCTATATATCATCATTTATCCTCTGGTTTCGATAAATAATGCCCTACTCCCTTCTCAATAACTTCAGCAAATCTCGGCATATTTTCAAATTCTATCTCTTTCTCTGGATATAATTCTGAAAACATGCTGATTATTTCGCTTACCGAAGAAGTATGTCGACCAACACGCTCATCAATAGGAGATCCATGTTCATCATAAGGTACAAATAAAAGTCCTAATTTTCCTGCTTTTAAAATAAAATCATCTTTCCCGGTTAGAATTAGAGCCTCGTCTGTTCGACCCCGAAGAGGATCTTGAATAGGATTACAAGTTTCTATTTCAAGTACTAAGGCTTCAGTATGGTCCCCTAATTCCCGATGAGAAAGACCGTGTAGCCTTTCTGGGGAAAGTTCATTGCCTATTTTAATTCCTTCAAAAGCACTTAAATTCATTGCAGCTAAAACTGCTATATCTATTGCTTTTTGATGAGCTACTATGGTATTAATAACTGGATACATGGGTTCCGCTTCGTGAAGATCAATAGTTAAATTAACATTTTCTTTCCTAATTAGCTGAGCAATCGAAAACCCAATCTTTTCAGTTAAGGAGCCTTTGGGGTTACCGGGAAAACAACGATTTAGATTTCTAATATCAAAACCAGAAAGAGATTGACCGCTAGGAGAATGCGTATATACTTCTGGGTCTGGCCACTGATGGAGAGGATTGGTCCAGCGATCCCCAAATCTAAACCATCTATTCCCCCATTCTGTCTTAATGCTATAACGCATAGGATAGGCCTCTCCGGGGTGCCCTGTGGTAAAAGCACTATTATTAGCAAAGGGAATGAGCATAATCCTACCCTTGGTGACCTTAGCATTCTCAATAAATAATATAGTGGTTAAAACACCAGAAATTTCATTGGGGTGAACACCAGCGAAAATAAGTGCCGTTCCTCCTGCTTCTTCCCCTTCCATAATATAAACTTCAGTATCCCCAGGTGTTCCCTTTAGGTCTTCAAAATAATCACTTAATTTAGCTACTTTAGTAACTCCTGGTCCTTTTACGATGGGCTCTTTTTGATTTAAGCGTATTAAAAAAGCTCTACCGGCAATTATCATGATCACTATAGAAAGACAAATAATTACTATCTTTCTGATTGATTTAACGGACATACGAACTCCTCCTTAATAATAACTAATTTACCCGAAGAATTCTTAAGACAAAGGGCATAAATACAAAGACATAAAGAATCTCTTCATATAAACTATCTGTTTCTATAAAGTTCCAGACTAATAAGAGAACAATATAAGCACAAAATAGATAATAAATAAAAGTAATCATAAAATTCTCCTTCCTTAAAATATTCATATTTTTTATAAATTCTTCAGGATATCTAAAACAAGCATATGTCTTGTCAATTATATTAATCTTTTTGCCTACAGTAAAAGATAATTATATAAGAAGAAATTTCAATGAATTTGAAAAGACCACTAATATAATCCCCACCAAGGTAATAACTATCCAGGGTACTATAATTTTTTTTAATAAATTTACATAAGGTCCCTTATAATCTACCGTCTCAGTGGTAAGCCTACCGATAATACGGGTTGGAGGAAGGGCATCTCCAAGAGGACAAATTAAACTAACCCCTACTGTGGCTAAAATAGGATCTAATCCTAAAGAATTAAATAACAAAATTAAAGGTACACCTAGAACGGCTGCAACACCGAAGAGTAAAATAGCTTCTCCCAAAGGTAAACCTATAGCTAATGCAACATAGACTAGCCAAAGAGGAAGAGAGATAACCGTAATTACAAAAAGACCTCGAACCCCTGTTAAGCTTAATATCTGAACAAAGATACCTACCGCAATCAAAGTTGAAATTAGAGGAAAAAGTTGTTTTATGGTGCGTTTCGAGATTAAAAAAACATTTACTTTTTCTCCACTTATCCAAATTACCAATAGTGCGACTACTGCACTGATAAGAAATACAAAAGGAAGTCCCAAAATAGGGAGGACATGGGGGAAAAGTCTAGTGGATAGCATTAGGCATGCTAATACGATAAGGGGAAGATAAACTCTTAAACCGGTCATTTTGGAAGGTACCTGGGGCAACTTGTTAATTATTTCATTTAATTCCAGAGGTTTTCCTTGCCATCCTAGAAAGAGAACCGAAAAAATTGCTAAAATAAGTACAGTTATAGCAAGTGGAATAAAAAAACCGATATAAGGCATATTAACTCCACCACTTATGATCATAGCATAGATATTAACCGGGGGCGCTGGTATACTTAAAGCCGCCCCTATAAAGACTATTGCAGTTACATTTATTAGAGATATACCCATATATTCCAACACCATTGCAACAATTCCCCCTGAAATAAGAACTGATACGCTCCCTGCCCCAGTAAGGGCACCAGGCAATAAAAGAACCAACATTAACAATATTAGAAGAATAAGACGGTGTTTATAGAACTTTACTACCATACTTCGAACAATAGAAAATATTGCCCCACTCTCCTTTAATATGTTCATAAAGATAGTGGCGGAAATAATGGTAAGGATGATATCTAGATAGGTATAAGTCCCCTCTACAATATGCCTTAATGGCAAACCGAAACCCGCAACCAAAGCCCCCACAAAAGCGCTAATAATCATTGATAATTCAGGAGGCATCTTGAATAACCGCAATGTTAAAATAAAAACAAATACTATGAATCCTAAAATAATAATTGTTTGCATGAACATATTTTCTTTACCTTTCAAAAATAGAATTTTACGGTAGGTAAAATACAATTTATCCAGCACGTTCAGCTTAAAAATATTTATTAGGAATTATTCCTTAACAGAAATACTGAGTGCTACTGTAGTAGCACTCAGTATAAGAAAAATATGAGTAGAGTTTAGAGATATCTTTTATGTTAGATTTGTTAGTATGATACCGTAACACTGTTTCCATGGTGATCAGCTCCACCCTCTAGCATACCGCTCTCGGGATGAATAAAAACACCTGTTACATCAGTATTCCATGGAAATTCTATAATCTCATGACCCATCTCCCAAAGCTTCTCACGGACCTCCCATCCCGGAATTCCTCCCTCTTCAAAAGTAGGAGGTTGCATTCCAATTTTACCCATACCAGTATGAAAAATTATAGATGCGTCCATAGCTTCTTGAATTGTTAAGTCAAAATCAATTACTCTTTCTATTACCTGAGATATAGCTAGAGGTATCTGGAATGCGCAAGGACTACCTACACCCATAAAAATTTTCCCATCTTTTTTAACAATAGCACCCCCCATCTGATGTTCTGACTTCTTTCCTGCTTCAGGATAATTTGGACCATTTAAAGGCTTAAGATCATAAAATGTTCCCTCGTTATTTAGGACAATGCCTGTTCCAGGTACAACATGAAAGGAACCAAACCAATCTCCAATTGTTTGAGTAATAATACATATATTATGATCTTTATCTACAACTGCAATATTAGTAGTCGTTCCGTTAAATTCTTTTAATTCTTCTGTTTCCCCAATTCTTTCGGTCGATACCCTTTGCATATCGATTCTATCAGCTACCTTTTTGGCATAATCTTTGGAATTTAAAATTTCATAAGGAATCTCACTAAAATCAGGATCGCCATAATATTTTCTGTTCGAAATAGCTACATCATTAGCTTCTGCTATAAGATGAATGTATTCTGGTGTAAAAAATCCTAGTTTTCTCATATCGAAGTTTTCCCAGATGTTAAACATAGTTAAGATAACCGGTGAAAAGACCTGGCATTTAGGGACAAAAATCTCGTAACGGTCACGATAAGTAGTACTAATGGTGTCTCTCCATACAGGTTTGTAGTCAGCAAATTCTTCTTTACTAAATCTTGAACCGTTCTCATTCATATATTTCACTATCTTATCGCCAATTTCCCCTTTATAAAAAACATCTGAACCCTCTTTAGCAATTTTTCTATAAGTATTTGCCAAATCTTTGAATTTTATTATGTCAGATGCTTCTGGTACAGATCCTCCGGGCATCATAATCTTGGCAATTTCGGGAAATAATTTAAGTTGATCAGCCATATTCCAAATATAGTTAGCCATTAGTGGACGAACTGGTACTCCCTCTTCGGCATACTTGATAGCTGGCTCAAGCGCTTTAGCTAAATCTATAGTACCGTATTTGTCCAGAGCTTCTACCCAACCGGCAAGTGTCCCCGGGAATATAGAGTTTTGTGGTGACTTGGGATCGGGTTCAGTTGGTGGTGTACCCCATTGGTCAATACTAAATTTATGAGGAAGGAATCCACCCCAGTCTAGACACTTTATCTCATCAGTTTCCGCCAAATACAGCATCATTATCCCATGTCCACCTATACTGCTACACATTGGTTCAGTTATAGTCAACATTGCTGCTGTAGTAACAGCGGCATCTACTGCATTCCCTCCGTCCATTAAAACTTTTAGTCCTATTGAAGGAGCCAAAGAACCCGATGCAGCTACTATTCCATTTGTACCAGCAACTAATTCTGGCATAAAAAAATGTGGTTTGTCTTGTGCTATTCCCATTCCTGTTAAAATCCCCACTATCTCCACTACTAAAATAAGTAAAAATATTATTTTATGTTTCTTTACTGAATACATTTTTATATTCCTCTCTTCTTTTATATTTTTATACTTTATTTCTCTTAAAGATTTATCTTTTCAATAAAAAATTACACCTCCTATATAGATGGGAAATTATCGCTAAATGAAAATAAAAGTTTATCCCCTCCTTCCTCTTCTCTTTTCTTTAATTTATCTTAAGTCAGCACAATCTAAATTAGCTATTTTTTTTAGGAGTATTTACAATCTACAAGAATTTCATTTATCCTGATTAGTTTTAAGAAACATATCTTTAAGTAAATTATCAAGCTCCAAGGTCTCCTCGATGATAGTCATAGGAATATTTTTCTCTTTGGATATTAGGTCAAATCGTCCATCTTTATTGCCATCACTTCTGACGATGAGATAATCTACCCGAGGAGCAACGAAACTTATAGCCTCTTCACAATAGCCAGTCCTTCTGGCTTCACCTTCTATATGCATCCCAATTATAAGTATGTTTTGTTTTCGAGCCTCTTCAATAAGTTTTTCTATTCTATCCAATTCATCGTTTATATCGATTCCTGCTGCCCCCATACCTTTCAGACTGCTACCAATTACTATTATTAAAGTTTTAAAATTTTTTAGATTCTCGGCACTGGCTAAAGTCCAATATTCACTATCTATTTTGTTACGTTTGCATAAGACACTAACTGTTACTCCCCCCGGACTCTGACCAGCGGATGTAATAAGTACAGGTACCTCACCAGTTGGAAGAGATGGCTTTTCGCTTTCGGTTGCATAATTGACCTGGATCAGAATAAAGAAAAAAACAAGGAATATTCCTAGAAATATATCATAATTTTTTAACCTCTTTGTTCTTATCATTTTATTTAAAATCATAATTTCTATCCCCCTTTACGATTTTCTATCTGAATCAAACAAAAAAACTATCTAATTATTTAAAATATTCTTTATGCTTTATGCCACCTTTGTATTTCCAGACCTCTTTATCTGCAATTACAAGCAATTCAGCTAATATCTACATATCAAATCAAAATCTACCTCTTTAGAATCATTTGCCTTTACATTGAAAGGTTTTTTGTTTTCTATTTTTCGCTAACTGAACTGACCAACAATGCCCAATACCTCTCATGATAGATTGAAAATTACCTTTCTGCCACAGAAAACGCGTAATCTAATACTCCCAATGCTTTCTCCAATTGGTTTTCGTCTATGACTAAAGGTGGCTGGATTCTTATCACATTACCGTAGACACCCCCAACACCAATTAGTAAACCATTCTCTCTACAGATTTCACTAATCTGAGCTGTTTCTTCAAATGCAGGAGTTTTATCTTTATTTTTTACTAACTCAAGCCCTATCATTAAGCCTTTGCCTCTTACGTCACCAATTAATTTATGTTTCTTCATTAGCTCATTTCTTAATCTAGGCATAAATTTTTCGCCCTTTTCAAAGGCTTTTTCAGGAATTTTCTCATCTAATAAGAATTCTATATTTGCTATAGCTGCGGCACAAGATACGGGATTTCCCCCAAAGGTGGATAAGTGGTCCCCGGGTTTAAAAGACTTGGCAATTTCATCTCGAGTAATAAAAGCACTTAAGGGAAATCCTCCGGCGATACCTTTCGCCATAGCCATGATATCAGGCTCTACCCTATAATGTTCAATTGCAAATAATTTTCCAGTTCGCCCAAAACCAGATTGAACTTCGTCAGCAATAAATAATATGTTAAATTCATCAAGAATTTCTTTAACTTTTTTAAAATATCCCTCTGGTGGAACAATTATTCCACCTTCACCCATCACGGGTTCTGCAATAAAGGCAGCTACTGAACCACTGGTTTGAAAATCATAAACATCTCTTAAGTATCTGGCGCATTTTAAATTACATTTTTCCTTTTCTAACTCAAAAGGACATCTATAACAATTAGGTGTTGGCGCAAAAGAAATACCAGATAAATACGGTCCACCTTTATACTTTCTTTTTCTATTCCCAGTTACGCTTAAGGTTGCGCTCGTTCTACCATGAAAAGAGCCTTGTAAAGCAATAAATTCATATTTATCAGTAAATTGCTTGGCTATTCTTAAAGCTCCCTCAATGGCCTCGGCTCCACTATTTGAAAAGAAAGTTTTTTCTAACCTTCCGGGAGTAATTTGGGCTAATTTTTCAGCCAGTAGAGCAGGAGGTTCAGAATAATATACGTAGGTACAACAATGAACTAATTTATCCATTTGGTCTTTAGCAGCCTGAATTACTTTTGGATTTCTATGCCCTGCATTGTTAACTGCAATACCCGCAAAACAATCAATATATTCCTTACCCTCTACATCATAAACCGAAGCCCCTTCAGTCCGGTCTATAACTAGGTTTTCCATTTTTTTAACACTATAAGTATTAACATATTTTTCATACTTTTGCTTGATATTCATACTCTTGCTATCCATATTATTTACTTATCCCCCTTTTTAATTTTTTTTCGGCTTTTAAGACTTTTTGAAATAAATTTCTAATCCTCTCTATCATAAATCACCTCGCAATTTGTTCTCGATTTATAATAAATTGATTCCAGTTGTATCTTACGATTATTTCTTTTTTGGGCTATCCTTTCAAAAAGTCGGGGAATATCAGCCAAGAGAGATTTAGACATTTCAGCCGAGTCTAAATAAAATTTCTGAATTTTTTCTTCCATTTCTATTGCACTCTCTAAAACCTTCGAATAACTTGCATCTGCAGATACTTTTTGATTAAAGATATAATTATCTGTATCTAGGCCTTCAAAAGAAAAACAACCCTCTATGGCATCGGTGATCCCTTCCTGATAAACCCTTTGGACTGAAACTATATTTTTTTTATTTTCTTTAATGAAAGTTAAAAAAGTTTCCTTATCCTGAGTATATTTTTGAATTGAATTTTCATAATATCTTGTAGAATTTTCTTCTAATTCTTTGGCAAAACTAATTACGGCAGAAGCAGTATTTAATTTCATATATATAGCTCTCCTCTATTTTATAACCATCTTTGGATTACTACTTTACTCTCGGTAAAGAAACGGATAACTTCTTGTCCTTGAGGATGCAGGTCTCCAAAGAAAGAATCTTTCATTCCGCTGAAAGGAAAGAAAGCCATGGGGGCAGCTATTCCTACGTTTATTCCAATATTTCCACATTCAGTATTGTATTGAAATTCTCGAGCCCATTTCCCACTCTGGGTAAATATACCTGCTGAATTTCCGAAAGGGATATTATGAATTATATCTATAGCCTTATCAAGAGTTTTTGCTCTCATAAAAGTAGCTACCGGTCCAAATATTTCCTCTCGAGCAATAGTCATATCAGGGTTTACTTCTTCAAATAGAGTTGGCCCAAGAAAACAGGTATCAGGATAATCTCCTACAATGCTTACCTTTCTTCCGTCAAGGGTAAGTTTTGCACCTTCTGTTATCCCCTTCTCTATATAGCTTACAATTCTTTCTTTTTTCTCTTTATCTCGCACTGGACCCATTTGCACTGATTCATCAAGCCCATAACCTACTGTTATCTTAGAAGCTTTTTCAATAAAAGCATCTCTAAATCTTTGATAAAAAGACTCATCTTCTCCAACTATAATAACATTAGTACCAGCTAAGCAGCGCTGCCCGGCATTACCGTAAATAGAGGTCATCAGGGCGGCCACAGTTGGATCCAGTACGGCATCAGGCATTATAACTAAACAATTTTTTGCTCCACATCCAGCAATTACTCTTTTACCGGTTTCACCACATTTTTTATAGACAATATTCTTCCCGATAGGAGTTGACCCCACAAAACATATCCCTTTAATATCAGGATGTTCTAATAAGCCAGAGACAACCGTTCTACCTCCATTTACCACATTCCACACTCCAGGAGGAATGCCAGCCTCTTCAGCCAATTCAGCCACTCTTGATTGGGTAAGAGGTACTTCGCTCGATGGTTTCATTACTATACAATTTCCGGTAGCTGCCGCATAAGGGGCAAACCAAAGAGGGACCATAAAGGGAAAGTTAAAAGGAAGTATAGCTCCAAAGACCCCTAAGGGCTGACGAATCAAATATTCATCTGCACCGGTAGAGATATCTTCCAAATTATATCCCATCATTAAGGATGGTATGCTAGTGGCTACTTCTACATTTTCAATCCCCCGTCTGGTTTCTCCTCTTGATTCATCAATGGTCTTTCCGTGTTCCATGGTCTGAATTCTACTTAGCTCTTCAAAGTTTTCCTCCATTAGCTCTTTTAATCTAAACAAACACCTGACTCTAGCAAGCGGTGGAGTTCTCCTCCAGTGGGGGTAAGCTTCTTTGGCAGCTTCTATAGCTTTATTCAATTCCTCTTTAGTAGAAATAGGAACTTTAGCAATGGTTTTACCGGTGGCTGGATTTACAACCTCTTTAAGTTCACCCTGTGATTCGACCCATTCTCCATCGATATAATTTTTTACTACCTTCACTTCTTTTATTGGTTCTTCTAAAATTGCCATAATTATTTCCTCCTTTTATTGTTATCACAAATAAAATCTATTTCGATTGTTAATTAATTTACCTTCAAGATTTTCAAGGGGAATCCTTCCCCTTGAAAACCCCTTAATTCACTCTCATCTCAATATTTATTACACCCTTGAATATCTTGTCTTTAATATTCTTCATAATGAATTATCTTCTTTATTTAAGGTATAGGAATTATTGAAATTCCTATACCTTAAAATAACACCAAAAACCCTATTCTTAAATAACAAATAAAATTTTTTACAGAAGTTTTCCTATATTATTATATAAGCAAATTACGTGCCAATTAAATTATCCTGCAAATAATTACTTTAAAGTCTTAATAGATCAACAATTACATAAAGAAAATAAATAATTATATCATTGCATATATTTATCATGTGTTGCATTTTGCAATAGTATTTTGCAACATTTTTACATTATAGCAATTTATCCATAAGTGGAATATAAAATTGCCTAAAAGGTGGATATGGACCTTGAAAGAGTAAAAAAAGTAATTAGAGTTATAAGAAAAGGGGGTAAGGGAAAGAAATAAAGATTTAATTATAAAAGCATCGTGCTGGCAAAGGAATGGTTATATAGAATATGCAAATTCTATTTGGAAAGTTCATATCTTTTCATCTTTCTATATAAGGTACTTCTATCAATCCCCAATGCTTTCGAGGCTTTAGAAATATTGCCTTTGGCCTCTTTAAGAGCTTTTAAAATTACCTCTTTCTCGATATTCACTAAAAAATTGTCTTTTTTTTCAATTTGTTCGATACTTAAATTATAAGTTTTAAAGCATTTAACGCTTTCTGGTATATCGTTAATTTTAATTATATTTTCCTTAGATAAAAGTATTGCGCTTTCTAATACATTTTCCAGTTCTCTTATATTGCCTGGCCAATTATACTCACACAAAACTTCTAAAACTTTTTTATCAATTTCAATATTATTTTTGTTTATTCTTCTCCCAATTTTATCACAAATATATTTTACCAAAACTGGAATATCATCTTTTCGTTCTCGTAATGGAGGTATATCTACGGTAACTGTATTTATGCGGTAAAGAAGATCTTCTCTAAAATTACCTTTCTTTACAGCTAATAACAAATCTTGGTTAGTTGAAGAAATAATCCTTACGTCAGTAGTAATAATTTTATTGCCCCCTATCCTCATTAATTGATTTGATTCTATCACCCTCAATAACTTTGGTTGAGATTCCAGAGGCATGCTTTCTATTTCATCAAGAAAAAAAGTTCCGCCCTCCGCTAATTCAAGTTTGCCTGGTCTTCCACCCCTCTTTGCACCAGTAAATGCTCCCTCTTCATACCCGAACAACTCGCTTTCGACTAAATCTCTAGGGATTGCAGCACAATTAATAGCAATAAAAGGTTTATCCCGTCTATTGCTATTATTATGGATGGCTTGGGCAAAAATTTCTTTTCCCGTTCCGTTTTCGCCTTGTAATAATATCTTACAAGAACTAACTGAAGCAGCTTTAGCTAAATTCACTGCTCTTTTTAGCTTCTTATTATTTCCTATAATATCTGAAAAGTTAAATCGGGCTTTAGCCCCTATAATACCACCAACTAATCTGTGTACCTTTCTCATTTCTTTAAATAAAGCCATTATCCCTTGAGATTTGCCCTCATAATCTTCAACTAATTTTTCCGTAAGAAGATATTGGAAGCTTTCTTTGCTGCCAAAAGGTGTAATAGTAATTTCTTTCTCTAAATATCCTTTCCTATTATTCAGAATATCCAATAAAGAAAAATTTGCTTTAATTAATTTATTTATCGGTTCCCCAATTGCATCAGGTGGTCCTTTGCCTAAGATTCCCCCGGCAATAGAATTTAAATGAGTTATTTTCCCTTCTTTGTCTAATATAATCAATCCATCATTTATCGATTCAATTATTGTTTTTAAAAATCTATTCGTAGTGCTTAATTCATACACTTTTTCTTCTATTCTAAGTGCATTTTCAATAGCTTTAACAATGCTAACAACCATACCTAAAGTATGTTTATGTAGTAAATGGTATTTACCTGACATATTTATGACCCCAATTATATTACCAGAGGGGTCCCTAAGGGGTGCTGAAGAACAGGTCCAATAACGAGGATAAAGATTATAATGTTCTGGGCCAATAATTTGTACAGGTTTTTCTGTAAAGAGAGTCATTCCTATGCTATTTGTTCCTACAATTGTTTCGGATCTATTTGAGCCTATTACCACCCCGATTTTCTCAGATTCTTCTAATATCTTTTTATCACCAATTATCTTAAGAATATAACCATCTTTATCACTCAAATCTATTCTAAACCCTGAACTCTTTATCATTTCTCCTATCATTTCCAGTATAGGCCACGATACTTCAATTAAATATCTATTCCTTTCTAACAATGCTTTTATCTCTTTATTGCTGAGTGGGGCGGTAGGCCTTTTTGAATATGGATCCACCCCCCCTAATTTACACCTTTTCCAAGAATCAACAATTATAGGGCGAACAACTGAGGAATCAGTTTCCCCGGTTGTAATAAATCTCTTCCGAGCCTTTTCTATTTTTTTTATTTTTTCTAAAAAAGATTCCAAAGAAGGCAATAAAATCATCTCGCTAACAAATTTTTTATAAATATTCTTATTTTCATTATTATTTAATAAGGAATGTCCACTTTGTTTTTAAAATATGCAGATATATAATAACAAGTTAAAATTTTATAGTCTTGTTGTAATTTTACAATATTATTAATAAAAACACAAAATCTCGAATGTACCTCGTCAGTGTCAACCCTTTAGGAGTAGTTTTTATTCTGACAGGACCACTCTTTCGCTGGAGATCAGGGCAACACTGGCTACCTTATCTTCTGGAGCAAGTTTCATGGCCCTAACCCCTTGTGAATATCTTCCGGTTTTATGGATTTCTTTAACCGGAACTCGAATTACTTTTCCTTGCTGGCTGATTAAGACTATTTCATCTTCCTCTTTTACTACTTTAACTGCTACGATCAAACCCCTTTCTTTGGTTAGTTTGATAGACCTTAC
>Ga0315288_10008692_pt1 | contig 12809 bp, 7 predicted proteins | sample YL17G11_20_MG_FD_203454 | JGI IMG/M metagenome (GOLD analysis project Ga0315288, IMG submission 203454) | Sediment microbial communities from Yellowstone Lake, YNP, Wyoming, USA - YL17G11_20 | ecosystem: Environmental > Aquatic > Freshwater > Lake > Sediment | place: USA: Wyoming | collected...
AAGGGCAAAACCCTCGGGTCTTACAGGAAAACATCAGAAGATGTTCCGCCCGGCAGCATGGACACCGGATCCGGGCAAATCCGCAGCGGGGATTGCCGTAGTCAAGGTATTTTTCGACGACATCCTTGACGATCGGCCGGAAATAACCATAGTCCCGCTCGAAGCGGCTCTCGTATTCGGCGACGAACCGCTCGAAATGATGGAAAAGCACCCGGTAGAGAACGGTGCGTTCCGGATGACGAGGGCGGTAGATTCCCGGCACATCGGAAACGAAGTATCAAGAAACGCGCCAGAAACGGGAAATGGCAAGAATCCAAGGACAACGACAAGAAATGGCACGAGGCACGCCCCAAAAAGCGTGGAAAACGCCAACGCTCGTTGACGCAAGATTAAGTAAAAGATGTTAAAAGATGTCATCGCGGGGCGGGGCTGGAGTCGGGGGGGTTCATTTCATATAATAACCGAAAGGGAAGAGGAACGCGATTGAAGGAGAATATCCGGGGCCGCTTAATATGGACGAACAGTTGCTAGGGTATATATAGATGGCAAGGATTTTTCCCTGGAGCTCGTAAAAGCGGGCTTAGCATGGTACTTTAAGAAATACTCCTCAGATCCAATCTTGGATGGGGCTGAGGATCAAGCAAGGAAACAGAAAATTGGCCTGTGGTCAATGCAAAACCCCGTTCCTCCTTGGGAATATCGGGGGCAGCATAGGAGGCGAGGGGAGGCCGGGTTTGCGCAAGCACTGCCTTTTTATTAATTAGAATTGACACTTCAATGTTCGTCTATATAATTGAAGGGAGGGGGTGGCTATAATGAAAGGATCTCAGATGTCTTCCTGGCCCTTAATTAGGACCTCTGCAATTCTTTTTGGATTTTAGGACAATAGATGATTAAGGGGGGCGCCGTAAAATGAAAATCCATAGCGTGCTTATTGAGAATTTTAGACCGTTTAAGAAATTAAAAGAAATGAGAACAGGCCCTTTAGCAACTATTGTGGGCAAGAATGATGTAGGAAAATCAAATATTTTAAGGGCACTAAAGGTCTTTTTTGCTGAGAAACCCACGATAGATGAGAGCGACGTGCACAGTGGGTCAGATACGGGTGCGAACATCATGATAGAAGTAGCATTTAATTCACTTCCAGAGAAGATTGAGCTTGAAGAGGGAGTTGAAACAACACTTCAAGAGGAAATGCTGGTTGATGAAGATGGACACCTTCGAATTCGCAAAGTATACCCTAGGGATAATTTAACCAAATTTGATATTTTTCTGATTTCTAAAGATTTTAATGACGATAGGTTTGCAGGTTTGGCTTCATTAAAAGAAAAGGACCTTAACGAACGATGTAAAGGTTTGAATATCGATGTAACAAAATCAGGAAGAGGGATCACTAATAAAAGCAAAAGAGAATCTGTGAGGGAAAAAGCAAGAGAAAGCGGAATCCAAACGGGAAGGATGGAATTGAAATTATCTGCAAAGGATGACCTATGGAAAATTATTAGCTCCTTCCTCCCAGAATTTGTGTTATTTGAGGCGGACACGAGATTAGGAGTTGATGAAACTTCTTTTCAAAGTCAGTTTAAACCAATAATAAAATCTGCTGTAGAACAGTCTCAAGTTGTTGAAGCGAAAGAAATGCTGACAAGAGAGATAGGTAACGCTCTTCAAGGAGAAGTGGACAAGATTTTTAAGCAGCTGCAAAAGCACACAGACGCTCTGGTTGGATTAACAGCTAAGCCACAATTTTCCTTAGATAAGAGTGTAAGCTTCGAAATTTTAGGGAAGGACCAGCATAATGTTGAAAATTCTTTAGATAGAAGGGGAAGCGGGATGAGACGCCTGCTCATGGTTGCATTCTTCAAGTACCTCGCTGAAAGGGAACAAGGCTCTTCTAGCAAATATGTATTTGCAGTTGAAGAACCAGAGAATTGCCTTCATCCAGGACTTCAGCGTGAACTTGTTTCCTCCTTTCGTAAGCTGGCAGATGATGGATATCAGACTATAGTAACTTCACATTCTCCTGTGTTTGCAGGTGCATCTCCAATAGGAGACCTTGCGCTTCTAGTGAGAGAAAGAGGTGTTACCAAGGCTATCCAAGCTCCAGAAATTGATTCGTATAAAGTTGCAGAAGAACTCGGAGTAGAGCCTGCCGATCAAATCACTTGCTACAATGCGTGTATTTTTGTCGAAGGTCCAAATGATATCATATTCTGGAAGACTGTAGCCGCAAAACTAAAAGAAGGTGGTCACATTAGCTATGATTTTGATGATAAGAATATCGGATTTGCGATATCAGGAGGGAATAATCTTAAATATTGGATAGATTCAAGGGCGATGAAAAGACTGACGCGAAGGTTTGGCGTTGTAGTGGATAGCGATAAGAAGAGCATGAGTCATTGTATTCCAGAAAGAAAATTAAATTGGAAGCAAAAATGCGAGGAGGACGGAGGTAAATTTATAATTCTAAGGAAGAGAGAGATTGAAAACTATATTCATGCCGCTACTCTTCAGAGGTCTGGTAAACCTAGGATGGATTATAATGATTTTACTGATATGAAAAAAGAATTTGGCGATAATGTTTTTAAGACGGTCTGTGATATGACATGCGATGAGATTCTAGAGATGGATCGCTACGTGGAAAACGGAGTTGAACATCATGAATTAAAAGAGATAATCGAAGAATTTCTCCGATTGCCAGTTGGTTAGACCACTTAAGTGCTCAAGGATTAACTTGAGTTGACACTCGTTGTCTGATTAAGTATTGGCTAGACCAATTGAGGCCTTTCTTGATCTTGCCAGATTTCCTCTTGTTCTAAAGAAGGAATCGGGCCGTGCTGCCGGCCCGGCCTGCAGTGACTTCCAAGCGCACCGGGATGCGTTCCTTAAGCTCTGGGACATGAGAGATTACCCCAACTAGCCGGCCGCCCTGTTGGAGCTCTTCCAGAACCCTTACAGCGGCGTCGAGGGCCTCGGGGTCAAGCGAACCAAACCCCTCGTCCACCACGATACTCTCAAGCCGAACGCCGCCAGTCGCTGATTGAACCACGTCGCTCAAGCCCAAGGCTAAACAAAGAGCGGCCAAAAAACTTTCTCCGCCGGAAAGCGTTTTAACGGGTCTAGCTTGACCGGTATGCTCATCAAACACCGACAGTTCCAAGCCGCCTGCGCGGCGTTTGTCCTCGCGTTCCACTGGGCGGGTAAGTTTGAACCGGCCACGGCTCATTGTTGTCAGTCGCAAGCTTGCCTGTGTCAGCACTTCGTCGAGCCGCGCCGCGAGGACGAACCTATTAAGTGATACACCCCGGGCGTTTTCTCCGGAAGCGACTTGCGCAACACGCGCGACGACCCGATACTCTTTATCGACTTTTAAAGCTTTCTGTTCCAAATCATTTACGATCTTTATAGCACGCTCATGACCAGATAGCGCTTCACGAAGACCGCCGCAGTGGTTGAGGGCCTTCTTATGGGCGTCTGTCGCCGAGTCGAATACTCGTTTGAGAGCATCGAGATGAGGCTTGACTGACCCTTTTACTACCTTCTTTGCTCGGCTGACTCGGTCCTCGATCCTGTGAAGATTAGCCTCCCAGGCTGCGATGTCACCCTCTAGACGCTTTATATCCTCGGAATTCATGCGCGCGCGTGTGAAAGCGCCTTCATTTTCGAATCCTGCTCTTATAAGCGCTTCTGTTAGATGCCTCTCCGCTTCATCGGCTGCACCCCTGGCGCGTTTGGCCGTCGCGAGCGCTCCTTCGTGCGATTGACGCGAGCCTTCCTCTGCTTTCTGTGCCTCGCGATCCTCCTTCTGGCATCCCTCCAGGGCCGTCTTCAACGCATTTTCTTTAGCCTGGGCTGTTAGCAGAGAGTCACGCAGGGAATTCAGATTATCCGAGCCTTCAGGGAACTCGGCCGCACGCTCCCTGTAAGTGGCCTGGGCCTCTTTAAATATGTCTCGCAGAGCGCCCAGGGATCGTTGGGAGTCTTTTAGCTTCTTTTCTGTATCGAGCAACGTCTTGTTCAGTTCGCCTTTTTTTATCTCGAGTCCGGGGAGAAGTTTCGCCGCTTCACTAGCTTGCTTATGTTGCCCCTGAATCTCTTCAACACGGCGCTTTAGCGCTGCTGTCGTCTCTTCCGCATGCTCTCCTTGCGATTCTTTAATCTGTATGGATCGTTCGTTAAGGCGCTCTTGCAGTTTGGCGGCATTTATGCAATCTTCCCGCACTTCCTGCAATTTTTTCTGAGAAAGCTTCAACTTCCCTCGAAGGGCATCTAAGATGACATCGGTTGGAACATCACGCACGCCCATGGCCGGATTCGGATGTTCTTTTGATCCGCAAACCGGGCAGGGATCTCCGGGTTTTAGATCACTAGCCAGCCTGGCGGCTTGCCCTGTGCGCCAAGCCCTTTCTGTGTTTTCAAATTCATGTTCTAGGCGTTCGTGCTCCGCAGTAAACTCTGATTCCTTGCGCTTCGCCGCTTTTAATTTTGACCCGGTGTCTTTCAGTTCCTTGGCCAGATCCTCCTCTTTCATTCTTGCTGTTAGCGCCGCGGTGAGCTTCTCTATGATCAGCTTCTTGGCTTCAATGTCCCTCGCGCACAGCTTTAGGCCGTCCTGTTCTGAGCGCAACTTTTCGTGTATGTCCGTCACCTTTTTCAGCTTACTCTCTAGTCTTTCCGTGTTCGCCACCGCTGCGGAGAAATCTTTTTCAGCTTTTAATACATGTTGACGGGCTTCTTCGAGGGGGCTTATGCGCTCAATCAGCCTCTCTAACTCCGCAATTTTATTTGCGGCTTGGCGCCGATCTCCTTCACGAGATTCTTCCTCCTTGAGCCGCTTGTCGGCTTTCTGCACTCGGACGCGCGCGTTTTTAAGGTTGATCTGGGCTTGAGTCTGAGAGCGCCAGGCTTCTTCCGCCTCCCCCCGTGCCAAGTTCCGACGATTGAGAATCGGGATGATTGGCAGACCCGCGCGAGCGCGATCTCGTTGCTCGATTCTCTTCTCCTGTTCTTTACGCGTCGATTCTACTCCTCTCCATTCCAGCTCAGCCTGAGCTAGATCCTGGTAGCCTTTGTCTAGAGCCCGGCCCGCCTCGAATGCTTGACGCGCTTTTTCCCAAGCGGCTTCAGCTTGGGCACAGGCTTCGGCAGCAATTCGTTCCTCTTCTTGGACGCGCTGCAAGGACGCCACGAGATCAGCATGGTCGGTTGCGCCAAAAGGCTTCAAGGTGGCGTCGATGCCCGAACGCAATTTCTCATACTCTGTTTTGAGCGACTTTGTCGTATCCTTAAGATGTTCCTCAACGCGCCGGTAAAATGCAGTGTTGAAGAGGACCTCCAGAATTGCCTCACGGTCCCTATCCGTAGCATGAAGGAAGTTCTGGAACTGCCCTTGAGGGAGGACGACCACCTGGCGGAACTGGTCGGCGCTGAAGCCTAATAGGGATTGAATCCTGTCGCTTACCTCAGAGGGTCTTGCTGCTAGGAGATCTCCTTCTGAGCCATCGGGCTTGAGTTGGTGAAGCTCAGCTTTATGCGCTTCCTGCGTGACTCCTCCTCCGCGCTTGGCTGGGCGCTCCTGTTCCGGGGATCTGCGTACTCGGTAGTGATCCGGCCCAACTGCAAAATCGAAAACGACTTCGGTTGCATCACCTGGGGCGGCATGCTGACTGCGCATCTGGGCCGGCTCGCGTAGCTGTCCGCTGGATTGACCAAAGAGCGCGAAGCTCATCGCATCTATAATCGCGGTCTTGCCCGCTCCTGTAGGGCCCCAGATAAGGAACAGGGTGTTGGCACCCAGCACGCTAAAATCGAGTTTCTGCTCCTTGGCATACGGTCCGAATGCCCGCAATTCGAGGTTCAAAGGTCTCATGAGAGTGCCTCCTCATCACGGCGGCGCACAATCGCAACAGCGTCCTTAAAAACTCGGATAATGGAATCGTCCGGTTTCTCCCCTGAGACGCGCTCGAAAAATAGCTGGAAAAGATCATCTTCGTTCATCTTCGCCATTTCGGCAGCTTTAATACGACTGGCGCCGAGACACTCCTCGGGCCGCTCAACGCCTAATAAATTCTGGTACACGCGGCGGAGGCGACCCGCTGCATCTAGAACGGGTTGCTTGTCACGAAGGATGACATGGACATAATCTTCGCTGGGTGAGTTTTTGCAGATGTCGTCGAATGATCCTTCGACTACCCTTAAGTCCCGGCGTGGAAAAAACTTCCGTTCATCGACTTTGCAAATCCCTGCTTTATCCATTTCCACCACGCATATAAACTTCTCATGCCCGGCCTCTGAAGTGGAGTATTTGAGGATAGATCCCGGGTAACGGGCTTTGCCAATGCGTTGTGGTTTATGCAGGTGTCCCAAAGCCGTGTAATCGAAGAAATCAAAGAGTCGGGAATCAACTAAGCCGCCTCCGCCGATCATGAGCGGGCGCTCGGAATCGCTCTTCTCCGCACCAGCTGCAAAACAGTGGGCGAGAAGGACCGAGCGCATCCCATTGGGATGAGCGGATTGAATATCGCACACATAACGTTGGTAACCCGCATTGTGATCGCGAATTGTCTCCTCGGACAGGACCTCTCGCCACTCAGCTGGTTCGGCGTACGGAAGGCAGTAAAAACGAACCTTTCCGTGCGCGTCGTCAAGGTCGACATAAGGTGTTTTAGGCAAGGCTGTGCCGAACATATAAAGTCGTCCGCGCTGTAAGATCTTTGCTCCAAAACCTAGCCTTTCACGGCTGTCGTGATTGCCTGCAATAACAATAATTGGGATCTTCAGATCAAGCGTAACGCGCGACACGAAGTCGTCAAGTAACTCCACCGCCTCCGGCGGCGGTACGGCCCGATCATAGATGTCCCCAGAAATGAGGAATGCTTCGGCTTTTTCATCTTTTGCTAATGTCGCCAACTGGTCCAAGACATGGGCTTGATCTTCAGTTAGGTGAAACTGATCAAGGATGCGTCCCAGGTGCCAATCGGAAGTATGGATGAATCTCATAATGTTCCTCCAAAATACTGGACGAACGATATTAAAATGCGTTTTTTCGTCCTACTCGATATTCCCTCCGATGAAGCTCAGAAATGTTCGTCGTCAGGCAGTTTCGGACTCGCGGGCTGATTTCTTAAGCTACAGGTTCCATCGTTCATAATAGTCTAGCTGATACTGTTTGGCAACGATTTCATCATGGCTATCCGGTTCAGATCCCTCCTCATCTTCATGCTTTCTCTTCTGACCTTTTCCCTCCTTTCCAGGATCATCTGGTCCCTTCCATAATACCTATCGGCGGGTGTCACGTTGTCGATGGCCTCGAGGTACCGATGGCGATTATAAAATGCCGGCTGTTGTCAGCAAAAGGGGGGTTGATGGGAACCTAAAGGTGGGACTCTCCCCAGCCAGCACGGGAGAGCTAGAAATATTTTATCACAAAGAACGAATCCATGGCTTCACTGCTTGATAAGCCACAATCTTAATCTTCCCTGATTTCTGAAGCTCCTTCAGGATGTGCCAGGCTTTCTTTTGGCTTGCGTTCGCTATGGCCATCTTTCAGCAAGAAAAAGCAAGGGCAAGTCGGAGAGCGAGGCGGCTAGGAAGAGTGGGGCAGGGAGGGAGGGCGAAGTAGGGATCGAACCTGCGACCCACTTATTAAAAGCTCTTCCTGGCTGAAATAAGCGCCCGAGTTATCGCAACTTATTAAATTGCTATTCGAAGTCATCTTCTGTACTTTATAATCATACACGCGGTTTTGCAGGAAAATTATGGCAGGATTAGTAGAGGTGTAAAAATGGCCCCTAAAACCAGGAATAGAGAAATAAAAACAATTCTATCGGATGATGAGCTTTGTGATGCTGCAAGGCGGAAATCTGGCGTTAAAGATGTCCGGATAATTTCTCCTTCAGACGTGGTAACTGCTGCCTGGGTTAAATTGAAGTGTCAGTTCGGCTGCGACGGATATGGCCAGTGTTTGGTTTGCCCTCCTTTTACGCCGACGCCGGAACAGATGCGTGTCGTCTTGGATTGTTACCATCGAGCGATATTGATACATTTTGGACTGCGGGCGGCACTAAAGACAGTAGTTGCCGACCTTGAGCGGGATATTTTCCTAAGTGGTGCCTGGAAGGCTTTTGGCCTTGGCGATGGCCCGTGCTATTTTTGCAGGAGGTGTCCTGTGGAAGAAGGACAGTGCCGACACACTGAGCGGGCTCGGCCATCGATGGAAGCGTGCGGAATCGATGTTTTTTCTACCGCGAAGAAAGCGGGCTTTCCGATAGAGGTTGTTCGAACGAGACGCCAATGCCCCAACTATTACGGATTGATATTGGTGGATTAACCATTACGCAACAAACGGTTATCGCCCCAAGCCATCCACTTGCATCTACAAGACGTTCACCATCAAGGGCAAGTCGGAAAGTGGGGAAAGAGGAGGATCATAAAGGGAATTGCGGCGCCGGCGGCTGATTATCGATTTATATACGTGGTATCAGAATATGCTAGGCGAGGAAGGGAGGGAAAGTGGGGAGTTAAACCGGATGGCGATGCTGGAAGCCCTGCCAAACGGCCTTAGTTAAATTATTATGATGGTAGGAATCTGTAGCTTAGGAAATCAGCCCGCAAGTCCGAAAGCGTCTGACGACGCACAATCGCCGATGGGGGAGATACTCCCGGAGGATCTCCCTCGACGATCGTGGATTTGTTGGCCTCGCCGCCGCGCATCGTCCGGGCCGGCGCCCTGCCGGCCGATGCCCTCGGGCGATTCCTGGCCCCAACCCTTCCGTCAGAGTAGGATCGTTGTTGTCTCGACCTAAGATAGGATGCTCGTCTTCAGCTTCTCGATCAGCCGGCCGGTTTCCTTCCTCATTTTGCGGGCGCCGATGACGCCTCCCATGGCGCCGCTCATCGCCTTGAGGAATTCGAGACGGATCTTGTCGTTCGGAGCGTCCGAGATCTTGATGCTGTACTTGTAGCGGGGAACGAATCCGCCAAGCAGGAATCGCAGGGCGGCGCTGCCTCGTCCGTACGTCCCATCCTGGGCCGTCCCCAACTCGAGCCTGTATCGCTCGTCTTGGAAGAACCGTTCCAGGTCGGCGCCGAGCTGCGCCGCGGTCGTCCGCTCGAACACGTAGTCGGCGCCCGATTTAGTCTCCGTGAACGACACCAATTTTCCCGTGATCATGCCAGCTCCTCCTCCCATCGAGGGATTCGACGCCCTCGGGCCGAGAACGGACATCTGGAAAATGCGGCGATGTCGGCTTTCCCTCGATAGAAAAAAATAGGGGAATTTGCTTTTTAGCGCTCCGAGACATTCCGTCTTAATAAGCTCGGAATCAATTCCTCCCATCGCGGAGAGATTATAATTCCGGCTCCGGATCGAAGTCAAAAATACAAAGTGTGCGCCGAAGGAGGCTGTCCGGCCGTGTCTTCGACGCCGTCGAACGGACAATCGTCCAAAAGACGCAAGACCTCTCCCCTCACATGAATCGCTGACCTCAAAAATACTCCATCCCCTCCTCGGCGTTTATCAATGGACGTGCGCCAAGTTCGGGCTTCAGGTCAGACTGTCGGCGTTAACTGAAGAAGAAGCTGCCCTCGGCAAAATTATTCCCAAGCCGAATGCCGTGCTCAAGGGTACGCTTGGGATTCTGAACGAGTACCTCGCGTCGCGGAAAGGGGAATCAGTGGATGGCGAAGGCCTCTCGTCCGTCTACGCAATACTGGGAGAGAAGGACGAGGCCTTCAAATGGCTCGAGCGAGGTTATCAGGAGCATGACCAGTGGATGTATATCCTCAAGGTTGACCCGACCTTGGACCCTCTCCGCTCCGACCCGCGTTTCAAGGAACTTCTCAGAAAAGTCGGATTCGAATAATCCCGAAAAAGCCTGAAATAGTTTAGTCACAACACAGACCTCCTGACGCAAAGGGCCTAAAATTCCTTTCTATAGATGATCCGGCCCGGTTCGATTCTGGCCCAGTTGACTGTGCCTCCATTCCTTGTTAATCTTTAGCCACCCAGATAGAAGGGGTCAGCAGTGACCATCAAGTGCCCGAAATGTCAGGCTGAGAATCCTGAGACCAAGCAGTTCTGTGGAGAGTGCGGGACTCAATTAGGCCTTCCTGGAGCACCATAGATATCGGTCACCAAAACCCTTGAAACGACAACAGATGAACTCGCCCGGGGCGTTGTCTTTGCCAGCCGCTACGAGATAATCGAGGAGCTGGGCGCGCCAAGCCGCAGCGGCCCCAAAGAGTCCGGACTCGAAAGCGAGCACATCAAAGCCCATCTCGCGGTGCAGAAATGTCGGACAGGGATTGGTTTCTCCTAAGCTCTGGTTTCCAATAACAAAACCAAGCTTTTCATCCGTATCCTCCAAACATAATTGAAATCAGCGTTCGGCGCCCTCCCTGTAAGCCGTAGAACCTTTGGTGTCGGTAGGCCCTGTGAATCCAGGGCCGCCAGCCGCTACGTAGCCTCGACTCGCGCCCGACCTGTCCGGGCTGACCCAGAATGAGTAAAGCCTGCCGTTCCTGAGATAGAATTGGAACTTTACTTTCTTGCCGGCCACAGCAGAAAGATCGACCGATTTGCTCCACTGAACTTCCTGGAGCGTCTTATCGGTCCGAACCGGAATACAGTTTGCCCTAGTGAACGGAGCGATTACCTTTCCATTTTCATCCAAGACTTCGGCACGCAGTTCACCAGCGTCAGTATCAACATTGATAAAGAGCCGGTTACCTGTGAAGCGGACAGGCCGAGTGGTAAGTGTCCCTTCAAGCTCACTGGCGTCCATTGATGCAAAGCCGTCACGTCGAAGCGTGGCAAGACCGGTAGTACATACGCCGGAATCCGACGAGTTGGGTACTCCGGCCCTGCCGCTTACGTAGAAGTAGAGTTTATCCCCTACCACCAGGAAGGCGCCGCCTGCAGACTGGATATTGGCCCAGTTCCAGTCTCCATAACGCTCGGAAACGGGAGTAAATACCTCGCGGGACGGGCGATCCCAATGGAAGCCGTCACGGGTGAAACCCACAACCAGGTCATTTGGCTTGGCTCTGTCCTGGCCTTGACCGCGCCAGATGCTGAACAGGCCGACTATCAGGCTCTCATAAGCAACACAGTCGAGGTTGTAGAGCTGCGGTTGGGTTTTAAGGTCGGCGCGTTGTGGATCAAGCTTGTCCGCGCCAACCCAGACCGGCGCCTCATTTTGCTTCCATTTGGCTGCAAGGACATCACGGGTTTCCCAGTATGCGCGACAGCGTCCAATCTCCGGTGTGCCTGCGCGGATACTGTAAACCCAGACCTTGCGGAAAGGATTCCAAAACACGGTACTCCGGGTCCCGCAGATTCCGGTGCGAGCCATCGCGTCGCCCCAATGAATGCCGTCCGGCGAAAAGTGGACGGTCATAGTCCCCGTGCTGTCCCGATACATATAATGAAATAGTTTATAACGCCGCTGACGGTCTTTCTCCTCCAGGTCCAGCCATACTGTTGTCGAATCTCTTTTGACAGTGTGGACGATGTTGGTTCCCGGCACAACATCCAGCGATGGCTTATCCCAGTTAATGCCGTCTTTCGAGGTGGCATAGCATATCGTTTCTAAATAACCGCCCATATACCACATCTTAAAAAGCTTGTCCTCCGGGTCGAACCAGATACCGTCGCTGAACACCATTGCCGATGGGAACTGGCCTTCATTTTCCCAGGCCTTATCAGGCTTCATCACTGGGTTGACCGGATAATACTCAGCCGCGTGGAAGGTTCGGCGCAGCGTTGTTTTCTCAACGAGGAAGTCATCCACAAAGAGCTGTCGTCCGACATCAATCGGGATAACGCTGGGCGGAGAAATGAGATAGGGAGGTGTGACCTGCGAATCGAGCGTGACTTTGTGATCTATCGGCGGCCAGACGGATGGTAAACGGATTCCGTTGTACAACGTTTCGCCTTGAGGCAGAACCGGCATTATGATTCCCCCCAGCAGAATGATTAGCGAAAGTCTTTGATTTAGTGACAGGTGTAGTTCACTTGGTTTCGAGATCATAGTGCGCTCCTTTTGCCAACCCTGATGCTGATTACGTAAGGATCAGGGGACAGAATCAATCTGGGCTAAAGTCCGCTGGTGGTCATCTTTCGGAAACTCTCGCATCGCGGTTCGAGCGCCCTCGTCGCATAGGAAGGGAGAGTCAGATATTCTATTGATAGGTAACATGATGATGTGATGCAAGGGATAAGACTTTCCTTTTTCGCGGCGAAGTATTTTCCCTCCCCTTCAGCTCGGAATCGCTGCCTCCCTTCACGAAAAAATGATAGTCCCGACCTCGGGTCGAAGTCAAGAACAAGGAAATTGGCATGAGCCGGGTTCGCCGGCGACATCTTCGTTGCGGACGACCGGAAAACCCGCCTAAAGACGATAGACCTCCGTAGCCCCTGGAAACCACGCGTTCTTAAAAATAGTCCGTCCTCTCCTCGGCCGCCATCAAGGCGACCTGCTGGAAGACATGGGAGGGCGGCGGCTTCTCGGCAAAGAACGTCAACTTCAGATGGTCGATGATCCGGTCCACGGCCCGATAATCGGTGATGAAGGCGACCACCTTCATCAGCCCCCCGCACTTGGGACAGATCATCGGGTCGATCTCATAGACCTTGCGAATCATCTCCGCCCAGACCTTGGACGGGATGCACTTCTCTTCTTGCTCAGCCATCCGCAGAACCAAAGGAGAGACGCTCGCCTTCCTCACTTTCCCCCGGTGGGCGTTGGCGTAGAGGCCGTAATAACGGATAGTGACCTGGCCTTTGTCGGGGATATGCGAGGTCACCC
>Ga0315288_10008693_pt1 | contig 12808 bp, 7 predicted proteins | sample YL17G11_20_MG_FD_203454 | JGI IMG/M metagenome (GOLD analysis project Ga0315288, IMG submission 203454) | Sediment microbial communities from Yellowstone Lake, YNP, Wyoming, USA - YL17G11_20 | ecosystem: Environmental > Aquatic > Freshwater > Lake > Sediment | place: USA: Wyoming | collected...
TAGGGGTACCAAGTACGATGTCCACGTGATTCCGTCGAAACTGTACTCTGTGTCTGCAACTCCGGATGCCGGGTCAACAGGTATGAACGTCACAACGACATCGGATAAGTACCACCCTCCAAATCCCAGTGAGCCCGAGAGTTCTGCATTGGTGGTGGGCGGTAATCTGTCAATGGTGATGGTGGCAGACTGTGCTACTTCCGTATTGCCTGCCATGTCTACTGACCTGAACATCAAAAGACTGGACCCATCCGTAACGACCACAATCGGCTCAAGATAGGACGACCACCCGACTCCGTCGAAGCTATACTCTGTGTAGGCAACACCTGAGGTTTCATCAATTGCCGTCAGAGTGACAGTGATGGGCGATACATACCAGTCAAAGTATCCCAGATTTCCATCCCGCGCCATCGCAGTAAAGGGCGCCACTGTATCCAACTTCATTGTCTTCATCTTGGTTGTTTCAATGTTGCCTGCCAAGTCTGTAGAGAAGTAGTAGAGTGTCGAGTAACCCTCAGGAGTCACAAGAAAGGGTTCCGAGTACAGGTTCCAAGTGACGCCATCGAAGCTGAAGAATGTCTCAAGGACGCCGCTCTCGACATCGGTCGAAATGAGGTATACGGTCGGCGGTGAAACAAACCAGCCATCTGCGCCAACGGTGCCAATCAGCTCAGCGACAGTTTCTGGCGGTGTCTGATCACCCTCGATGGGCTCGAGGCTCGGTACAAACGTCCGCTGATCAGAAATCGCTAATGGGAGGGCACCACCCATCCATCGCTCCTGTGTCAGCGACGTGCTACACTGAAACAGAATCACAAGAAAAAGCATAAGCGACAACGCAATGAAGGGCTTCCTCACTCTGCTCGGCATCGGAATATACTCCCTTGGGATGTGCATACAGCTGCTAGTGGAAAAGGTGGGGGCCTTGAGCATTCACGCTCAAGTTTCGCCTACTTGGGGGCCAGACGGAATCGGTGCGTGACTTGGTTGGCCTGCGGATGGGTATGCGTTGATATAACCTTTCGGAGAGCCAATGAATGGCCCGGTACGGTGTCTAAGGACCTAATACATGAGGTGCATATGCGAGAGAAACTAAAACAAGTATGCTTGACGGTTTTTGGTGATGCTGCGCAACGATAGATTCCCTAGTTCTGACAATCACCTGAGCATGGCTTGAATACTGTTGGTGAAATGCTGGCGATGCCGCGCAAGGTGAGCCGGGCAAGGTTTACCACGCGGGATGGCTTCATTCTCGCTCGGGCCTTTCATGAATTGGTTCTCGTTTTCACTCTAAGAAAGCGGAAGAGCAGATGACCGGCATTCCCGCATGTGCGGCAAGGCAGCCAGCGAGTCTACGAGGGATCAGCTTAGGTAGCTTTTTCCATGTATGCAGCGGTATTTGGCTGGACAGGGAAGTGGTCTGGCATTGACATGTGCATCGTACACTCCAGAAGGCTACCAAGGCTTTGAACAGGGTCCGATACGTCCTCCCAGTGAAGCTCAGAGTCTTCTCATTCGAGTCACCCGCAACTGTGCGTGGAATCGTTGTACATTCTGTCCCGTTTACAAGGCGCACGTATTCTCCAAGCGGCCAGTTGAAGATGTGAAGAAGGACATTGATCTTGTGTACGAGTACTTGCTGGAGATTCGCGAGGCCCATAACGCGCAGACTGCAACAAATCCTCGTGGAGTGACGAAACTTGCGAAGAGCAGCGGCCCAATGAATCCTGCCGCATTTGAGGCAGCGATGCAGTGGTACCTGAATGGTGCGAGGTCTGTGTTTCTCCAAGATGCTGACTCTCTGGTCATAGGCGCTTTCGAACTGACTGACATCGTTAGACACCTCAAGAGTCGTTTCCCATGGGTGGAGCGAGTGACGTCGTATGCCCGGTCGAGTACGATTGTCAGAATCGCTGATGATGATTTCAAGGCGATGAGGGCGGCAGGTCTCAACAGAATTCATGTGGGTCTTGAATCAGGTTCTGACAAGGTTCTCCGAATGGTGAGGAAGGGTGCGTCGAAGGAGATGCACGTGAAAGCAGGGCTGAAAGTCAAGAGGGCAGGCATGGAGCTCTCCGAGTATGTGATGCCTGGCCTGGGTGGGGTGGGATTGTCAATGGAGCATGCGTTGGAGACCGCTGACGCGCTGAGTCAGATTGACCCCGACTTCATACGTTTGCGAACTCTGGCAGTGTCCCAGAGGGCGCCCATGCATGATGAACGCGTTTCCGGCCGTTTCCAGAAGTGCTCCGACGTGATGATTGTGAGGGAGACCAGGACTCTGATAGAGAACCTGACGGGTGTGAGCAGTGTTATCAAGAGTGACCACATTCTCAATCTCTTCGAGGATCTCGAAGGCAAGATGCCTCAGGACAGGGGCCGCATGCTGGCCATCCTGAATGAGTTTCTGGAGATGGAACCCGAGAAACAGGACATATATCGCGTCGGCAGAAGGGTTGGCCTTTTTTCGGGCTTGAAGGACATGACGGACTCAAAGAAGCTCTTGCGAGTCGAGCACGTATGTGAAGAGAACGGGATCACAAGCGACAACATCGATGCTGTACTTGACGAGCTCATGCAGAACTTCATATGACGGGACGTGGGCTTCATTTCCCTGCGTCCATGTTTTCCCAAAGTATGTCTGGCTGTGGATGGTAAGCAATGTACCACCGCTCGTTGACATCTGAGTTCACGCTGCGTAGGAGGCATCAACCGTTCGGTGTTTGTAGTAAGGAGATGCGCTCAAGATTCGCCAACGGACTAATGGTGCGAATAGCCGTATGAAATACCTCATGGGACCAAAACCCCTGCGCATTTCTGAAAGGTAGTCCTCGTAGGTGCGGGTCTGATAGTTAAGTAGTTCTTGAGAATCAGCCGTATCCATCCAGTCCGTGTAGTACCACTCGTCATCGCTCTGCGGTTGTCGAAAGGCCGATGCGGGAAGGCGACCGATTCCAAGCGCGACCGTGAACCCATTGATGAACTCATTGTTTGTCATCTGGCATCTCTTGCCCCCACCCAGCAGGAAGACCCTTCCTTCAGTAGGCGCCTCCACTGAATTGGCAAGTGCTGTGCCGATGTCACGCGTGTGCCCGAACTCTATCCTCTGTTCTAATGGAATCTCGAAGGGGAAGAAATCAAGGTCAGCATTGAGTTTCAGAGCCGGTACTGCTGTTACTCGGAATATGGTCCAAGGCAGGCCGCTTTCACGAATCATCCCCTCGCACTCCACCTTGTGCCGCGTGTAGTTGTCGGTTGGAGCCAGCGGAGAATCAGCTGTTAGGCTGGGATCCTGTGGTCTTCTTGGCCCATATACAGATACAGAGCTCGGATAGACGATCCGTGGCCTAGTCCCAGTCGCCTTGGCTATTTCGAGAAGATTCTGAGTCCCTCCAACGTTGACCTTCCTAGCAAGGTCAGGTCTCTTTTCAGTGGTTGGTGGCAGGATTGCTGCGAGATGGATAATGACATCAGTCCCCTCAACAGCCGCTCTAAGGTTATCCGGATTTGTGATGTCGCCCCACATAGTTTCGAAGGAGAGTTGTCTAAGCAGCTGAGCCTGTTTCTTCGAGGTCGTCTCTGTCTTCCTGTCGAAACAGCGAACCTGATGATTCCTCTCGCGGAGTGCCAGTAATGTACTCTCTCCGATGTTGCCAAATGAGCCCGTAATCAGTATTCTCAATTCGCGTGCACCTTCTTGATGTTCTGGACCGAAATGGGTTTCAGGTCCGAGGTCCAAATGACCGGCTAGGGCGCGGCAGCGCTCGTGGACAGCCACCCAATAAAGACTTTCGGGCCTCGGGCTTTGTCCATGCAAACAGAACGACTAAATACACCACAGTCGCTGGCAGTCATCGAACATGACAAGGCTTCAGATAACAGATACCATGTTGCGTGACGCTCACCAGTCGCTGCTTGCCACAAGAATGCGGACCGAAGACATGCTTCCAATCTGCGAAAAGCTCGACAAGGTGGGCTACCGGTCCCTAGAGATGTTTGGAGGGGCCACATTCGACACAATGATACGCTTCCTAGACGAGGACCCTTGGGAACGTCTTGAAACTCTTCGCGAAGCCCTTCCTCATACAAAGCTGCAGGTCCTTTTGCGCGGACAAAACTGCCTTGGTTACAGAAACTATCCAGATGATGTTCTCGAGGCATTAGTGGTCGAGGCAGTGAAGGCTGGGCTAGACATCTTCAGGATCTTCGATGCCCTTAATGATGTTCGTAACATGGAGGCCGCAATGCGTTTTGTGAAACGAGAAGGGGGCCATGTTCAAGCGGCCATATGCTACACGCTGAGTCCGTTCCACACGATTGAGAAGTTTGTTGAGAACGCCAAGGTCCTCTACTCGATGGACGCCGACTCGATATGTATCAAGGACATGGCAGGTCTCATCTCTCCTCAGGCGGCATTCGAACTCGTCACGAGAATGAAAGAGGAGATTGACATACCAATACAACTCCACTCTCACTACACGAGTGGGATGGCATCAATGGCCTATCTCAAGGCCGCCGAGGCCGGTGTAGATGCGGTCGACTGCGCGATTTCTTCTCTTTCAATGGCAACGTCCCAGCCTGCCACTGAGTCAATTGTAGAGGCGTTGAAGGGGACGCAGAGGGACACAGGACTGGACCTTGTGCTGCTCGCAGAGATTGCAGATTATTTCAGGAAGGTCCGGGCAAAGTACGCGAAGTTCGAGGGTGCTTTGCAGGGTGTCGACCCTCAGGTTCTGGTCTTTCAAATCCCTGGTGGAATGCTGTCAAACCTCGACAACCAGCTTAGGGAACAGGGGGCGCTTGACCGGTATGATGAGGTCCTTAAGGAAGTGCCGCGTGTTCGCGCGGAGCTTGGATATCCTCCCCTAGTCACGCCATCGAGCCAGATCGTCGGTACACAAGCCACTCTGAATGTGATAACCGGCGAGCGATACAAGATCATCCCCAATGAAGTGAAGCAGTATGTACGAGGCCTCTATGGCAGACCTCCTGCACCCATTGACCCAAAAATCAAGAAGCTAGTCATAGGCGATGAGAAGCCTCTCACCGTACGCCCCGCAGATCTGTTGGAGCCCGAGATGCCAAAGGCCCGAGAGGCGTTGAAAGACATACCGCATGTCCCTCGTGATGAGGTTTCCTATGCTTTGTTTCCTCAGTATGCACTTGACTTCCTCAAGAGAAGGGCAGAGAAACGAACAGGTGAGTCGAGGAGCCCTGAGCTTGAACTTGCGATGATAGCGGCTATTCTCCATGCGGGCAGCCAAGTCGCTGCCGCAGGGCAGCCGGGCGTGGTTGCAGGGGAGGCGTGGTCTCATGCAGGTCGCGAAGACCTGATGACTGGTAGACGTGTGGAGAATCTCCCGGGTCGATGGGAGCATGGTTCCTCTGCTTGGGCATCATCCGGCAGGAAGGAGAACATGAAGAGTCGCGAGCAGGGGGAAGTCTGATGAGTAGTGAGTATGAGGCCAAGGTGAATGGTCGCGACTTCAGAGTTGAGGTACGGCACCTTGACGAGGGAGGCCTTCTAGTTGTGAAGGTTGGAGCGGAGACCTTCACACTGAAAGCATCACTCAAGGAAGATGGCACATGGACTGTCAATGACACTAAGAGTGATCATGTCCTCAAGCTCCTGCGAAGAAGCGGAAAAAGAGTGGTCGTCGACGTAGACGGACAGCAGAGAGAGGTAGAGTGGGAAAGAGTCCGCAAAGAAGAAACAGACAGGAAATCAGGTCCATCGCCGAAAAGCGGCAAGCGAGTGAGTGGTGGCGTTTATCCCCCCATGCCGGGGAAGGTGACAGAAGTCAGGGTCAGTGTCGGCGACAAGATTGAGTCTGGCCAGACTGTGTGCATTCTTGAGGCCATGAAGATGTTCAACGAGCTGAAGGCCCCGAACAGCGGCACTGTTAGACAGATCAATGTCAAGCCCGGTTCACCTGTGGCTCTGGGTGACCTTCTGATTCTGATAGAATGAGGCTTGACCGCGATGGAGCCCGTGTACGTGACTGGTGTGGGCATGACCCGGTTTGGAACACTAGATGAGTCCATTATCGAGTTGGCCGAGAAGGCTGCAGTCGAGGCAATGCGTGACTCCAACTCAATTGAACACAAGTTCGACTATGCCATTGTGGGCAGTCAGAACCCGGAGGAGTTCACAGGCCAAGGCCATCTCTCGACCGTGTTGGCTGACAGACTTGGTATCGTCCCTGCAGGTGCAACCCGCGTCGAAACTGGACCATCTGCAGGCTCGAGCGCGTTCGAGGAGGCTGTTGCGCTCGTCGGGGCGGGGTTGGCGAGTCTGGTCCTAGTCATAGGAGTGGAGAAGATGTCTGGCGTGGATCGGGGAGCTGCCTCCAGAATCATCGCCAAGATGATCTCGCTGGAGAGTGAGGCGAGATATGGAGCGACACCTGCAGCATTGGCCGCGCTGGTCGCTCGGCGCTACATGCACGACTATGGTCTGACGAGGAATGACCTGTCACTCATCCCAGTGAAAGCTCACAAGAATGGTGCGAAGAACCCTCTAGCACATTTTCAGAGTGAAGTCACAGTCGACAAGGTCAATACCGCACGTATTGTGTCTGACCCCCTGACCCTCTACGACTGTTCTCCAACTAGTGATGGGGCCGCGGCAGTGGTTGTGGCCTCGGAGAAAGTGGTCAGAGCGCTGGGATCTCCGACTGAGCCAGTCAGAGTCTTGGGTATTGGACATGCCACAGACTATCATGCCGTCCAACATAGGCTGTCACTGACGTCTCTAAGAGCCACGGTCGTCGCTGCTGAGAACGCTTTCAGAATGGCCCGGATCAAGCCGAAGGATCTGGATGTGTGCGAGCTTCATGATGCGTTTTCCATCCTCGAGCTAATCGACATGGAGGACATAGGTCTGGCGAAGCCTGGTGAGGCAATAGAGCTAGTGAAAAACGGGGCGACGCAGGTGGATGGCAGCATCCCCGTGAATACAACAGGTGGACTCAAGGCGCGTGGGCACCCAACGGGTGCAACTGGGGTCGCGCAGATACGCGACACGGTCCTCCAGCTTCGGGGGAGTGCACCAAAGGGACTGCAGGTTCGAGACGCAGAGATAGGACTGACGCACAACATAGGCGGATTCGGTAACAACATGGTTGTTTCAATCTTAAGGCGCCAGTGAGCATGGTCGTCAGAGCGTGAATGTGGGTTCGTTTATCCAAGATTCTCTTATTAATCGCTAGATGACTCTTGGCCCCATCATAGTCTGATTGAACGAATCGAGCCGACGTGCTCAAACGCGATGCATGGGGACCGAAACGTGCTAAGCAGTGCGACGCGTCGGAGAGCGAGCCGCTAATAGAATAGAATCGCGTTGAGCGAGTTCTCTGTCAGGGGCGACTGTCAGTCGGACTTTCGAAAAGCTCGGAGGCGAAACTTATGCCTGAAGGTCTTGCTGTCCTGAAGTGGGATGATGAACTTGGACCGGTCGTCACATCAAAGACACCCAAGGGACTCCAGCTCGGGCTGGACCCGACGACGTCCATGAGGGTCTACGGAATCTCAACCTTGGGCGAGACTGAGGAGTCTCAAAAGCCAGGGTTCAGCTCGCTGGCCTTTGACCAATTCAAGCTCGGAGTGTACTACGGAGGATTGGGTATGCATCTCCGAGGACTCCCCTCGATGGTGTTCCTCGTGCTCTCCCCAGATGAGGATCCAGATGCCTACAAGGATGCTCTGCCTGAGATTGCGACTCAGATCTTCCTCAATGCGGAAGACAACAAGTATGTTGACATGGTTCCGAAACTCTTCAAGCAGATAGCTCGGTACACTCAGATGAACCCGGAGCAGCGTCAGGCATCCGTCCTCAACGACCCAGTTAGGCGTGCGATAGTCCAATCACTGATGAAGAATGGAACAGTCGAGTATGCAGACCTTGAACAGGTCGTCTTTGAGGAGGTCGGCAAGAAGATAGACATAGACATGGTCCTGCGGCCGCTCGTCAAGATGGGAATCATTGCCACGGGGTGGGTCGAGGGGCTCGCTTCCGAGGTTGTGTATCTGACAAGGGCGATTTTCATTCTACGCAATGTGCATCATGAAACAATGGAAGCAGCCAGAGCAGGAGACCTCTCACGTGTGGTTTCCTCGAAATATCTCGAAACAACCAAGAAGTATCACCGAGGATACATCGGACGGCTGAGAAAAGACTTAGTGAATGCACTCTGGTCTGACGCCGCGGAGCTTTCTGCTTTCATCATCGATTTTGAGGCATATGATGCTCTCGAGCTTCTGCGCAAGGGCCCGAAAACGACAGAACAGCTAGCCAAAGAGCTCGACATAAAGGACGCCAAGCTCAGAAAACTGGTCAGTGAGCTTGAGGCGGCCAACATCGTAATCGCAATCAAGGATGAGGGTGGGAAAGAGTATCTTCTCCTGAAGTGTGACCCGCAAGTTGTCACAGTCTATCCTGAGTGGTTGATAACCCGAACGGCAGAACTCTACAATGAGGAAGAGATTCCTGGCAGGCAAGCAACGCACTATCTGGAAGTCCTCAGGAGATTCCACCCGAGCAATGTGGCAGCGGATATGACGGAGGCTGATTGATAATGATTACTGGCAGTTCGATTCTAGCTATTGTATCTGGCCGGAGCTTTCGGCTTGTCCTGATGGCAGGTCTTGTTCTACTGCTCTTCGCACCAGTGTCAGATTTCGCGGCGACACCACAGTCTTCAACGGTGGTGAGCCCTGGCGGATCAGCCGTTTCTTCTGACTTGGACGAGAGTACACCATGGTGGAATGTCAGCTACCACTACAGGCGGTATGTCAACCTGACAGACACAAACTCGACGCCCAGAGTGGATGTCCCGATTCATATGCAGGTAAGCTTTGACAACAACACCTGTTACAAGAATTCCCTTCGCGTGGTCACATCAGGTGGCGTAGTAATCCCGTCACAGCCCTATTCTTTTGTCTACTGGGAGGATACTGACTACGTGAAGAGCGCCACAGTGTTCTGGTATGCAAACATATCCAAGAGTAGCACTGCCACTTTCTGGATATACTACTCTGAAGGCAAGAGTATAGAACCCGCGACCTATCAGCCTGTAGTTTGGTTTGCTAGGACCACTGGTACACTGTCAGGCAAGTTCAGTCCCAACTACTGGAGTTTCCGTGGCTCGTGGTACAACGTCACGATGTACAACGCCGCGGGCGGCAAGATGACCAAGGGTGCTCACAAGCTGGCCTCTGGCACATGGAACTGGGACTGGGGCACGAATCAAGGCAGCATGCACTGGAACCCGGATGGTCTCGGCGGAGGTGGAACGTCTGGCGTGCCTCCTGTGTCGGGGACTACCTTTGTGAATCATGATGGGCCACTGTTCATTAATTACACAACTCAAGTGCCCTTCGGTTCCTACGCGAAAATGAACGTGACATACACTTTCTACAAGTGGGGTTGGACCTTCAGGACCTGGATTCTATACACGGGGAGTGTGACAGAAGGTGGAAGGACAGATGAGTGGGTCTTCTACCCCTACATAACGACACACGGGATTGAGGTTTCACAGGCCGGGGTCCAGACCTATTATGACAACTGGGCACAGTCCGGAAACAAGGGCAAGCCTGCAGGCTTCGGCTGGTGGAACGACAATGGCATATCCCATGGGACTGTAAGGATTTCCCATGACAGCCGGAACACGAACCCTGCCTATCCCAACAACTACGACAACTACTACTATCGTTGGTGGGACCAGGGGTCATACGAGTTCTGGGACACTGTGATACCAACCATCTATGCCCAAGCTGGCACGGTCCTGGAGGAAACATGCGCAATTGCGGTCTGGAACGGCGCGGAAGGTCGTGACGGCTACATGTCAGTCTTCAACGCCACCTCTCGCTGTCTACCCATCTTGCGTTCTATGGGCAATGTTTCCTCATATTCATTCAGGATCAACGTTAGAGATCTGGGAGGAGCCAACGTCCAAGGCGCCAATGTCACGCTTTTTGACGTGACCACAGGACAGAAGCTTCTGAAAGCTGATGGGCAGCCATACAGTGACCTCACCAACTCAGACGGCAATGTCACATTCATTGGTCTGATCAACAAGACCTACAGAATCACATCATGGATTGACAGTAGGACTTGGTTGAACGAACAGAGTGGTGCGACTGGAATGAACGTCACTTGGACTGGTGACAGAGCTGCCACTGGCCCATTCACCCCGGTAGCTATCACTCTTGAACTGGCTTCCATACACATCCATCTCAGAGACTTGAGGGGCTACAACATGGCAACGGTGGGCTCGGAAACAGTTCAAGTTCGGGTCTACAACACCAGCGACTCGGTCCGCACCAACTGGAAGTACATGGACCAGCGTACCACTGACCAAAACGGAGAAGTGAGCTTCTTCAGGGTCCCAAGGGCACAATGGATATTCAACTTCTCCTATTCAGACACTGACACTGGACACATCTACCAATGGGGTGACCTCGCAAGGTACTGCTCCTATCGAATTCTTGAGAGCGATATCGTGGACGATCTGTCAATGACCGATTGGGTGCTGCCTCTCGTCACTCTGGATTTCAATATGAAGGCCTACGATGGCTCGAATGTTGGCGATGCCTATGTTCGCATCTCCAAGCGTGGCACGGGCGATCCAATCACTGTCGGACGCACTGACTCTTTCAACATCACGCATATGACGGACGCCAGTGGCGATGTGACCTTCTATCGTGTGCTGAACGGAACTTGGACCGTTTACTCCTACAAGAGCGATGATTTCGGACAACTGGCATTCAACCGCAGTCAGAGCGTCGCCAATGTCCAGTCCTATCAGTTCAAGCAGATGGTCCTCCCACTGACAAGTCTGAGAGTGCTTGTTGTAGACAATTCATTGAACCGAGTACCAGGGGCTGAGATTGAGGTCTATGCCAACGGTGAACTCCTCACAACAGCCTACAGTGATACGTCCGGCTGGTACAACTTCACCTACATAAGGGCTAATGATACAGCCATCTCTTGGTCCTACACTGTCACGGTCAGGAAGGTTGGAGTAGCAGCTGGCCCTCAGGCAGTCTATGCCTCTTATGACTTCTACCACTACAATCGAGTGACTCTGGAAGCCTTCGCCTATAGTGGCATGTATACTGAACTCAATTGCACGATTTCCACAACGGTCATCTGGTACTATGGCAACAACATGTCATTCACGGTCGGATGGTACAACCGGACGGGGAGCGTAGACGTCTATGTCGATGAACCCCTTGGCGACTACGACGCGGGCTGGCTGAACTTCACGATAAGACATGGTGCCACAGTTATAGGATCCGGGACATGGAACGGGACGGCATTCACTCACATTGTACACAATGGGGACGGAAGTGTATTCTTCACGGTCGCCATCTACACCATTGGCTTCAGTATGGACGTGAGCAGCATACCATATCTCATTGAGATAGACGCTCATGCTCCTGGATATAGCGACCCCAATACATACACGGTGACCGTGATCATGATGGCCGCTTCGACCACATTGAAGGGCGCATCAACTGGCAGCACTTACTGGAGTGACGGGTTCTCAGCGGTAATCTCACTCAATACGGCTCCCTTGGATCGACCTGCATACAACCTCACGGGCCTTACGTACGCAAACTACACGATCTATGACTCTCTGGAGTTCATAGAAGCCAACAGAGTCTCCAGCGGCTCTCTGGTCCACACTGGCAGTGGCCTATACAGGTTCTCTGATGCAACATTGAACAGCTCTGATGCTGGCACGTATTACGTGTTCCTCTGGCTGTTCAAGCACAACTATGTCAACCAGACTCACAGGTTGACAGTGACAGTCAACGTGATTCAGACTAGTCTCACTTGGCTCAATCAGCCAGACGACTACACTTGGGGCGCAGGCAGTAGCTTGGCAGAATTGCTCTTCCGTGATTTGACCCATGGTCAGAATATCACCACACCAGACACAGTGACGGTCTACTGGATAAATCAGCAGACAGGCCAGACGGTTGTCATCGACCATCTAGGCGCCTTGAGCTACACGTTTCCCAAGAACATAGTGGCAAACGGAACCTGGAGAATTCAGGCATATGTTACCAAGGCCAGCTTCGTTTCGGACAATGACCTGTCTGTTGACTTTAGTGTACTCTCCGCTCAGACAGAGATTGTCGTGACGTCGCCTGCAACCCAGACTGTCGAGTGGGGTAGGGAATACGCCGAGTTCGACTTCACTTACAGGCACATGCCTGCTGGTACATCGATTTCAGGCGCCAGACTGCTCGATGTGTCGTGGACTGGCGAGGCTGTGCTAATCGACAATGGCGATGGCACATACCGCCTGCGGCTTCTTGCAGTACAGGAAGCATCAGACTACACTATCGGTTTTGTCATGTGGATTGCCAACAGGACCGAGGCCATGTCGTCAATCACTGTCAATGTTCTGGTCCCGCTTGAGCTCACAGCTGAGAAAGGCTTCTCACTACAGAACCCAATCAGAGAGTACTGGACTCATGAGTTCACCGTTTCCGTTGTCGCCGGTGATCTCTCGAACCAGTCCGTCTACGTTCCGGGAGTAATAGTGAGATACCAGTTCGCCGCCGGGGGTATTGTCGGTAATTTGACCGAGAACGTCACAGGCCGGTATTACTGGTTCAGTTTCGCTGCTTCGTCCACTCCTGGCCCCGGAGTTTACGAGATAGTGTTGTCGGCCTCTCGCGATGGGTGCAGTTCGACTAGCACTTTGGTGTACGTGGAGGTCATGGCCACGCCAACAAGAGCCTCGGCCCAGAACATGCTTCTAACAGTGTACTATGCCGATGCGTACCTGCT
>Ga0315288_10008696_pt1 | contig 12804 bp, 13 predicted proteins | sample YL17G11_20_MG_FD_203454 | JGI IMG/M metagenome (GOLD analysis project Ga0315288, IMG submission 203454) | Sediment microbial communities from Yellowstone Lake, YNP, Wyoming, USA - YL17G11_20 | ecosystem: Environmental > Aquatic > Freshwater > Lake > Sediment | place: USA: Wyoming | collected...
AGCGACAATCGGAAGTTGCATCAGGTTTTCACCCAGGCAATCGAGATGACGCCAAAGGTATCACATTTGGGCCGGAAATGCCAAAACACAACAGTCGAGTTGTTAAATCATCTCAGTATTGTAAACTGGTATTTGGCGTTTACAGGCAATTGGGGGGAATCAAAGACGAGTTTCCTCTTAACTTAAGGCATTGGGATATAGAGGTTGACGGAATTGCGGTTGAGTTCGATGAGATGTTGCACTTTAACAGATCTGAAATTGCGATGCTTTCCATTGCTCGAATATAGACAATATTGCATAGAGCATAAATCAGATTGTTTAGCGGCGGGAAGTTATGGTAGGAAATGGTCAAACAATAGTTGCGAGTTGCAGTTTGGTAAAGCGTCTAATCCTGGAGACCTAAATGGTAATGGCTCTCCAAGATGGAGACAACGCGCTTTTTATGATTTTGTCAAAGATTTAACCCCATTGCTGTTGGGAATTTCTGTTGTACGAATTTCTATTTGGGATAACGTAAAAGTCAACGGTGAAAGCATATTGATTAAAAATGTATTGCGCAGAGTTGACTGTAATGCAGGTCAAGCTATCTGGGAACTGATCGAAAAACGCAATTCTTTGAGGTAATGCGTATGACCAAGAGAGCGCCCTCCCAAGTTATGGTCAGGGTGACAGTCGCCTGCCGCCCCGCCACTCCTCCCCTTCGGGCCGGACGTGCGCAAAGTGTCGTGGCAGTGAGCGTGCCGTAACACCCGGTCAGCCCCTGGGCTTTCCCAGGGGGAGCCGGACGGTGGTTGTCCCGGCACAGCCCCCTGCCCCCAGGGCACCCTGCCCGCGCTTGCGCGCCGCTTTGCGGCGGCGGGCCGCCAGGCGTAACGGGTGTGGTGATTGCCGTCCGCGCAGCGTGGCGGCCCCTGCCATTGCCCATTTGCCAGCTTCTGTGGTATGATAAATCATCATACCGCAGTGAGGGGGGTGTAGTATGGGCGTCATCAAAGTGGCGATCACGCTCGATCAGGCTATCCTCTCCCGGCTGGATCGCCTGGTACGAAAAAGGGTTTTCCCAAGCCGGAGCAAAGCCATTCAGGCGGCCATCGAAGACAAGCTGGCGCGCATGGAACGTAGCCGCCTCGCCGCCGAATGCGCCAGGCTCGATCCGCGCGTGGAGCAGGCGATGGCTGAGGAAGGCATGGGGTTGGAGTTGGAAGAATGGCCCCCATACTGAGAGGCGATATTGTGTGGGCCGACCTCGATCCGGCGCGGGGACACGAGCAAGCAGGAATGCGCCCGGTGGTGGTCATCAGCCAGGATGTCTTTAATCAGCGATCGGGGACGGTGATCGCTTTGGCGATCACCAGCCAGGAGCCTGCGGCGGGATTCCCGCTGACCCTTGAGCTTGCCGGCAAAAAGCTACCCAAGCGGTCGTGGGTCAAGATCAGCCAGATTCGCACCTTGTCTGTCGAGCGGCTTGGAAAAAAGATCGGCAGCGCATCGCCAGAGGAGCTGGTCGAGATCGTCGAGGGCCTGAACGAGATTGTCGGAGGCTGAGATTTTCAGTGGCCTGCTAGCACGGCGGCCTCGTCCACCGTCAAGGGCGACTCGCCCACGTCCAGCCGCAATCGCGCAGCGTCTCGAACAGGCGAGCCAGCACGTCGCTTTCCCAGGGGTAGCCGGAGCGTGGTGGTGATCCCGTCGTGAGGGCGGCGCACGCGCTGTATCGCGATTCGGCCTCTATTGCGCCATCAACCGGTTGACCAGCTCTTCCAACTGCCCCAAGTCGCCGATGGCATAATCCACGCCGTCGGCTCGCTCGCCATCCACAATGACCGTCGTCATCCCAAACAGATCGCGCGCCGGGCGCAGGTTGCGCGCCATGTCCTCCACCAGGATGCACGCTTCTCCCCGCGCGCCCAGGATGTCCAAGAGCCGCTGGTAAGCTTGCGGCGTGGGCTTGCAGGCATAGTCCAGCGCGTGGATATCCACCACCACCGGAAAGTGGCGCGACACGCCCAGGCGCGTCATCACGCGCCGCGCGTGCGCGGCATCGGCGTTGGTAAAGATGGCTTTCTTGAGCGGGAGGCGGCCCAGCATCGCGTCGAGCGCGGGGTCTGGGGCGATATGGTTTTCCAGCGGCACGTCGTGCACAAAATGCAGGTAATCGTCGGCGTCAATGTGGTATTCGATCTGCAAGCCGCGCAGCGACGTGCCATACTGGACGAATAATCGCTTGCGGAGCACATCGGCTTTTTCCGGCGCAAAGCCCATGCGCTGCACCATGTAGAGCGGGATGCGCCGGCTGATCTCGTCCATCAGTCCGGCGCGGCGAGGATAGAGTGTTTCGTCCAGGTCGAGGATCAGGTATTCGAACATGGGGCAGAGTGTACCGTGAGGGGCGCGGATGCGCAAGTCGCAGGGCGCAGGTCACAAGGCGCAGGACGCAGGTCGCAAGATGGGCCGCACGGCCTGTCCTGCCGGACTGTGTCCACCAGCAGGACAGGCTATCTGTGCGGGGTGCGGCGAATAGTATTACAGCGCAAGGTTACGCTCAAGCCGCCGTCTCGGCGGCGTCCCAACCGCGCCGGGGACGGCGCTTTGAGCCGACATTGCGTTGTAATGATAGTTACTTTAGCGCCTCGATCAGGCTGGGCACGATCTGGGCGGGATCGCCCACCAGCCCGGCATCGGCGGCTTTGAAGATGGGCGCGTCGGCTTCGGGGTGAATTGCCACGACGAATTTGGCGTCGCGGATGCCATAAGCGTGGTACGTGTCGCCGCGAATGCCGACGGCCACGTAGAGATCCGGCTTGACGCTTTCGCCCATCGCGCCGACGACTTGCTTATCGGTGATCCAGCCTTCGTCCATCGCCTCACGCGCGCCGGCGACGTGAGCGTCGAGCGCGCCGGCCAATTGCTTGACCAGCTCAAAATTGCCGACCTGCCGTCCCACCGAAACGATACGGCGAGCTTTGCGCAGCGGCATCTCGAGCGGCGTAAACTCGACCGGGCCGATTGGCTTGACGCGCGCCTCGACGCCCGAGAGGTCCACCGTGACCGGCTTGGTTTCGCCCATGCGATACGAGTCCAGGTATGGCAGGCCAAAGGCATCGGGCAGCACCGTGGCGATCTCGGGTCGCGCCTGCGGGCAAGCGGCCACCACCGAGTATTCGCCTTCATAGACCGGATGCGTGCCGTTCAGCACGCGCTCGATCTCGTCCATATACAGCGACGTACAGTGCGCCAGCAACCCTGTATTGAATCGCTGCGCCAGGCGCGGAGCCAACTCGTCGCCCAGAGGCGTTGCGCCCAACAAGAGGATTTCGGGCAATTGCGCGGTGAACAGGTCGCACAGCACCTTGAGATATGGCTCGACGGCGAACTCGGCCAGCGCCGGGTCATCGGCCATGTGGACGCGGTCAGCGCCCGAGGCCACCAGATCGGGCAGCTCGCCCAATCCGCTGCCCAAGACGACGGCGTGGACGTAGCATCCCAGGCTATCGGCCATCGTGCGCGCGCCGCCGATCATTTCCAGCGTCAACTGCGTCGGCTTGCTTTCGGCCAGCTCGGCGACGGCCCAGATGTCGCGCGGTTCCTGGCTTGATCCATACATATCAAATGACATAGTCGTACTCCGTTTTTCGACCAAGGACGAATGACCAGGGACCGATGCTCGTCCTCGGTCCTTCGTCGTCCGTCAGATAATGCGATTGCGCTTGAGCAGCCTGACCAATTCTTGGGGGCTGTCCAAGACCGTGCCGCGTTGTCGCTCGGGCGGGAAGGACTGGCCGCGATTGTCCATCAGCGGCTCGAGTTCATCCTCGCTCAAGCCCAGGTCGGCGGCGGTCCACGCTTCAAGCTGGTACTCGCGATATGACTGCATGATGCGCCCGCCGTGCGGATAGCGCGGCTGGTTGGCTCCGGCGGCCACCGTCACCAGCGCGGGCAGGCCGACCTCTAGCGCCACGAATCCCTTGCCGTTCGGCTTGATGGCGCGCGCGCGCCCATCCGCCACGCTCACGTCGAGCGCGTCGAGCACTTGGGGCCAGCCGAGCGCCTCGGCCAAGCGTGGGCCGACTTCTCCGCCGCCGGTATCCAGCGCCTTGTCGCCGCACAAGACCAGGTCAACATTCCCCAGCTTGTCCACCGCTTTCGCCAGGATACGCGCGGCCACGAACCCATCCGCTCCGGCGAACGCCTTGTCGCTCAGGTGAATCGCGCGATCCGCGCCGCGCGCCCACGCGTCGCGCAGCGCGTCTCCGGCGCGAGCCGGCCCGCCGCTCAGAACGACGACCTCCGCGCCGAGCTTGTCCTTCAACATCAGCGCGGCTTCCAGCGCGCACAGGTCGGCGGGATTGGTGATCCACTCTTCGCGGTTAAAGAAAATCTTTTCCGCCTTGCGGTTCACCGTGAAACCGCGCGGGTCGAGAACTTGCTTTATGGCAACGACAATCTTCATGGTCACTCTCCTCACGCCACACGTCACGGGCGTACACGCACGCCGATTTCCCGGAACATTTCGGACGCGATGACGATGCGCTGGACTTCGTTGGTGCCTTCAAAGATTTCGGCGATGCGCGCGTCGCGCCAGGCTCGCTCGATGGGATGCTCGCGGCTAAAGCCCAACGCGCCGTGAATCTGCAGCGCCTTGTTGATCGCGCGGCTGGCGACCTCGCTGCCATACAGCTTGCACATGGCCGCTTCGCGGCTGAACGGCTTGTGGCTATCCACCATCCACGCGGTGCGATAGACGAGCGAGCGCAGCGCCTCGATCTCGCAGGCAATGTCGGCCACCATCCACTGGATGCTTTGCTTGGCGGCGATGGCGGCGCCAAACTGGTTGCGCGCCTTGGCCCATTGCATGGCCGCTTCCAGCGCCGCTTGCGCGCCGCCCAGGCAGGCCGCGCCCAAACTCACGCGGCCCAGGTCGAGCGTCTTCATGAACGTCACAAAGCCCAGCCCGGTCTGGCCCAAGATATTTTCTTGCGGCACGCGCAGGTTGTCAAAGATCAGCTCGCTGGTCGAGCTGCCGCGAATGCCCATCTTGTTTTCCAGCGTGCCGACTTTAAAGCCTTCCCAGGTCGTCTCGACGATGAACGACGTCACGCCGCCGCGCGCGCCCAACGCCGGATCGGTCACCGCCAGCACGCTCACAATGTCGGCGATGGGGCCGTTGGTGATGTAAATCTTGCTGCCGTCTATAAAGTAACTGTCGCCTTCGCGCACCGCCCGTGTGCGGATGCCCGCCGCGTCCGAGCCGGCGTTCGGCTCGGTCAAGGCAAACGCGGCGATCTTTTCGCCGCTTGCCAGCGGCCTCAGGTATTTATCCTTTTGCGCCTGGGTGCCGTCCAGGTAAATCGCCATCGCGCCGATGCCGATGTGCGCGCCAATGTTGGTGGCAGTGCTGGTGCACACCCGGCCGATCTCTTCCATCATGATGCAGTAGCCGGTTTCGCCCGCGCCCATGCCGCCGTACTCGATCGGAAACGGCACGCCCAACAGGCCAATCTTGGCGCCCTTTTTGAACGTCTCGTGCGGCACGCGATGCTCGCGGTCAATCGTCTTGGCCAGCGGGCGCACCTCTTCCTCGGCAAACTCGCGGAGCATTTTCCGCAAGGCTACGTATTCAGGGGCGAATGTAAAATCCATACGTCACTCCTACCGCATTGCGTGTTGCGTGAACCGTGACGGAATACGCAACACGAAATACGCAGTACGGGCCGTTTCGATACAGCCGGTCAAACATCAGTTCACGGCGCAATCTCGAGTTGCTGACTCTTGAACAGATTGCTCGCGATTCCGACGCGCATCAGCTCGCCCGTGCCGCCCAACAAATCGAGCGCGCGGGCGTTGCGGTACATGCGCGCAATCGGGTAATCTTCGATGTAACCATAGCCGCCGTGCACCTGAACCATGCGGTCGGTGATGAGGCGGGTGGCCTGCGCGGCGAACAGCTTGGCGTACAACGCGCCGCTGCTCAGGTGGCCTCCCTGCTCGGCCTCCCACGCGGTGTGATAGACCAGGTAGCGCAGCGCCTCCACCTGGGCCGACGAATCGGCGATGTAATTCTGGATGGCCTGCTTGTTCGCAATCGGCCCGCCGAACTGGATGCGCTCGGCGGCGAACTTTACTCCAGCCTCGACCGCCGCCAGGCCCAGTCCCAGCCCGGCAGCCGCCATCGCCAATCGAAAGTGGTCGAGCACGTGTTCGACAATCGCCTGACCATCGCCCTCCGCGCCCAGGCGATTGGCTTCCGGCACGTGGACGTCGTCCAGGTAAACGGTGTGGATGGACGCGCCGCGCAAGCCCAGGGTCAAATCGCGCTGGCCCAGCTTGAGGCCCGGCGTGTCTTTTTCAACCAGAAAGGCCGAGAGGCCGCGTCCATTCGCGCGCGGATCGCTAGTGGCAATCACTACAAAGAGACCCGCGATGCTGGCGTTCATCACCCACGTCTTGACGCCGTTCAACACATAGCCATCGTCAACGCGCTTGGCGCGAGTCGCCAGCGCCCGCGTATCGCTTCCAGCGTCCGGCTCGGTCAGCGCAAACGCGCCCATCGCTTCACCTGAAGCCAGGGCGGGCAGCCAGCGTTCCTTTTGCTCGTCGCTGCCAAAATCCAACACGGCTTGCGTCGCCAGACTGGTGTGGCATGCAATGACCGCCGCCGTAGACAGGCACGCGCGGCCAATCTCTTCCATCAGCAACGCATAGCTGACCGGGTCGAGCGCCGCGCCGCCATAGGTATCGGGCACCAGCGCGCCCAACATGCCTTGCTCAGCCGCCTTGCTCAACAGTTCCGGCGGCACCTGTTCGTTCTTGTCCGTGTGTTCCGCCGCTTTGGCAATTTCTTTTTGCGCAAAGCTGCGGAACATGTCGCGGAACATTTGTTGTTCTTCGTTGAGCGAGAAATCCATAATCACCTCGCTTGGGAAAGCTAGGGACTAGGCCCAGTCTAGTCCCTAGCACCTAGCTCACTTGTCCTTGAATGCCGGCTGCCGCTTTTGCAGGAACGCGCTCACGCCTTCTTGCGCATCCTCGCTCTGCGCCGCAAAGCTAAACTGGTCGCGCTCAGTCGCCAGCCCCTCGGCCAACGGCAGGTCGTAGCCGGTGTTGATGGCGGTCAGCGCCGCGGCCAGCGCCACGGCGCTCTTGGCGGCCAACTTGCCCGCCAGGCCTTTGGCCTGGCGCATCACCGCGTCGCCCGGCACGACAATATTGATCAGCCCCAGCGCCTTGGCTTCCTGCGCGGTAATCTGATCGCCGGACAAGATCATCTCGGTCGCCTTGCCCCGGCCCACGCGGCGCGGCAACCGCTGCGTGCCGCCCCAGCCGGGGATGATGCCCAGGCTGATCTCCGGCTGGCCCAGGCGCACGCGGTCGCCCGCGATGCGGATGTGGCAGGACATGGCCAGTTCCAGCCCGCCGCCCAGGCACACGCCGTTGATGGCGGCGATGATGGGCTTTTTGGCTCGTTCGATCTTGGTGAATACGTTCTGCCCCAACTCGAGCAGCCCGCGCGCGGTGGTCAGGTCGCCTGACTTGACGATGCCCAAAGCGGCATTAATCTCGTTAATGTCGGCGCCGGCAACAAAGGCCAGTTGCCCGCCGCCGGTGATGATGATGACTTTGACATCGGGATTGGCGAGCAACTCGTCAACCGCGCCATCCAGCTCGGTGAGTGTCTGCCGGTTGAACGCATTGACGGGCGGGTGATCAATCACCAACGTCGCAATGCGGTCTTCGACGGTGTATCGGACGTACTGTCGGTCAGCCATGGAATCCTCCTTCGTAATCAGAGTTGTGGGGAGCGCATTTCGTATTGCGTATTCCGTTTTTTGACTACGCAATACGGAACACGCAACACGTTAGACATATTCCAAAAAGCCAGCTTTGGTCTTTTCACCGAGCCAGCCTTCTTTCACAAGTTCGTACAGCTTGTCGCACGGGTGAAAGCGCGAGCCGTACTTTTTCTCCAAGCCTTCCAGCGCGCCGACGATGGCATCAATGCCGAGCTTGTCGGCCAGCGCCAGCGGGCCAATGCGGTCGCCTTTGTAGGTCATGCCAGAACCGGCGAGCATGGCCATGTCAATGTCTTTGGTGTCGGCGATGTTTTCCTCGACGCAGCGGGCGGCCTCGTTGAGCATCGGGTACATTAACCGCTCCGGCGTGAATTCGGTCTTTTTGCCAGCCGAAAGCTCCGCCACGAGTTGCTTGACTGGCTCATCCGTCTGGTCGCCGTAGCCGTAAAAGCCCGCGCCCGATTTTTCACCTAGCCGGCCCAATTTGACCAAGCGCGCGAACATCTCGGCGCCTTTCATCCGCTCGCCGTATTGCGAGTGCAGATAAGCGCCCACATCGGCGCACACGTCCAGCCCCAAGAAATCCATCAGCGTGAATGGGCCCATCGGCCAGCCATAGTCCCGCATCGCGCCGTCAATATCCTGCGCCGTGGCCGCGCCCTCTTGCAAGCACAGCGTCGCCTCGTTGAGGTACGGCATCAGCAGGCGGTTGACCAAAAAGCCGGGGCACTCTTTGACGACGACCGGAATCTTGCGCAGCGACTCGGTGAACGCCACCAAATCACTGACCGTCTCTTCGTCGGTGCCCTCGCCGCGAATGATCTCGACCAGCTTCATTACGTTGGCCGGGTTGAAAAAGTGCATCCCGATCATCTTGTGCGGGCGCTGGGTCGCGCGCCCCATCTCGGTGATCGAAAGCGCGGACGTGTTGCTGGCAAAGATCGTGCCCTCCGGGCAGATACCGTCCAGGTCGGCAAACACTTTTTGCTTGAGCGACATTTTTTCTGGGATGGCCTCGATGACAATGTCCACGTCGCCGAACTCGGCATAGTCCAGCGCCGGGGTGATGAGCGACATTTTGGCGTCCAGATCGCCCGCGCTCATCTTGCCCTTGTCCACGCGAGTTTGATAAATCTTGCGGATCGTCGCCATCCCCTTGTCGAGGAAGGCCTGATCCACGTCCTTGAGGACGACCGGCAGGCCGGAGAAAGAAATCACCTGGGCGATGCCCGCGCCCATCGCCCCTGCGCCGATGACGGCAGCTTTGAAAATGTACATGGGTTGCTCCTTTCGCTTGAATCAGACGAAGGACGAATGACCGACGACGACATTCGTCTTGCGTCATGGGTCGCTACGAGACGTTCTCGACGAGCATCACGCCGCCCTGGCCGCCGCCCACGCACATGGTGACGATGCCGTAGCGGGCGTTGCGGCGCTTCATCTCGTTCATCAACGTCACGGTGATCTTGCAGCCGGTCGCGCCGACGGGATGGCCCAGCGCAATCGCGCCGCCGTTGACGTTGACTTTTTTCCAATCCAGGTTGAAACCATTGGCGTTCAGGTCTTTGTGGCACGCGATCACCTGCGCAGCGAACGCTTCGTTCAGCTCGATCAGGTCCACCTCGTCGAACGAGACGTTGATGCCTCGCTTTTTCATCTTGTTCCACATCTTGGGGATGGCCTTGGCCGGGCCGATGCCCATGATAGCCGGGTTGACGCCCGCGTAATCATAGGCCACGATGCGCACCATCGGCTTGAGGCCCAACTCTTTGGCCTTTTCGGCGGTCATCACCAGCATCGCCGCCGCGCCGTCGCTGATGGGGCAGGCGTTGGCTGGCGTCACCGTGCCGTTCTCTTTGAACACGGTGGGGTACATGCCCGCCTTTTGCATCGAAAGGCCCGGGTTGATGCCTTCATCCTGCACGATTTGCTCGCGGGCCACTTCTTGCCCGGCAATCCTTTTGACGATCTCGACCGGCACGATCTCGTCCTTGAATTTTTCCTGGCGAGTGGCCATGAACGCTTTCTTGTGAGATTGGATGGCGTACTCGTCTTGCGCCTGGCGAGTGATCTCGTACATCTCGGCCAGATTCTCTGCCGTGCGCCCCATGATCAGGTTGCAGATCGGGTCGGTCAGGCCCTCCCACAACGCATCCGTCAACACGCTGTGGCGCAACTTGAGTCCCCAGCGCGCGCCCTTGATGACGTAGGGAATGTTGCTCATGCTCTCGGTGCCGCCGACCAGGAAAATCTCGCCATCGCCGGCCTGGATCGCCTGGTAAGCCGAAGTGATGGACTGCAGAGCCGAGGCGCAGTTGCGCTGCACCGAAAAAGCCGGAACCTGTTCGGGGATGCCCGCCATCAGCGCCGCCACGCGGCCAATGTTGGCCGCCTCGGAGGGCGAGCCGATGTTGGCCAGGATCACATCGTCAATGATGTTGGGATCTAACCCCGTGCGCTTGATGACCTCCCGGAAAACGAGCTCGGCCAGGTCCTGGGCGCGCTTGTCGCGCAGCGCGCCTCCGTGCAAACCGACGGGTGTGCGCACACCCCCTAACAAAACGACATCCTTCATGATTGTGCTCCTTTCTTTGTTTGGGATGAACGCCGCACGGTCGGCTCCGCGTCCAGGCCATGCAGCAACAGTTCCAACGTGGAATCGAACAAGGTGTTGAGCGGGACGCCAAGAATTTCCTGGCGCAGAGGATGATCGAGCAAGAGCATCACGCCGTTGAGCGAGGCCCACAACACGCCGGCCATCCGCCCGGGGTCGGCGACGGCGAATTGGCCGGAGGCGCGGCCCTGCTCCAACGCCTGCTCCACCCAGCGCAAGCTGGCTGCGCTGCGCTCCGAGACCTCCTGGTACAGCGGCTCGGGGACGCGCTCGCTGAACTGGCCCCGGTCAAAGGCCATCAGCAGGCGAAAGTATTGAGGATGACTCTTGGAGAACTTTAAATACGCATGGGCCAGGCGGCGCACGCGCTCTTCGGCGGGCAGGTCTTTTTTAGGGGCGTAAGCGGCTTTGAGCTGCCCGGACAAAATGTCCAGGCCCTCTAAAACTAAATGAGCAAGGATGGCCTCCTTGCTCTCAAAATAAAGATAGATGGTGCCTTTGCTGACCTCGGCCCGAGCGGCCACGTCGTCAATCGTCGCCCGGCCGGCGCCAGTGCTGAAAAAGACCTCGCGCGCAGCTCGCAGGATGTCTTCCCGACGCTTGGCTTTTTCGCGCTCCCGACGTCCGCTCGTCCCCACCGGCTCCGCCTTTCCGGCCATGACCGCAGGTCACTCACTGACTGATAGTCAGTATACGATAGGTTGGGACCAGTGTCAAGAGGCAATTTTGCGTAGGTCAATGGCGATTGGCGATTACCCACACCTCGACTGCTCACCGTCCGCGTCCCCGTCCGCTTTGCGCGGCTCGCGAGGACGCGGGCCAGAGCACTTGGGGGTAATCACCAGAATGGCGACCCAGAATGGGTGCGTTTCAGTTTCTGGGGACGCCTGGACGGGCATGGCTGTTTACGGTTGTGTAGGACGCGCGACTCGGCACCGTGCCCACTTACTGGTCATAACTCGCCTAATAACTGAAACGCACCCCCCAGAATGGCGACCCTTGATAAACGCCCGGATTTGTGTTATGATGAAACCCGTAACGCTGGTGAGGTTTTGCGGATCGAATGTACCCCGATAGCGAAATTCTGTTCCCCACATGCTGCATCGGTCAGCTCGCCAACTTGCGCGGCCCCGATTGGCGCGCGCTGGTCGAGTACGTCGCTTCGCGCTCTGAAACGCACGAAGACTCGCTTGCCTTTTCGCTGATGATGATCAAGTTTAGCAGTTGCCTGACGTGCGACCTGGATAGTTATCGCGCGTCGCTCGGCTGCTCCACGTGCGCCAAGCGGACGGTGGCGGGATTCAAAGGCTCGGATAAAGCACTGCTCCGCAAGTACGAACAAGCGCGGCACGAAGTGAGCACCTACCTCGAAGCGAGTGGTCTGCGCCGGCCCACCAGACGCCGGCGGACGGCCGCACAGCCCGTGCTGGCCCGCGCGGCGCGATGAATTCGGCTGGACAAATCTAGAGACATCAGGTATACTCGGCCCGCTAACCGAAAAGTTGAAAGAGTAATTCAGGAGGGTTCCGTTGGCTAACATCAAGTCCGCTATCAAGCGCATCCGCAGCTCGGCGCGCAAGCAAAAGCGCAACCGCGTCGTGCGCGGGCAAGCCCGCAGTGCGGTCAAGAAAGCGCGCGTCACTCTGGCCGAGGGCAAGCGCGATGAGGCGCAAGCTTCCCTTAAGGAAGCGATCATCGCGCTCGACCACGCCGCCGGCAAGGGCGTCATCCACAAGAACAGCGCCGCTCGCCGCAAGTCGCGCTTGATGAAGCAGCTCAACCAACTGCAAAAGTAAAACGTCTCAAGGCATCGCTTACGCGATGCCTTTCGTTTGCTTGACAATTAGAACAAATGTTCGTATAATATCATTGTCCCTATCATCGGGTTGCCTGTCCGGCCCGCGAGGAGACGTGTTGATGAGCGCAACACAACGCGAACTGCGATTAGAGTTTCAGTCAGATCGGATTGAGATGGTCTTGGCAAGCCACAAGGCTCCGGCGCGCGTGATGGGCGGCGTCGTCACGCCGCGCGCCGTGCAGTTCCATCTCGCCCCGATGTTGGGAACCAAGATCAACCGAGTGCAGGCATTGGCGGACGAATTGGCATTAGCGCTGGGCGTGTCGAGCGTGCGCGTGTCGCGGCAGGGCAGTAGTGTGCAGCTCGAAATCCCGTGCGACGACACCTGCACTTGCGGCAGGTGCAAGTGTGCGCGATTTTCAATCAAGCTGTTGTCGTTGATGCCGCGCCTGGTCGAGCCGGACGCCAAACCGTTGCCTCCTGGGATTGTCCCCTTCAAGGGGATTGCGGTGCTGGGATTGTGCGACGATGGCGCACCCCTGCTGCTCCGCCTGCCCTCGCCCGACGTGGCGCACGTCTTGATTGCAGGAACGACCGGCTCT
>Ga0315288_10008697_pt1 | contig 12803 bp, 7 predicted proteins | sample YL17G11_20_MG_FD_203454 | JGI IMG/M metagenome (GOLD analysis project Ga0315288, IMG submission 203454) | Sediment microbial communities from Yellowstone Lake, YNP, Wyoming, USA - YL17G11_20 | ecosystem: Environmental > Aquatic > Freshwater > Lake > Sediment | place: USA: Wyoming | collected...
AGTAGCTAGCTCTCTCTTGTAATTATCGAATGAATAGCTAGAGACATCCCTAAACAGGCTCATAGTAGCTATTTCATAAGCTCGTTTAGCTCTTTCAACTGCCTCGGCTATCTCTTTTTGGCTTTGTTTGTTCAACGTACCATCGACAATTGCCCGTTGATAAATCTTGGCTGGGTCTATCTCACTTTCCAATTGACCATTCAGTGTACCTGTTATCTCTTCCGGATCTTCACCTGTCACAGCAGCAATTGCCGCCGAAGCTCTCTCTAATCTATTCTGGAAATACGACTGGACTAGATCCTCTATTGTTCCCTTACTTAAGAAATTATAGACCTGTACTACTTTTTCTTGCCCGAAGCGATAAATACGGCCTATTCGTTGCTCCAGGCGCATTGGATTCCAAGGTAGGTCGTAATTTATACAAATATGACAGAATTGTAGGTTGATTCCCTCACCACCTGCCTCGGTGGAAACCAGAAATCTTACTTTATCGTGGTCACGGAATAAACGCTGGCTGGTACGTTTCGTCGTGGGGGCCGCGATTGCACCGTCCTTGGCAAAAGGCATCCATATTGTATCAATATCACGTATATTCTCTTCTCGTCGTTCAAGTTTCATATCTCCATGAATTACAACTACGGATCCCCTGCCATATTTTCTTTCAAGTTCATTCACCAAATATCGTTGTGTTTCTCGATATTCAGTGAAAATGAGTGTTTTCTCCTTGTCCTTTCTAGGGCTCTCTTCGCAAATGATATCAATCAGTTTGAGTAATTCGTCCAGCTTGTGATCACGCTTTACCTTGATATCGATCAGCTTTTGGAGTGTGTCGACTTCAAATTGCATTATATCTAGTGGATGTGTTAACGCCTCCGCTTCCTCAAATTCCCCCTCGAATCTTTCATCATATTCGCTCTCATTTTTGTCGGTTGTATTAGATTTCGTTTCAATCTCACCTTTTAATCGCATCAATCGTTTGGAGAGCGCTGATTTAATTGCTGCTGTGGAGCTGGAATTCAGTTTTTGGAAGGTCGTTAATAAGAAACCAGCGGCGCGTTTATGGGATGGATCTACGATTTGCTGTAGTAACTTGTATCCTGTTCTGATATATTCAACTACAGCTTTATAGAATTTCGCCTCATCCGTGTATAATGTAATCGGTATCCTATGTGTCTGACGCCCTTTAAATACCTTTCGCCCTTGCGCATCCGTGACATCCTTTTTCGGAGTGCGGATAACTAATTCAGTAAACCGTTTGCCCTTTCCTGAAAACAGCGACGGTTCATCCAACCCGGTGAAATCGATGTTATCTTCAAGCAGACCAAGCAAGTTTTTGAACCGACTATTGTTTTCCTCTCCCTGGTGTGGGGTAGCTGTAAGTAATAATATCGCATCGCAATAGTTCTTTTGTCTTACCTCCTCGGCAAGGCGATAGTTCTGCGTCTTGTCTGTCTTGCCCGAGTCATAACTCATAGCGCTCAGGCGATGTGCTTCATCAAAAATGATTAGATCCCACCTTCTATTTTCGAGGAGTGCTTTCTTATGTTCCGCTCTTTTTAAAGTATCAATAGAGGCAATTGCCATCGCTTTTAAATCCCAGATTCGAGGGTTGACCGCCCAGAAATCACGGCCAAATATTTCAAACATCTGCCCGAACTTGTCTTGCATCTCCTCTTGCCACTGCGTCGTCAGTCCAGCCGGTGTAATGATGAGAGTACGTTTGGCCTGTCCCCGTTGCGATAATGCCTGCCAGACCATGCCAGCCTCAATAGTCTTGCCCAAGCCAACCTCGTCAGCCAGCAGAAACCGCCGCGTGGCGTTTGACACCACTCGATATGCTGCAAAGATCTGATGAGGAATAATTTGTGTACGCGCATTAGATAGCTGCCCGCCTTTGTTACTTGTCAGGAATCTGGCGGCCATCATTCTCAATTCAAATCGCCGGGGCTCCTCCCACTCCCCACGGCAAGCACGTTCCAGAGGCGATTCCACACGCTCGATCTCAGCCAGTTGCAGGATCTTGTTTTCCGACCGATAGGGTGGCGGCATGAATACCGACGGATTAAACTCGACCTTCGCCTGTGCCCCGCGCACCTTCTGGATACGCCCAATGCCATAACCTTTGTATAGCTCGTTGGTGCTACGCACCAAAATACGCTCAGCGAACGACGGCGACACCGCCTCCGCTTTGAATGCTGCCAATACCTGCTCATCCACCAGCATTGCATTCTGCCAACGCCGGTCAAAGATGCCGATGGCCTTGAGCGCCGCTTCGTCGTTGGTTGCGTCCGGATGTGTGATGATTGCCCCGCCTTCGTCGTTGTGTGTCAGGCCGGGATAGGTCGCGTTGGCTGACGAGGTGAGCACGGTCAGCTTCTTGCCAGTGTGAAATAAATAATCCTTTGGGTGAAACGCCGTGTCCGCTAACCCGAACGCCACCTGTGTGTTGGCGAGATGGAATAGTTCCTCGACCGCTTCAGGGCTGTTCTGCCTCACATCACGCCGAACAATCACCCGGAGTCGACCGCCGCGACTCACCACCTCTGTTAGACACGGCTTCAGCTCAACCCAGCCGTGATAGGACAAAAACGCAACGGCGATCTCCACACGTTCGGCATCTGCGGAAAGATCACGGATGACGTCCAGCGCTTTGGTCTCGAAGTTGTCAATGTAGTCAACGTGAATGGTCATTCGTCTTCATCACCGGTGCGATTCGATGAGGATTTCCTTCGATTTCTAAGTATCTGATTTCCATCTTTCATTTCTCTTAGGGAGTCTTGGGCATCTTTGAGTTCACTGCTTGTTATGTCCCAGAGCTTACACACAGTAGAATCTATCTCAGAATCAAACGTCATTAATTTTGATGCGGCGTTATCGGCTGCAGCAGCGTGGCATTCTAGAGAGAGTTGAGATAACTTTTTATGTGTTAAATCTTTCGGTTGAAACAAGGGGATGGCAACATGATCAAGAACATGTGGTGATGCATCCAATCCAATGTAATTCTTGATGACAGAAAAGGCAGGCGTACTGTTGATACAGGAGCAAAAGAAGTGGGCTTCCTCAAGACTTTGAAAGCTTACAAGGATGACTTTCTGGTCACAGACTGCAGGTCCGTCAGTGACACAAGCACGCATTCGATCTTGCACTCCTGTATGCTTCCATACTACTTTCACTGGTGAAACAGTATAGGGTCCGACATTATAAACAGAGTAGAAAGGGGCTGTCGGTTTGAAGTATCGACGAAAACCGGATCTCTTGCGTAGTTCAGGTTCAAATTGTTTCAAATAATCAAAAGTTCTAGGATACCTCCTCTTCATTTCTTGTTCGCGAATTCCAGCCCTCGTTTTAGGGTCTTGAGTGAGAATTAGATACTCCGACGGATCTGCGTGCCATCGAAAAACATCCCGACCACGTAGGAGCGGGAAAACGAGATCTGGCTCGATTGCAGCCTGTACAAGCTTAACTTTGATTTCGCCCACATCGCAAAGGTTTTCTATCAAAATATTGCCATTCGGGAGTTTCTTAAGTTCTCTTACCCAGTAGACTCCGTTGAGCCAAGTACAGCAACCAGCATGAGCTACATAGGCACTCTTCCCCACCACCTTTTGAATGCATGGTAAAGCTTTTGCTTGAGCTGTCAACCAAGGGGAGGTTGGCTTTCCTTTTTCAATTGGCATAGCTTCGAGTTTAGAAAGGCTAATTAACTGTTCGATGTTTTCCAATGTCTCATCTTGTCCAATGTGTGTTGGGCCCCGCCACACAATATAGGGCACAGGGTATGAAAAGTTTGTCTTTGTTTTTTCGCAAACGAAGACTGCTGTCCGGTTTGTAGCCCCTTCAAAAACTTGAAGAGCACTTAGGTCATGTACATTGAGAGGCTTAATGATTGTAATCGTTTCATTTTGCTTAAAACGAAATTGTCTGAAGCCGTCTCCCGCTCCTTCGGTCTTGAAAATCGACTGTGTAATGACAAATCCCAGCTTACCACCATCGCTTAAGTAGTTGTCTATGCTGCAATAAACAAAGAGCATTGACAGGTCTTTCTTCCCACCTCCAAGGCGCCCCGCCGAACCAGAAAGAGAGAATAAGCCGTATGAATCCCATAGGGGCTTCATGTCATTACGATAATCTTCCGGGAGACTTTGCCAGTTCACCCAGGGTGGATTTCCAGCAATAAAATCCGCCTTTTTAATGAACAATGGCGCAAAAGAATTTTTGATTATCCTCGCCCAAATGCCGTTCTTGTTCGCTTTGTCGAGTTTCACTAGCTCAAGGTACAACTCGGTGTGCAGCGTATGTTCACTGATCGGTAGTCCCTCATCACGGCAGCGCTGGATGAATTCTTCAGCCGAATAGCCGTTGCGAACCCCAGCCTCTAATTGCTCTGCATACTTAGCTACGTCGTCGCGGTTCGTAGCGATTTCAGTTGGAATTAAGAAGGTAGTAGGTGCAGTCTTCAATTGTCTAGCCTTACCAAGACCTCCGGCAAAAAGCCCCCCGTATTCGGAGGGTGTCATTATTGAATCGCACAGGTAAACCGGAATCTCGACTTTATCCATATGCCCGAGGAGGTCGCGGATAGCGATGAGATAGTTAGTTCGAGCGGACATCACGGCCAGCGGGTTGAGGTCGAAGCCGATGACGTTGGCGAGGATTTTGCGACCAAGCTCACTTTCGTCGAACTGGCATCGTTCGCGGTTTTCATCATACCATTTTCGGATGCGGTTTATGGCCATGACAAGGAAGGTGCCCGAACCGCAGGCGGGATCCAGCAGGCGTTTGTCGGGGTCGCCGACGTAGCCGAGCTCGTTAAGGACGTGTTCGGCGAGCCAGTCGGGCGTGTAATATTCACCGAGGTCATGGCGGACGCTCTTGGGGAAGAGTTGCTGGTAAAGTTTCTTGAGCAGGTCACGGCTGCTGGTAGGATCTTCGGAGAGGGTACCGGGGTTGTAGTCATCAAGACGTGTGACCATTTCACGAACAAGCTTCTCAATCGGCTCGGTCCAAACGCTGGTGTACCAGGCGAAGAGGTCACCTTCGAGAAAGTTAGTGATGTTGAGATGGCGGAAAATGCTGCCCTCTTCGAGGTCTTCCATCTCGCGCTTGAGTTTGTTGCTGGTGGTGGCCTGCATCATTTTCTGGAGAGGTGTGGGCAGCTTGTGGAAGAAGGCGACAATTTCCGCCGCCAGCAGTTTCATAAACAGCGCGTAGTAAGTGTGAACAGCAAACAACAATTCGGCAGGCTTCGGGTCCTTCACGCCCACCTGATAGAACTCAGCCAGTTTTCTAAGCTTTTCTGACTGGCTGTCTACGTCATATCCGCAAACTTCCCCAAACAGGATTTTCCACTGGCTGAAGAAGGTTTGCGCCTTGGGGTTGTCGGTGGTCACGATGGCATCGTAAAGGGCATGGATACCTTTGATGGCAACAGTATTGCCGCCCTCCGACCCGAAATCGCCCGCCAGGTACTCCGGTGAGAAAGCCTTACCTTTCGTGCCTAAGTTAAACAGGGCCCAGAGAAATCGCTCCGCGGAGTGGCGATTGACTTCAACCGGTTCTTGAATATCCCATTTATCATCACGAAAGCGAACAAAAATGAAGTAGTTACCGTCTAAGCCGACCCCAAACAATGAGTTAAGCTGTTGCCCGTGCTCTTTTCGCATGTCGTAGAACCGCTTCTTGATTTGCTCGACGACCTTCCTGCTTCCGGGCGAGTCAGCTCTCGGGCCGATGCGATCGCCAGGGCTTTTGGGGTTCTTGTATTCGATGATGACACGGGAATAGACTGAGTCTACTCGGCCGCTGGCGACAGAGAATTCATGTTTCCCCTGCAGCTTGACATCAGTTACCTTCTCAATGAAAGCCAACTGACGTTCCGACTCGATGCGGATTTCCTCTTCCTTGTCCGCCATCGCCGCAGCTGCCTTAATCTGGTCGGCATACTCAACCGCCTTTTTAGCAATCAGGTCGTCAAGTGATCTGAACGGTCCCATAAGAACATTATACCTCTCCGCGACCTAGATAGGAAGATTCGGAATAGCAACTCTGCGAATTCACGGGACACCGTACCAATCAGGCCTGCCACAAATCAGGCTCGTTCGCCAATCACATCTCCGCTCTATTTGGATTTTATGGCTCGGACTGCTGCAAGCCTGATAAGCATGCTATCTTTAAACCGGATCTGGGGTACGTCTTTAAGATCTTCAAAGATCTCCCGAAGATGACCTATCTCATACCTTTCCCTGATCTCCGCATATTGCCGTGCACATTTACCTGCAACGCCGTTGTGGGGAATATAGTTCATTGGACCTAGCCATATTGACTCCGTGATATGGGGAGATAACATGTGCACCAGTTTCATAGGGTAATAATCAAGAAATGGTTCTATCGAAACACTAGTCTTGAAGCCTTTTTTATAGGCATACCTCAGCGACTCAAGACGTTCCTCAAAGAGGGGAGCATTAGGTTCCCAAAAGGATATTAGTCTGTCATCCAGAGACGTGATAGTGAATCTGAATTGTATCTGTGATTTGAAAGAATAGAAACGCCTCATAATATCTTTGGTCACCGAGAGTTTTGGCTTGGTTGTGATTAGCAGCTCATTTTCTGCTTGCAGCAATTTGTGGATGACAGTAAAACAAGCCTCCTTGATCTCGGGTACGTCGACTATATCGTGGGAACTCGGAAACATTACACGGCCACTATACTTTCCAAAAGTTCTGCTTATAACACCTTCGTTTATTTCCATCTCTTTCCAGGTTTCGTCCGTGCATCGTCCAAACCGTTTTGCCATCATTTTTGCGTAGCAATATCTACAGTCGTTGAAGCAACCCTTGACACAATTAACGTTATGGTCTGCCCATTCCTTAGTACCGGATGTTATACTCTTCTTGTCGTCCACTTTGGACTGTTGTGCTTTCATTGAGCAATCTCCCTCGAGGATAGAGGCTCTAGCGGAAGAGGTGGATCAACCCCAAGTTTTTCCTTAATGGTCGGCCAATTCAATCCGTACTGCTGAATGGGAAGCTTCCAGGCGTTGTCAATATCCAGCCGCCTCACGTATCCATTCTTTTCTAACCATTCCAGCAATTCTTGTCTTGTCTCTAGAATTGGCTCGAACTTCTCAAAATCACTGCACATAGAATCACAGACACCTTCCTCGTGGTTCACAATGGTTCTCCACAGAATGCGCCACTGCGGAGGTTTTCTCCCACCCCGCAATCCCACTAAGATCCCTGGATGAAATTGCCGAAATCTGTCGAATGCTGCTTTATTATCAGGTGAGTATTTTGGATTGCCTGTCTTGGTGGAGTAGAAGCTTCTTGTGGTTCTAACCCCCGTGTCAAAATTAGAGCATAGGATAAGGTGGAATAGCTGGTCCCCTTTGGGATTGAAGGGCAATGGGAGGACGTATCTAAACCACTTGTGCAACCTAGTTTTGTATAACTCTATGAACTCCTTTTCCCTCTGCTGGACAGGAGCGTCGTTTAGGATTCGACCCCGCCATCTTGTATCCCCGAAGAGAGCGTCCGCCTCTAACACCGTGTCGTCCTCACCTGAATTCCAGCCGCTTTCATCGGCGCTGCATGGCAAGCTGGCGAACTCGTCCCTGCCGAGAAACCAATCAGACGTAAATACAAAAATGATAAACTCCGTCCCTGTTTTGTAGAACGTATTGACCCGCTTTCTTGCCACCTTCTCTATTGTCTCATACTCAACGCTCCTAAGGGGGTCGAACAAGAAAAGACTGTTCCTAATAGGGATCTTCCCGATATCGGTAAGGGCACTGTCTAGCGTCTTGTTCAGGAGATAAATATTGGCTGAATTTGATTGTAGGGGCCCTTCGGCCATACGAATATCAACACTACCCCATCTTCTTTTTATGACGTCTTTCAGGTTACCATAGCACGCAACATCCTTTTCGACCAAGACTATTTTTAGGTTTCTCGTATTTGGATCGGTGCATTTCAGGTTAAGAGCGTGGCCAGCCGAGCCTAAAATTGTCTCCGCAGTTTCTTTTATATACATTTCACCAGTTGCCGCATCCAATTCAACTATAGCCGTGTCGTATTTGTAATTTGCTCGTGGTCCGCCAGATGTAATACCCCACCAAAAACGGTAATACCCTCCTATCACATCGCTTTTCAGTTTTGAACCTGTTAGGCCACTGAGGGATATTGCATCTCTTACGAACTCAAGAGTCATATGGCTACCACCCGTTTAGACGCAACAAATCGCGGTACCCACTACATCAGACTCCATAGAGCAGCACCTTTACCATTTGACTGCAACCATTCTAGTATTCTTTAATACACTTGTCAAGAATTATGAACACTATTACCCTAATGTATTGACAAGGAGATGAATTAAGATTAATATGAATATATTTAGATGGTAATGAACATTAAAGGTATGTTAACCTTAGCCGAGGTGGAACGAGAGTACGGGCTAAAGCGTTCTACGGTGTACAAGTATATTACGAAGGGCTCGATAACGCCTTATAAAAAGGCAGGTGATCGGAGATCATATTTTAAAAGAAGTGAACTTGATAAACTCACCGAATTTCAACCAAGGGAGACTAGGACCAAAAAGAAGTGAAAGAGTACTTAAATGAGCGATAGGTCGGTTGCTAAGATAATTCGTGACCCAATTCATGAATATATATCTATTTATGAGGACGAAATTCCTCTATTAGATTGTGCACTGCTACAAAGATTGAGGAATATTAAGCAAAATGGTATGGCGTATTATACATATCCAGCACTAATTGGCAGTCGATTTGAACATAGTCTCGGAGTTATGCATCTAGCTGACCGCATGCTTTCTTCAGCACTCGTTAGGAGTGAGCCTTCTGTAACCAAGGAATTTATCTTACGGTGTGCACAAGAGTTTGATTGGGAAGCGGATGATGAGGCTACAAAAACGAGGCTGTCAAGGGTGATACGTATTGTTGGTTTACTTCACGATCTTGGGCAGCTACCCTTTTCTCATACCATGGAGGAGTTAATACATCAATTTATACAGAATATACTGCCTTCAGCAATGATTGAAAAATGGCAGGAATATATGAGAACTACTGTAGGATCCCTGCATGAGTTCTTAACAATAATGCTAATTGACATAGACCCAGATATTTCAACAGCTATCGGGAGAGACAAAGATGTAGTGTTAAGAATATTACAGGCCTCGCCGGGGGATAAAACACCTTGTGGCACATTGCATGAGTTAGTAGCATTTGACATAGATGCAGACAGAGCAGATTACCTGCTACGCGATGGACACACGAGCGGTGCTGAATTTGGTAGATTTGACGTCAGTCGTTTGGTCGAGGGAATGCGATTAGCTAGAATAGTGACTTCGAACCACGAGAAGAAGGAGGCTTTCGTAATTAGGCCAACTATACGAGCTTTAAGTGCAGTTGAAAGCCTAGTCATCGAGCGGTATAAATCTTATCGGTGGTTATATTACCACCATCGAGTTGTAGCTACAAATCGAATGCTCGAAGAAATAATCTGGAGACTTCTTATATCCCATTGGGATGCCATCCCCCCTTTTAACGGAATACCACTCAGTTTTCCGCTAGCAAGAACGGAATTTGATACCGGAAAGAACTCACAAACAAGCTTTCTCGATGATATTGACGTAGTTAACATACTTAGACGAGCGAAGTTATTGCTGCTAAACGAATTGGAGAAGAGTGAGGAAACAAGTACTTCAGAAAAAGGGGGCTCCTTTCGTGAACTTGCCGCCTTGTTAGATGAAATATTATTGAGAAAAAAGAGGGGTGGAGCGTTATGGAAAGACATCGCGACTTATAAACAGTTTAATGACCGAGTGGCTAATGCTATCGAAGATATATTTGCAGACCACCAACGTGGAAAATATAAACGGTCTCAAGGACGTGTACTCCCCTCGGAGGCAGTACACAAAACAACAGAAGATACTGATTTTACTCTGAACTGGTTATCCGACAAGTTACTGGGTAGGAGTTTTGCCAAGAGAAAAGAATTAGAGATGCAAATAAATGAGGAGCTTAAGAAAAGCAACATTGATGGGTTTCTTTTGCTATCAGTAACCTTTTTTAAGCCCTGGGACTATCGAGGAGAAGACGAATACGAAGTTATTGATAGGAATGGTGATCTATTTCACGTATCTGATGTTTCGCCGATGGTAAAACAGTTACGTGAAACGAGTAGGTCAAGTATAAGGTTGTATGCGTATCTCATACTTAATGAAAGAATAGAGAACTTGTCACTTACTAAACACCAGGATATACTACAGGGGAAAATAGAAAAATCGAAAGAAATCTTTGCACAGAACCTAACTAGATGGGTTAAGAGTGAGCTTTCTAAGGAGACCAAGTAATGGACACGAATAGTTATCACGAGGCTTCACTTAGCACAGCAGTAATACTAGAACGTGCTAAGAGGCGGCAGGAAGCAAGCCAGCTATTACTTCTAGCCATTGTTGATAAGCAACCCAGAAGTATTGCTGAGGTTCGTAATTCTCTACAATCGTGTTTGAGTGCGCTCAAGGAGAGCGCACAACAGGGTTTTTATTTCGATCTTGGCTGGCTGGAGACGCCCAATACCATCCTTGATGATTTTTCATCTCTGAATTGGGTTGAGAAACATCATTCAATTCCTACGTATCAGTCCACCGAAATCGGGAGAGCGGAACTTATAGACCAATGGCAAATATTAGAATCATATTTGGGGATAGCACTCGAGCAGTTTCAGGAACTGTGTTGAAATCCCTTAATATCTAATTTTCTAGTCTTGTTCCGCCTAACCTACTATATCGTCCATGTAGTCTGAAGTTACTAAGACAAGTCTTTTGCAGTGTTGATGGAGTTTTTGGCTTGAAATCTACCTCGTAGACAAGGAGTTCTAAATTCCAGAGACACCATACCAATCAGGCCTACTACAAATCAGGTATTATGTCCCCAGAATACCAATGCCGAGAAGGCAAATGGCATCGTGCTTGCGCCTCTGTGCTCACGAGACCCTGAATATATTCCTGATTCGGTTAGGTTCGGTCACAAGATGAATGGCTTGTGAATAATTATACGGCAACTCCAATGCTAGGTCCTTTTTGAGATATTTTACATTCAACATATGTCCAAGCGTATCTTTGTCCCAGCTATACACCTTTCCATTTCTCTCGACAACTCGTGCATAAGCTCGAACTATTATTCTCCCTCTCCTGTTTTCCATCAGCCACCTCTTAACGGCAACCATGTCACCAAGTTCGATGTTTAGGAATCTTCTGATGTTGCTATATGCCTTGATCGACTGTCCCTGATTCTTCAAATATTCGACAACTTCTTCGTCTGAGGACTTGCCATAGAAATCGGTCAAATCTATTTCTTTTGCCCATCCCATGCTGATTACATTATTCGAGATCATATCTTCTAGCATATCGCACCCTTCAGAATCTTCGTAATAAAAGGACCCTATTACGTAATAGTTGCTGCTCATTGTTGGTACCTCCTCGCGATTAGCTCACCTTGGCAGGCTATACGGTGAGCTAGTTCGTGCCACTATTATCGCTACCCATGCTGTCAATGTCAATGAGAGACCACCGAGTCCGTCAGCCTGTACGTAAGGCCCATCGTGTTGGTGATGGACCGCGGGAATTCCAGGGACACCATCCTTCACAAGGTGAAGGATTAGGCCTACCGCAAATCAGGTAGCATGTCCCCAGAATACCACCAGTCGTTTCTCTCTGAGACGACCTTCTAATCTCATCCATCTCACTATACAGGCTTCCTTGACCGTCTCGGAATTTTATCCCTTGGCTGTACTTCTTCATTGAGGCGCTTTAGGGCATTGATGGAGACTGAATGAAGATTGGTTTTTGGTCGCTGCCAGTCCTTGACAACTTTATAAGCAACCGATCCCGGACCGTTAAATATTTCTGTGAGTGTGCCGTCAGGTTCAATCTTAATGCCTAAGTAATAGTCGGGCACATGGTCTGCAGGGAAGGTCAACGAATCCTTCATTGTCGCCTTTATTTGCACTTGCCTGCCGTCTGATGCCTTCGCGTCATGATGTTTCTGGAGCCCATCATACAGTTCAATGTCATATTCAACTTCTGCGAGGACCTCCCCGAGGTCGCCGACAAGGCGACCATCAAGTGTAAATTTTCTCTTGGGATACGCGTACTGCAGTTGCGTCACGACCTGAAGTAGCTGCTTTATAGCTTCTGGTATAGTGATCTCCATAATCATTCCTCCTTGGAGGCAAATTACCGTGAACGGTCGCTCAAGACTTTCTCGTATTCTAACATTATGACAGAATACCGGTCAACGAAGTCAGACACATTCCGAATTCCAGGGACACCATCTTTCACCTTGTGAAGGATCAGGCCTGCTGCAAATCAGGTATTGTGTCCCCGGAATACCACAAAATCAAAGGCGCAGATGGTGAACTTTGGTTAGGAGTCGAACTTGAATAGGCTGATATCCACGCGAGCATCAAGCCCATTTATTGGGTAATTTCAAATTGCGACAAGGATGCTTAGCCAGCAAAAAAAGAAACGCCCCGAGTAACCTCACTTCCTTCACCAGCTATCGCCGGGCCTCATCTTCAGCCTACCTTGCACCGGCCACCGCCGACACGTTTCAGCTTCCGCCAAGCCCGACTCATGTGCCAGGTCCCTGCTTGGCTACTCGGGACAATCTTAATACTAGCACATATATAACGCAGTTGTCAAGTCCTCGTACGTACTGGGAGGTTAGTACCAGGTTCTCGCTAGAATTCCGGGGACACCATCCTTCACCAGGTGAAGGACTAGTCCTG
>Ga0315288_10008701_pt1 | contig 12802 bp, 8 predicted proteins | sample YL17G11_20_MG_FD_203454 | JGI IMG/M metagenome (GOLD analysis project Ga0315288, IMG submission 203454) | Sediment microbial communities from Yellowstone Lake, YNP, Wyoming, USA - YL17G11_20 | ecosystem: Environmental > Aquatic > Freshwater > Lake > Sediment | place: USA: Wyoming | collected...
GAGCGTCGAAATCCTTATGTGTTTGTAGAAAGTCGCTTGCCGCTCTAAAACACGACAAGGAATTTTTTGTGGGTTAATGACGCCCACAGGCTTTCTGAATTCTTCCATGACGATCTGGACAGGGGTCAGGAGATCCGAATCGCCGGTCAATACGACTGCACACTCGAAACGATTCCGGTAGGCATCCAGAAGAAGATGGGATGCCAGGTTAACATCGGAACCCTTTTCTTCCGTTTTCACCACCTCGACCAACGCCGGTAATCCGGGTGTCGGATTTGCGAGAGGCATTTTAACGACATGGGTAAGGAAATGCCCATAAAATATTTCCAGATTCGGTATCGTTTTTAAAGCTCGAAGATATGCTCTCTGCCGAAAGGGTTGATCGGGATCATGAGGTCTCGCGTTTACTATGGCGGTGTAATATTTGATACTGACGACATCATTCCTGGGAAGCAAGATTTTTGCCAGTTTAAAAAGGTCGAGCCATTTATAGGGAGTTCCCCGAACGGCTCCAAAATACAGATTGAAGGCGTCGACGTAAAGAAATGTCTTCAAGAATCCCCCCTATAAAAAGCAAGAGCCGTTCGAAGAGAACGGCTCTGCGCCCTTTCGCCGAAGCTACTCGGGGGGTTATTGAAGATAATATACATATTTCACCTATGCAAAGTCAAGTCTTCCCATGTTCGATAACTTGCCTCGCCGCAATCAGCATGCTCCCCTTTGCCCTGGCGAGCAAGCTCCCGAACGGGTCCTGTACGCGGACAAGGCGCGGGCTCGGCGTGGCACAACCATAAACGGCATAAAGCCAGTAGCCCTGCCGCATGTTGCAGGCCTTGGCCCATTCATTGGCTGTTACTTCAATATCGCCCGTATCGACGCGGCCCTTGACCTCGATGGCCCGCTTTTCATTACTCTGACGGACGGATAACAGGTCGAAGCCGGGATTGTCGGGAAGTCCCGCGGCGCAGGCGAGTTCGGGCGTATGGACATCCACGACCTTTGCCCCGGAAGCTTCCTCGAACGCCCGCGCGATCTGCATCGCGGCCATTTCCACGTTGACGTCGTGTTCCTCGATATCCCTGGGGTCGGAGGACGGCACGATAAGCGCGTGGGCCACAAAGGTCAGCGGGCCGGGCTCGATAAGTTCCGGTTCCCGCTCTATGACCGCCAACGCATTCGCCTTGCGGCCCGCAAGCTCCCTTTGCTGACGCTTAACCTCCTCCAATGCCTCGATGGCCTTGGGGTTCCCTGTCCCAGCTTTCTCGGCGTGCATGGCGCGGGAGGAAGCCAGTTCCGCCTCCTGAAAGTCGAATCCCCGACGGATGAAGCCCGCTCGTTCCGGCAGGCTCTCCAAGAGATTCTTCTTCCGTTCAAGGGCCATTTCCCGCGCGACGCGTTCCAGAAGGAAGGCAAACGCCTGGTCCTTCATCTCGTTCGCGGCGACCGCCATCCGCTGGGCCGCGGCCGGCAGGCCGTGTCCGCTCTTCAAGAGCAGCAGGTGCTCGACAGGGCACAAGACCATTTCCGCGCCCTCGTTCTGCCTCACGCCCACAAGGCGGCAATCGAGCGTTTCCTCCTTGGCCAGGTCCGGCAGTTCGCGATCGGCTTTCCGCACGATGGATAAAACCGCCAAGTGAAAGAGATACGGCCGGTTGGCGTTCGGATCTACGAAGACTGCGCCGCGCTTACCCGCGTCACCCAACCGCTCGGATACCAGCGCTCGGAATCGTTCAAAGACCGGTTCGCCCGGATGAAGCCAGATGGCGTCCTCCCGGTCCTTGGGCCGGGATACCGTCAGCCTTACGCGAGCCCTTTCGGGGTAGAGTTCCAGCGCCGGGAGAAGCGGATCGATCGCCCCCGGGCGGGTTGGCCGGAAGGAGAAGAATCCGCCCGCGTCGCCTTCGATCGCTAGATCCGCGAGCGGCGCGGCATTCTCGACGTATTGGCGGGTGAAGCCTGGTAACAACCGGAAATAGACCTCCTGCTCGATCTCGGCCCGCAACCGGGGCAGTGTTTTCGCCACATCGCCTCCGGATCCATATAAAGAACGCTCACGTGCCGAAATCGCCTCGATTTGTTCCTTGGTCAGGCGGCCGTCTAATTCCCTCGCCACTTCGTCCGGGTCCCCGGTAACGGCCAGCTCCATATACCGCTTGATGGAGACATCCTGGAAAATGCGGCCGATGCAGTCAAAAACCTTGTCCGACTGGAGTTCCTTTCGGATTTTCTCCAACTTGTCGAGCAGAACCTTAAGCACCTTGCCCTCGCGAGTCTTCGGCGCGACGAGATTCGCGATGATGACAGGGTCGTGTTTTTGGCCGTAACGATGGATTCGGCCCATCCGCTGTTCCAGGCGGGCCGGATTCCAAGGCACGTCGTAATTGATCATGATCCAGCAGAACTGCAGGTTGATGCCTTCGCCCGCCGCGTCCGTGCAGATAAGGAAGCGGGCTCCGCCATCCGCAATCGGTTTCCGAAAGAACTCGACTTGCTTTTCCCGTTCGCTTAAGCCCGAAGCCGCATCAGGCTGGGAACTTATCCCTCCGTGAATCTGAGCGACTTGACCCGTATAGCCCATCCCGCTCAGGCGCTTGGCGAGAAACTCCATAGTGTCGCGATGCTCGGTGAAAATGATGAACTTCTCGCCGCCGAACTTGGGATCGGCCAACACTTCGCGGAGTTTCTCGAACTTGGATTCGTGTCCTGCGTCATGAACTTTTCTCGCTAGATTAAGAAGTTGTTTGACCTGCTCCCGTTCTGCGAGAAGGTCGGACAAAGATGCGGCCACCACACCTTGAAGGAGCTTATCCTCGGCCAGTTCGTTTTCCTCGCGACCTTCCTCCTCGGACTCGTCGTCGGCCGTTTTGGCGTCGAGAACGTCATCCTCCTCATGAATCCGTTGTTGGAACGAAAAAAGCTGTTCCATGGAAAGCTTTCCGTCTTGAACATCTTGAATGAGAGCGTCCAGCTTATCGATCCGACGCTCGAAGGACCGCAAGAGGGCATAAGTCGAGCTGGCCAAACGGCGTTGAAATACGCTCATAGCCAGGCGCGCCGCCCCTCGGTTCAGGAGCTTGGCCTTGTTGTAGACGAAGCGGAGATAGTCCGTAGTCTCGTCGTAAAGCGCCTGCTCGCCGAAATCCTCCCGGCTCAGATCGTAGCCGAGCGTATCGGAAATTCGCTTGGGGTAAAGCGGTCGTCCGTCGAGGCACACCATCTCTTCCTTGGTGCGGCGAATGAAGTGTTCGATACGCTTGTCCTCGGGGAATTCAGCAAAAGCATCTAGGGTGGAAAGCGCCTCGGGTTCAAGAAGCCGCCATAGAGCGTAATAGGGGTAATCTTTTCCCATGTGCGGCGTAGCAGTAAGTAACAGAAGATGATTCGCGCTCCATCCCAGGCTCCAACGCTCGGAGACGCCACGAATCCCGGCCATCGCCTCGGCGAGGTAGTAGCGGTCGGTTTTGCGGACGCGAAAGTCCGCGCCGCGGTCTGCCGCCAGCTTATGAGCTTCATCGAACACGACCAGGTCGTACGGGATGACTTCGTTGGATTGGAGGCGGGTGAAAACGCGGGGGCTGGCGAGGGTATCCATGCTGACGATGATTTGGTTGCTGTTCTGCCCGACGAAGGGGTTGTCGGTCCGAGCATCCGCGCCGCTAATAATGCGGAAGGCCATGTTGAACAGCTTCTCCAACTCTCTGCGCCAGTTCCCGACCAGTCCGGCCGGAGTGATGATAAGAATGCGGCGGAACAACCGCCGAGAAAGCATCTCTCGGATGTAGAGCCCGGTCATGATAGTCTTGCCTGCGCCCGCGTCGTCCGCCAAGAGGAACCGAAGGCGAGATTGCCGGAGCATATGGTCGTAAACGGCAATGCGTTGATGGGGTAAGGGGTCAATATTGGCGATCTCGGTGGCAAAAGTGGGATTCATAAGGTGGCCGAAGGAAAGGCGTTCACCCTCAGCCAGAACTTTTACAATCTCCGGCGATGCCGTGAAGTCCAAAATGGCGGGAGTTACATCCTTCGGCTCCATGCTTGAGGAGTCATCTACTTCCCTAACATGCATCTCGAATTGGCGGAGATGACTCCACGAGAGTTGCGAAGGTTTTGTCTGGCCGTTTTCCCACCGATTCACAGTAGCAAAGGAAATGCCCAGACGGTCGGCTAAGGCCTGTTGCGTAAGACCCAGCTTGGCGCGAAGCCGCTTGATGCAGTCCGAATAATTGTTATCCGGCCGCTGGGTAATTGTGCAATGTTCCATAAACCCCTTGTTTCCCAAGCGGTTAAATCCTTTTAAGCAAAATCACGGCCTAAATATAGCATATGTTATAGTCTTTGTCAATAGGCCACGCGAACATTGTTAAATCTTCGCCCTAGATTCCGCCGCCCGCAACATCTATTTCGTTTTTCCTTGATATGGAAATTGTTCTATTTTCCGTTTATAATAGGGTCGAAATAAGACCCATTTGTGGAGCCAATCGGGTCAGGTCCTTCTCCATTCATGGAGGCGAAATGGTTCGGTACATTTGGCAATCGGCGTCATGGCCGGAATTCCGTTGGGACAGCGCGGCCCTGTTGAGTCCGCTCGGCAAGGCCCGGCAGGCCCAGGGAGAACTTCTCGCCAAGGCGGCCTATTTTGAATTGCAACTCCAGGCGGAAGTCCTGACGGAAGAAGCCGTCACCACCGCGGCGATCGAAGGCGAGAAACTCGATCGCGACTCGGTCCGGTCCTCGGTCGCGCGTCGCCTCGGCTTGCCGACGGCCGGGCTGCCGGCTTCGGAGAGACACATCGACGGCTTGGTCGAGATGCTTATAGACGCGACTCGCCGCCAAGGAGAGCCCCTCACCATGGCCAGGTTGAAGGGATGGCAGGCGGCGCTCTTTCCCACCGGATACTCCGGAATGAACGAAATCGTCGTCGGGGAATGGCGCCGGGGCGAAGCGCCGATGCAGGTGGTTTCCGGCCCGCTGGGCAAGGAAAAAATCCACTACGAGGCGCCGCCGGCGAACAGGGTCGACTTGGAAATGGAGGGATTCCTCGAATGGTTCTCCTTATCCAGGGGAGAATGGGAAGGGCTGGTGCGCGCCGCGGTCGCGCATTTCCGGTTCGTGACCATCCACCCCTTTCAGGACGGCAACGGCCGCGTGGCCCGCGCCATCGCCGACATGGCCCTGGCCCAAGACGAGAAGAGCGGCTGCCGGCTTTACAGCATGTCCGCTCAAATCAAGACCGAGCGGGACGATTACTACGATATCCTGGAAAGAACGCAGAGGGGAAATGGCGACATTACGGGCTGGATTGTCTGGTTTCTCGAATGCTTGGAGCGGGCAATCCGAAGTTCGGAAATCGAAATGCGGAAAAGCATGGACAGAGCCGTCCTATGGCAGCAAATCGTCCATCTCGGCCTCAACGAACGCCAGCGAAAGGTCGTCAATCGTCTGCTCGAAGCCGGTCCTGGAGGTTTCCAAGGCGGGCTGACCAATCGAAAATACAGGGGGATCACGAAGACAACCCGCGAAACGGCCAAACGGGACATGGCCGACCTTGTTTCCAAGGGTATCCTCAAAAAGAATCCGGGAGGCGGAAGAAGCACCAGCTACGACCTTGTCGTGAAAACCGGCGGATGAAGGATCGGATAGAAGATATGCCCCTATTGGCGTATCGTCGACTATCACTAGGAGGACGTGTATGAAAAAAACGAAAATGCCCCCCATCCACCCGGGCGAGATCCTCCTAGAGGAGTTCCTCACGCCCATGAACATTACGCAGTATCGCCTTGCCAAGGACATCAGCGTTCCGCCGCGCAGAATCAACCCATTCGACTCCCCGGGCTGAAGCCCGGGGTATGCTCAGGGTTAATACTGAGCGGCGCTTTTTACCCCGATTTAAAAATCGGGGTTTGGCGCCGCCGAACGTATCAATGAAATCGTCCATGGGCACAGAAGCATTACTGCGGACACGGCCTTGCGTCTGGGTCGCTACTTCGGAGTCTCACCTCAATTCTGGCTCAACCTCCAAGCCCATTTCGATCTTGAAAGGGAGGAGGACCGCCTCGGAGACAGACTCGCTCAAGAGGTTCATGCTCTGGCAACAGCATGAACAGAATCTTATTTTCACTTCAACTCCACGGTCTTTGAAATCTTCCCCGCGTGGCGAGACTCGTACTGGATCGTGATCGGGCCCTTGCCTTCGATGATGAACTGGTGATCGACCTTGCCGAATCCCGGCACGGCCAGGAACTGGATCTCGGGTCGGTGTTTCTTATAGGCAATGAGCTCCAGATAGGGTTCGTTGATCACGCCGCCGGCGACGACCTTGGCGCTCGCCCCCGCCACCTTGAGCATGTCCTTGGGATAGAGATTGATTTTCTGGGCCTGCCAGCTCATCGACGGGACGGCCTTGGCATTCGCTAAGCGCGTCCGAACGCGGTAGAGATTCTTCCCCAAAGGCTTGACCTCGGTCACATCGAGGGTGACGGAGGGCGCGTTCTTGGCCGCGAAGACGACAGCCATGGCGTTGCGGTGGACCATGTCCTTGATCATGAACGTCGCGGGCAGGCGGGAACTCATTTTGACCCAGCCGCCGATCTCGATGTCGCCGTAGGTTGGATGCTTAAGCGCCTTCCACGGCTTGTAGAGCTCGCCCATGGCCAGGCTGTCGTTGAACTTGATCCGCTCGCGGTCGGAAATCCCGCCTTGGAGAAGAGATTCCAATCCCGTCTCGGCCGTCACGCTCGATTCGGGCTTTCCCGTCGGCGCCCGAAAAGTCTCGGATTCGACTTGAAACACTTCGGCCACATAGCCGTACGCCCCTGTAACCCCGATCAACCACTCCAGGGAATCGCCGTAGGTCGTGTAGAGGTCCTTCCAGAGGATGAGATAGCGGTAGCCCGGGATGATCTTTTCGGCCTGCTTGCCGATGTAGTCATAAACGGCGATATCCTGCGGAGGATATTCGCCCTGCCCTTTCCGGCTGGGGCCTCGGAGAAGCATCCCTCCGAAGTTGTGGAAGGTCCAGCCGATCGTGATGTTGGTCTTTTTGGCCGTCCATTCGGCCAAAGCTTTGATCCCGGTCCCGGAGAACGGGTACTCGCCCGCGCCGGACTGGACGTAAGGCGGCGCCCAGTCGAGGCCCCAGTTGCGGTTGCCGTCGACGTAGCCTTCGCCGTCCTCGTTGATCCGGCCGTCGCCGTCGTTGTCGAGGCCCTCCTCGCCGAGGATCCTCCACTCGCCCTTCTCCCCCGGCTTGATGGGAATCATCAGCCGCGGGTCTTCGGGGTCGGTCTTGAACGAGCCGAAGGGATCTTTCTTGCGCATGACGCAGATGTTGCCGTCGCCGTCCAGGTCGTCGGGGAAATCCTCATCGAAGAGGCCGTCGTGGTCGTCATCGGTGGGGATCCGCAGGCCGCGGTTGGAGCTCGAGGTGTTGGCGTCGGCGAAGAAATGATACCGCCCGTCGACGTTGACCACGGGCACGACATAGAAGCAGACGCGGTCGAGGAGCGACGTGACATCCTCGTTCTTTCCATAATCGCCCAGCAGATAATCCAGGAGGTAGAGCGTGATCTCGCCGCCCTGGATCTCGTTGCCGTGTATGTTTCCGTCAACATAAATCCCCGGTTTGTCGAGCGGAGCGCCGGTTTTGGGATTGTTGACGGTCATGGCCATGAGAGGCCGCCCTTCTTCGCTCTTCCCGACTTCTTCCAGGGTGGTCAAGGCCGGATAGGCTTTGTTCAGGGCCTTGAGCGCCTCGTAAACCTGGTCGAGGGTGGAGTAATGGTCGAACCGCAAAGGCACGGTGATTGGAGGGGTGTCGGCGGGCAGAGAGAAAGCGAGGAGAGAGACGAGGAGGCCGAGGCATAAACAGAAGCCTGCAAGCTTTTTCATTTCGCACCTCCGAGGTCGATCGATCGGGCATCACGCCAGGCGGACGGCGTTTCGGCCTTCACCTCGACCTTGACGGGTTTTTCCGCCTGGACGATCCAGGTCGCCGACTGGGTGGCAAAGCCCTGGAGGCCGGGAACGACCGTCCTCTTCTTTCCGTCCACGATCGTGAAGCCCCGGCCTTCGAGCGTCAGGACGACGGGCTGGATGCGCATGTTGCGCCTGCCCATGGCCGTGGGGTATGGGAGTGCGCCCGCGTTCTCGACGCGGACCTTGATTTCGTAAACGCCCGTGCCGAGGGATTTGACCTCGGTCGAGGCGATTTTAAGGCGCGGCATCTTCTTAGCCACTTCGAAGACCCAGGGGACCTGGCCCTTGAGAAGGCCGTCGATCATCGCCGGCGGCGGGGTGTTGTCGGCGAAGGGCGCGGCTCCTCCGATCTCCGCTTCGCCCAAGGTCGGGTGCTTATAGGGCGTCCAGTCCACGAAGCCTTTGCCGGCGAGGTCCTTGTCGCTGAAAGCGAGGAGGGCCTTGTCCTTGGGATCGACGCCCTCTTCGCTCGGCGGCTTGGGCATCTGTTTCATCATCTCGGCCATCTTCTTGGGATCGAGGGCGCCGCCTTTGACTGCATCCATCAACTGCTTGGCCTTGAACTGGTCGGGAGCGCCGGCCGCCTTGAGAAAGGCGGCGATCTTCTCTTCTCCCAAGGCCAGGAATTCGTCCTTGGTCATTTTTTCGAGCTGTTCGGCGGTGAGGACGTCGGCTTTCTTTTCCTCCTTGACTTCGGGCAGGGTCCAGAAGTCCAGGGCGAAGGACGGCAAGCCGAGATGGTAATACGCCCAAAGCTCGAAAGAGCCGTCCTTGTCGGGCGGCGGATCCAAACGCTTGGCGTCGAGTTTTCCCGACTTGAGGAATTCCTTGAATTTCTCGGATAGCTCTTTGTAGAACTTGAGGTCGTCGTCCAAGGGATTGACCACGGCGCCCAATCCCAGAAAGCCGGCGATCATCGACTCGGTGATCTCCATTCCCGGGGGCGCCAAAGGTTTGACCATTTCCATAATCTCGGCCATGGTGTAGGTCTTGTTGGGATCGGCGCCGAAAGCCTCGGCGATCCGTTCCGGGATCTTGATCTGGTTGAGGTCGCTCTCGCTCTTGCGGCCGGCGCGCGGCGGAGCGAGGCAGAAGTTCGTCTCGCCGAAGACAAAGGTCAGGCCGATCTCGCGGTGGGCGTCGATGAATTTCAGTAAGGCGAAGCTCTCCGCTTCGGAGCCCGTCCAGGCGCCGCCGTCGGGGGAAAATAATTTGAACAGATGGGGGAAATTGACCCCGACATTGACGCCGCCCGGGCCGTCCTCGTTGACCTGCCCGTCGCCGTCGTTATCCAAACCCTCGGAATAGAGCTTATAAACGCCTTTTTCGCCCTTGGACCAGTCGGCCCGCTTCAGCAGGCGGGGCTGGCCGGGGACCGGCATCCACTCCCCCTCGGGATCTTTGACCCGCATCTGGGTGATCAGCCCGTCGCCGTTGAGGTCTTCTGGACCGTCCTCGTCGGTCTGATCGTCCATGTCGTCGTTGTGCGGTTTGGCGTTGCGGGGATCGCGCCGCAGGGGCTTGGCAAAGAACAGGGATGCGGCGTCGGGATTGCCGCAAGGGAGGATATACCAGGTCCGGTCCGAGCGTAGGTCCGGTTTCTGGAGAAGGAGGTTGGCCAGGTAAATAGCCGCTTCACCCGAGATGGGAACGGTACCTTCCATATCGGCCGCGACGAAGACGGCCGGCAGGGTCTTGGCCGGTTTGGAGGTTTCAGGGCCGATTTCGAGGAGGATGAAGTCGCGCCCGCCGGGAGTTTTGGCCAGGGCGTGGGTGCGGGCGAAGGCGGGATTGGCCCTAGCCATGTCGAGGAGGGCGGCGTTCAGCTCTTCAGGGCGATGGTAGCGGTCGAACGCAACAGCCGCGGACGGGGCGGGGGTTTGTTTCTGCGCGGGAGCGGGAGTTTGAGCAGGGGCGGGGATCTGAAGCGCGGCAAATCCAAATCCGAAAAGAATCAGGCGGGCGGGAAGAGATGATTTCATGCGTCGTTACCTCCGACCAACGATATCGGCAAAAAAATAATCCGGAAAGATTATACACCGAACGCCCGGCTCTTCCTCAGCATTTTCCTTTTAGGGAAGAGAACCCCTTTTTCAGACAGCCTATAGGACTTTGAAAGTCGCCGTCGCCAGTAGATTTCCGTCCACGTAGATCTCCAGCCGGTAATCTCCGCCGGCGAGTTGCTGATCCGATTCGGGGAGGCTGTTCTGGATCGGCCGGAGCAACCGGCCTTCGGAATCCCTCGCCCAGCGTTCGGAGTATCCCAGCCATTGCTGTTCGATCCAGAACACGCGTCCGGGCGTCCGCCGGTAGACTTTACTGACGACCGACCGGTCCCGTTCCAGTTCTTTAAATTCGAAGAGGAAATGAGCCCGGACGCTCCCCCGAGGGAATTCGAGGCAAGCCGGCAGGTCGACGATTTTATTCGATTCATTATAAACGGGGGCGACGAAGCCGGGTGTGGCGACCTTGGCCTTGACCGGCGAGGGCCGGGTCGTCTTCAGAATAGTGAGACACACCGATGCTTCCTTCAATCGCTTGATCATCTCCGGAAGCCCTTCGACCGGCCGGATCTCGTTAAACCTCTCCAGGTTTTTAATGAGCGTTCGGAAACTGGCCGGGTCGGAGGCCAGGGGAATCCGATAGGCCTGGTCGATCACGTCCTCCAAAAGAGCCTCCGCTTCCTTCCTCTTTCCGTTGAAGAGCAGGGCCACGGCTCTCGACGTTCCATAGACGACTTTTTGCCGGGGCAGGAACCGGAGGGCCTGGTCTTCGGAGCGTGCGCTCGCCTCCAGACGGCCCAACAGAAGCTGGGTATACCCAAGAGAACCGCAAAGATAACCATCCGTTTTCCGGACTTGGAGGATCCGCTCCATATCGGCGGCCGCCTTTTCCAAATCCCGCCGGCTTTCCTCGATCCGGCCGCTGAAATAGGAAATTTCGCCAAGGGCCTCGTGGATCCTTGACCGAACCAAGAGCGCCGCCGGATAATCAGGATCGCGGAGGAGAGCCTTATCGATTTCCGCCGCGGCCTGTTCGGCAAAGGAGCGGCCCGCATCGAAATCCCCGTCGGTATTGATGAAGTAACGGGCCCAGTACAGCGGCCCGGAGGCCCGGGCCATGAGCTTGATGGCTTCGTCCGATGGGCCTTTCCAGCGGCGGACCGCGGTGAGGCCCGAAACCGCGAGGACGGCCATGATGAGAACAAGGCCCGCCCCGGCCATGAAAAGTCGGATCTTCCCGGTCAGAACGAGGGAGAGGGTCAGAAGAAATACGGCCACGGCCATCGTGGCGAGGCCCGTCGTGAAAGCGTTGGATTTCGCTCCCCAGAAGCGTCCCTCCGCTTTCTTCAGCTCCTGGCGTTCCTGAAGTTCGGCCGCCCGGATCGACACACGGTCCATATCGAATTGGATGTAGTCGAACGCTTTCGTTTTCGGATCGAAGTAAGGGGGCCTCATCACGTCGCTTCCCATTTCCAAGGAGCCTTGAAGTTTGGCCAGACGGTCCCGCGAGGCTTCATAGTAAAGGGCGTCGTCTCCGCGCGCATACGCCTCATAACTCCGGATTTTGCTCATCCGCAAGGCCAATTCCCCGTAGGTATTCATGACGTCTTCTTCGGCCGTCGCGTCCCATCGGGACCGTCCGAGGTGGTTCAGGAGCTGGATATCGAGAAGGCGGCCGTCACGGCTTGCCGCAGCCCCCCGATTCGAGGCCTGGACGTTAAGGATGACGATCAGGCTGGTCAGGAAGGTGAGCGAAGCCAGGACGAGCGTCACGGCCGTCTTGAACGTTTTATCGTCCGTGAGTGGCATGGCCCGCCTCAAAGAAGAATCCGCCAGAAGGCCATTCCCGCTCCGACCAAGTAGGAGACGAGGCCGGCCGCGGTCCACGGAAGCTTGCGGCGGAAATCCGTTTTCAGGGAGACGGAGAAGAAAAAAATGGCCGCCGTGAACAGGGCGTTGAGGGAAACGAGCCGGGCCGACTCGAGGCGCCGTTCCGCGGAGCGGACGATGAACGGGGCCGACTCCAGGGGCTCGACGCTTTCGGCCGCGACTCGGTTCGTTTTATAGAACCGCTCGCGCTCGAAGGCGTATCGTCCTTCCTCGGCTTTCGTGAAGTCAAAGACAAGCTGGTAAGCGCGTACATAAACCTGGGCCAATTCTTCCTGCAAGTCGTCCGCCAACCGGTTTAGGATCTCCGGGCGGCGTTTGGCTTCCTCCCGGATGGCCGAGGCGCTGTCCCGGCGGTACTGGAATTCCCGCGCGTTCCTCTCCAGGTTATAGGAACTCGAAGCGATGTCCATCTCGGTGCGGGCGTCCGCGAGCGCGGCCGCGATCGCTGCGGCGTCGGCCCCGGAGGCCTGGCCGCCGACCCGCGAGGCATGCCAGGAAACGAGGGCCCCGGTGGTGGCGGCCAAGGCGATAAGGATTGAAAGCAGGGTCTTCAACCGATCGTTTGTTTTTTCGTCCGGCATAAGGAGTCTCCTTCCTAATGGATCTGCCGAAAATCTATCGCCCCCTAAATCCCGCCGAGAAACGTCCGGACGATCGGTCGAATGAGCCCGGAATCTCTGGGATATTGTTTGAGGGCTTCGAGGAGGAAATCCCGGCCTTTGAAACCGGAGTCGACGAGGTCCCGAAGAAACTTCCGTCCCGTGCCGATATCAACCTCGGGATGGCATTGCAGCCCCCAGACCGGCTTCCCCTTGAGCCGGAACGCCTGGACGGGACAGGCGTCCGTCGAAGCAAGGACCTCGAAGGTGTCCGGAAGGTCCCGGACTTCGTCGTAATGGACGGAAAACGTATACGGCGTCCCGGCCGGGCCCAGG
>Ga0315288_10008702_pt1 | contig 12801 bp, 28 predicted proteins | sample YL17G11_20_MG_FD_203454 | JGI IMG/M metagenome (GOLD analysis project Ga0315288, IMG submission 203454) | Sediment microbial communities from Yellowstone Lake, YNP, Wyoming, USA - YL17G11_20 | ecosystem: Environmental > Aquatic > Freshwater > Lake > Sediment | place: USA: Wyoming | collected...
ATTTCCAACCACCAAGTTATCCTTGGCATTCTTTATGAGGTTGGTGAACCAAAACATGTGAGTGCCTTTGTACACCACCTTGGCACCGGGTTGTGGGAAGTCTGGATCATTATGCATATGGGATACTCTTTGGCGGCGGGGATAGCGTATGATGTCGGGTGACAAGATTCAATTTATTCTTCTTGATGGTTCTCCGACACAAATCAATTGCGCCAACGAGTTTGTCCTCGGGCACACCGCTTGGAAAGAGGCGATCGAAGAATGCTTGTTGGTCACTGGTGCATTTCTCCAATGATTCTTTGAGAAGTCCACGCTTGAACGTCTCTATCTCGCCATGTATTTCGTTATGAATTTCTACACTCATGTTATCTCCACCAAAAGATGCTGCGTGCCACACGGTCCTCGGAACGCTTGTTATACTTTCGTATCCATATTCCTGCGAGGACTCCCAAAGCAACAATAATCAAAAGGAGTTGTAACCGCTCCTCGTGAAACACTGGCGGTGAAGGAGCATCAATCGCCGGGACAATTGTGTTCGTTGTCGCCACGGGATTCCCGCCATAGATATGTACATCAAGCTTGCCCGCTGCCTTGTTGATGCTTACGGCGACGTGCTTGGTCAGTGTCCATGCGTTGTGATTTGTTGAGTCCATTACTTTCGTTCCTCGGATATGCCGCAGTGTTTACAATTTCCCCCATGTTGGTCATCATACTCACAATAACCCTTGGGGTTCTTGGGGCAGTGCCATCCAAAGTCGTTGCCGCAGATAGCACACGAGACGGAATAGCACCCGCCATTCCAATCATCACTCTTACCTTCCATAGTATTGACCACCCTTCCCTGTCGGGGACTGTAAGTCGTTCTGCCCTTAATGATAACATGATCAGTACAAGACCGCACAATCTCACCGAGGCGAGATTGTGCAGTAAAGAGCTGCTCTTCAAAGAGAAGTCTATTACATTGAATGACCGTCTGTTCAGGCGTCATACTACTTCTTGAGCACTTGATACAAAAGCTTCTTGCGGTCTTCGGAACCAAGTTCCTTGCCATCAAGCAATTTGAATACAAACGATGCTCGGTTGGTGATACCATAGGAATCAATCACCTTGATTGCCTGCTCTTTGCGGGAAGGTAGGGACCGGAGCGAGTTCTTGACAAAGGCAGTCATACCATCAACCACCTTCTGAACTTCCTTCGCTCCGTCGCAGATACGAGACGCTTCGCCACGCACTTGCTGCCACAGTTCGTAATCAAATTGCTCAGTGATGTTCTTCTCGAACACTTGGTATGCTGGTTCGCCTTGGGAATACCACACGTCCACCACCTTGTCAAAGGACGCCAGTGCTTCCTTCATGCGATGAAGTGCGAGATACCAAGCACCCTTGACTTTGTGGATGGTCTGTCCATTCTTGGAATAGACACAGACACCTTCCTTGCCCTTCCACGCCTCAACGTCAGTGATCAACTGTTCCAATGAAGGAAAGTCATAGGTGACAGGACGCTTGAATTCCGCTTCATCGGCAAGACCGTCCAACATCGCTTGTGGAGAAATGCTATAATCGGCATGTCCGATTGCGCCGACCAAATACCAATCGGGTTGTTCTCCATAAGAAAGGATGATTTTCTGTTCTGGACTGACCCACTCAAATAGGAATGAAATTGTCCACGTTTCCATAGGAGAACCACAATCAAATTCAATGAATTGGATCAACTTCGGGAGATAGTGTTCCTTAAACACTTCCAATTCATGTCCGTTGTCCAACATGGTTGCGTTGGAAGTGCCACGGGTACGAAGGATGAACTGCCCCTTGTATTTGGATACAATGAGCAATGAACCATCAACCTTCTCCACGACAGTTGTACCCTTTAGGGAAGTCGGCAGTGGGAAGTTGTCGGGGTTCTCGCCCCAATTGGTGAACTTTGGGAATCCCGCAGATACGAGTTCGCCATCGTTGCTCCAAAGGGAAGAACGGAAATGCTTGGTGTCCTGAGTCCACTTGCATCCAATGTGTTGCGGCTGGACAAGCCACAGGACTTCACCATTCAAAATGTGTTGGTTAACCATGAATTGCTCACGGTCAATAGTATCAAGATTGATTTTCATTTTTAAGTTTCGCTTGTTGTTCCGGCGTCGGCATCAAATACAATTCTTCTTGTGCCACGTCGCCATGACTTGCCACGTAATTTCCCCATCGGTCAGGCCACTCGGTCTTGGTCAAGTGGTCATATTCCGGTGCCTCGGGGTCGTGCTCGTCGTTCACGTTGTAGTAACCACCCCACCAGTACACCCGCAGATACACTTCGCCCAAGGGACTTGCGACGTTGCACACGGCGACTAAACGCCGAGTGCCGTCTTCTTCAAACCATTCCCAAATGCCTTCTCGATCGGGTTTCATTGAATTAAGTTAGCACTCTTCGTAAAAATGTCAACTCTTATTGGCGAACAGTTCAGCAAAGGAGCAACAAACCCCAAAAAACACGCCAACCCCGACTCTTATGGTTATTTGCTTTTGGTAGATGACCAGTCCAAGAGTTGAATGAAGTCAAAAGTCAACGCATGTGGTCTTTTCGCAGCAGTCGCATCTTCTGGAACGATGTCGGCACCATAGCAATTTCACGCATACCACGGTCTTCATCACTCCACCACACTTCAATGCCGGGTTCTTCCTGACGCAAAAGAACATCTAAGCGAATATCATCCCGCAGCACCGTAATGCGGTCACTCTGCACATACTTGCGGGTGATTTTGGGACTGCCCCCACCGATGCAAAGGAAGTCTTCATAGAAGACATTGGAGACAGTCTGTGTGTCGCCGTACTCCTTCACTGCACGTTCGGCAACCTTGGTACGTCGTTCAAGGTCTCTGATGTGGTCTTGCACCCATTTGGGCAACTTGGCGATTTGTTCGGGTGTTGGCGTTTCCATAATGTCAGACCTTGGTCAACACTCGCCATTGTCCAGTGCGAATGATTTCCTTGTAGTTCTTCACCGCCCGGCGCACGGCGCACGAGAGATACTTGTAAGGCTTCGGATTGACACGAGCACCTTGGTTGAGGACATTGTACACGGGACCACGGGCAACCACGATTTGAACTGTGGCAGTCTTCGTGCCCGTAATGTCTGCCAACGTCATCGTAATCGGCTGGCGGAACTTTGTGAGGCAAGTGATCTCCGTTGCGGTCAACGTGCCTTCGGAGATTTTCTCCCACGAGATTGCTTTTTTCGTTTTCATACTTTATTAGGAATGACTTGTTTGTATCTGTACTGAAGCTTCAAATAATCAATGCGTCGGTATTCTCCGACAGTGGATATTACATTGACATCTCGTGTCTTTACATCCTTACTTAGGACGCAATATCCATACTCACTGCCCTGAGCAATTTTCCACCAACTTCCGATTGGAATCTCATCCAGCGTCAAGAAGTTATCTTTTTTCATGCCTTATACGGTCACCGGCGTCATCCGGTCTAGGACATCTGCCAATCCACAATGCCGCTCGGCAGTGTTTCGGTTGACGACATATTGACGCTTGTCACGACTTAGACCAACGGCATCGGAAAAGTATCCATCGCACAGAGGAATCCACTCAACCACCACGTCGCTCTTACGAATCTTGGTGACAATGTAACTGGCAGTCCCATCTGCCACGCCGAATGACAGACAGCGACCAACGCAGAGGCCGGGACCAGCGGCAACATCAATGGCAGTCAATTCCGTTTCCATTTCCCGCTCATCCTTGCCCCACTGGTCAAAATCAATCCGATGCTCGGGGTCATCCATCCGCTTTTTGGCGGCGGTTGCCCGACATGCAAGTGCTGCGATACGTTCCAATAGCGTTTTATTCATGCGAGTAGAATACCCGACTCTTAGAAAAAGTCAAGCAGTTTGTTTTTGCTTCTGGTTCTTGCTGTTTCGTGCGTTGTTACAATCCCAACATGCGACTTGAAAGTTGCTTGGGTCATTCCACGCCCCGCCCATGCCAATCTCAATGATGTGGTCAAGCGTAGCAAGTTCATCTCTCACTTGCGTCTTTGACTTCAATCCTTTGCGCTGACAGATAGCACATGTAAGTCCACCCGCTTCATCGGGGGTCTTCATCAGTTCACGAATCCATTTGGTTCGCAAGTGTTGCATTCGGAAATCGGTATAGATACTCTTATCCAATCCGAAGTATTTCTTGGCGAGCAAGGCGAGGGCTGCCGCAGAAGTTATATCGGGTTCAACGATATTAACTACCTGTACCACCCAATACCTACTCGCTCTACCCTGTGAGCGTGTCATTGACATATCTTTGTTGTTGAGGGGAATTCTTTCCAGATAAATGATAGTATCCGCAATAAACACAGTGATATGCTGTGAAATATGTCGGTGTGGAACGACGGTTGCTGCTTCCCGTAATGATTTGACCACCACGACTCAGTGCTGCCTCGTGTGATTTGAACACCGTCTTTTTTGTTGCTCCACAAATCATATTTATGCTCTGTTTGCCATCACTCGGTTGCGTTCCATTTCAAGTACCCGCAGTGCCATAATGTCAATGGGGATGGGAACGGGACTGGTGAGTTGCATGTAAGACCCAGCCAGTTTGTTGTCTTTGCCAGCGATGCGGTCATACAGTTGGTCAAGAGTGATGGTCTGTAACGGTCTGAGTCCGAGGGCAAGGTATCGTCCCGACCCAATCTTCATGACTCGCAGTTTGCCATTCTTGTGGACTTTGAACTTGTATTGAACGCTGCCGTCAAGAGTGATGGCAGCGGCGTTCTGAACCTTGTTCATAGAATGAACCCAAGGATAGACGAACTTCCCACCAAACCAAAACTTCATGCCGAGAAGCTTTGAGATTCGGGTCACAGCGTTTTCATTCATGGCATCCACCATACCACGCCGATGTAATAAGTCAAGAAGTTTTCTTCCAAACTTTGGCGACTCTTTGCCGCCAACCCTCTTCACTCCTTGCCTGTGCCTTCAATTTATCCCACGCTGATAGTGAGCGTTGGATGGAGGGAGCACGTTTACTCTTACGTTGATGTTTCTGTTCTTCGGCATGTGCTTCCGCCAACTGTTTTATGTCCAACGTTTCATCGTTGGCAAGAATCTTCTGTGCGGATTTACGTTGCATGTTACGGCACTTTCGGATGCCATATTTCAGGCAACTTGGCAAGGCGGATGATGCCACGGTGAGTGCCCCATGCTACGAGACGCTTGGCATTCTTGTCACTGTGGTCAGGACCGACAAAAGTATCAGGAAATCCAAACTCGTCAAACCTCACCGAACGCCACCGTGTCTCGGGGAAGTGACCATCTGCGGAGGCTGGAAAGGTTTCATCAAAGTAAGTGCCTGTGACAGGAACGACTTCTTTATCCAAACGAACAATCACCCAAATCTTCTCACCACTTTTGGGATAGGTATCCCAACTCTTCCAATCAATGCGGAGTATAGAGGACTGCCCAACTGCCTTGAGGAACTCGGGATTCTTAACCTTTGGATTCTTTTTCTTTGGCATACTATCTTAAATCATGGGCAAGGTCAATGGTTGCCTTGTTGGTGGTTGAGTCTTCGGGAAAGTCCATAGAACTGGAACACATGATGATTAAGTCGTCGGGTTCACACTTCGCCGCCTTCGCCTTAGCGAGAATAAATTGAGTGAAGTCCTTGACGCTGGTAACTTCTCGTTTGACTTGGGGACCGCCCTCCTTCTCAACGAAGCGAAGCATCACCTTATCCTTTTCAATACCAAGACCGAATTGAACGTTGGGTATCATGCGAATAAGGAGCTAATGCTGTGGTTGTTGTGAATGCCGTGGATTGCCTTTGAGAAAAGGGGTGCTACGCTGAGTATGTTTACCCATCCGTCAGTGCAAGCGTTGACATCGGTAGAATCAGAACTGAGAAATCCTTCCATCACTCCATCTGCCCGTGCAGCGGAAAGACGCTCGTGACCGATTGGACTCAAGCAATTGTGAGTCACGGCGCAATAAACACTCTTTGCTCCGTTGGTCTTGCAGCACTTGGCAGCACTAATCAGAGTGCCCGCCGATTCGGTAAGGTCATCAATGACAAGGACGTTCTTACCCTTCACGTCGCCGACGAACTGTGTAACTTCAACATCGGTATCGTTTTTACGTTTCTTGGAAATGAAAGCAAGGTCAACCTTCATCTTCGTGGCAAACTCTTCCGCTTTTTTGACAGCACCAATATCAGGAGCCACGACCACATCAATGTTCTTATCCTTCATTGCTTCAACCAACACAGGGCGGAAGTGAAGATGGTCAAATGGAAGGTTGGTGAACCCAGCAATCTGTGCAGCATGAAGGTCCATCGTGACGATGCGATCAATTCCCGATGCAGCGAGAATATCCATCACTAACTTGGCACTGATGGGAACTCGGGACTTGTCTTTACGGTCTTGGCGGGAGTATCCCATGTAAGGGATGACCGCAGTAATTCGTCCCGCCGATGCTCGTCTAGCGGCATCTGCCATGATAAGCAGTTGCATCAAATTGTCGTTGGCGGGTTGGATGATGGATTGAAATAGGAATACGTCAGCACCCCGCACGTTCTCCTTGAGTTGACAATACCACTCACCGGAAGGAAACTGGTGATGATAAATCTCTCCGAACGTAATGCCGAGGGATGGCAGTGCAACTGCTTTAGCAAGACGCTGATTTGCCTTTCCAGCGAATACGATACATTTGTGGTCCGTCATAGCGTTAGGTAAATACCGATTCCAAGTCCGACGATTATTGCTAAGACGACTCCAATGACTGCCCAGACTACCCACCGTGCATCCTCACCATTATCAATGAGGACGGCATCCGGCATCGCTGGCCTTTCGTCTTTCATGTGAGCATCATACCACCTTGCGGGGGAATGTCAAGCTGAGATTATGGCGGCGAGAGGCGAGTGCCCTTCACGGTTGATAGCGTGGAGGTAATTGGAGGCGTGTAGGATACTTCGTTGCTGAAATCGGATTCCAAACCGTTTGTGGAATAAGCAGTTACAGCATAATACATCGTGATTTCTCGAACGACATTCGTAGCGGTATATTCAAGTGGAGTGCCAACATCAACACTATTGGTGTAGGTGCCAGAAGTAGGACCACTGTAGAGTCTGTATCCAGCTACTTCTGGTGATGGACTGGCATCCCATGCGAATGTCACCGAGGAGTATTTGATGAGCGTTTGTGGATTTGCAATAACCACGATGGTTAACAACGCTATCAATGTTAGTAATTTCTTCATCTCATAACATGATAGCACAGTGCTCAACAATTGTCAACTTCATTTTTGAGAGTAAAAGCAAACGATTCATAATATGTATGTATATGAACTGGAATGAGATCATTGAGCAAGAAGAGATGATAGCTCGCATCATTGCCGAGCAAAGTGTTGCGGTAACTTCTCAACAAACTCAAAATAATTCATCCGGCGTGGCGGCTAGTGCGGGGACTAACACTACTCTCCAAACTTCTGCAATCCTTCTGCGCCGAAGCGGTTGAATACCTTATCAAGATATGCCTTGGTCTTTATCTTCGCCATCCAGACCCCACCACGAGCGGCACCAGTCTTCTGAGTACCTTTGCAAATGACGCCTTCCACAACGTCATACTTACCATCACGCACATCTTGAATGAGTTGATCACTCAGGTTGCCTTCATACATGATGCGGGGAATAACCATCTTACCCTCGGTCATCTTAACAAACTCATGCGGCATCAAGAACTTTCTATTCTTATGTCCCACCATGATGTCAAACAGCACTAAACGCTTGGTGGTATCTTCGGGGTCATGCCATCCGGCAAAAGACTTATCACCAAAGAACTCAAGAAAAGCAATCACTTCCCGCTCGTTAGGAAACTCCTTTTTAATCAGTTCCGTCAGTGGAGTCTCATAGTCACGATGAAAGATGTCCACCGCACTGCCCAAGAATGGATGACTTTTGTCAAACAATTGCGTGCGACTGCCGAACAGGTTGAATCCCTGCTTCTGCGTGTACTTCACACGAATGTTGCTGCCGTCATACTTCTCAAAGGCGATGCAATTCTGCCTCGGTGCTTTGGAACTGGCAATTATAGATGGATATTCAATCATGGGGTAATCCTTTGCAAAAGTTAACTAAATGTTCGCCTACAATGAAGGCATTGACGTTGGGTTGAACATGTCCCTGCGTCTTAATGCCGCTGGCTTGGCATGTCCACAAACGCATATCAGTATATCTATCCAACTCCCACATTTTCTTGGGAAGTCCACTGCGTAGGTCACGAGAGTTACAAACAAATTTCAAGGACGGATCGTTGAAATACATATGATTGCACTTTTCAACGTCATCAAAACGGTGCAGCTCCAATAGACACTTTGTTATGTTTACCTTTGGAATTCTGTCCACCACCAGAACATAATCCGCTCCGTGGTCTAATGCCCGTTGAATGTCATCGTCTGTGGCATGGATGCCTTTGGCGAGAATCGGTTTGTTAGTGTTCCGACGAACAAAGGATATGGCATCATAGTCTCCACCCCACAGGGCGTTTGTATGCACAGATACCCAATCGCCATAAGTAATGGCGTATTGCATCAGTGAGACAAAAGGATGCTCCGACCTAAACCCAAAGGGGGATTGTGTCTTTATCTCTGCTATGAAAATAGGTTTATTTTCCACTGTATGCTTTCCTGACAAGTTCTTCCGCAACTCCGGGACCAATCTCTCTGAATGCCCACGTCAAATCCAACACTTCACACTTCTCTACGTTGGAACCTTCTTTCTTAAGCCAAGGCTTGTGTGTGAATACCACTTGCACATTCTTTTCGTACTTAATGATTTTAACGTGGTAGTATCCAAGAAGGTTGAGCATTGCCCATATCTCCCGTGCCTCGGGCTCAATGGGCATAAAGGGCGGTGATTCGAGCAAGTTTGTCATTGTATGTTTCATCCAAATGCCACTCCATTCTTGTGGACTCTTCCGAAGATGTCCTCGTTGGCATTTGTATCTACAAACCCACGCACTTCATCCAATGATGGTTTCTCTCCCGTCAATCGGTAATGTTTGAGAATTCGGTCGTACAGCACGATATACACTGCCGCAGCAAGGTTCAAGCAATGCTTGGATGGGATGCTGACGAAGCGATGACAGTGACGGCGCAACACAGGTGGGATGTTGCCATCCTCGGGACCAAAGACATACACGGCGTTCTCGGGGTGCTCAAAATCGGATAAGCATTCAGAGTTTGGTAACAGTTCAATCGCCACGGGCACGGCATTGGGGAAGTGGTCAAACGGTCGGTCAAACTGCCGCAGTTCAACATCCTTATACCCCTTCATGCGTTCCTCACGAGGCAAGCGGTCATGCTCGTCCAGATTAAATCGGTTGCCGGTCCACCACACTTGTTTTGAACCAAAGCATGACGCTGCCCTCACCGCTGCCCCTACGTTGGCAGAGTATTTAGGCCCACAGAGAATGACCGAAGGAGTAATCCCTTCCGGCTTGGAATTCTTTCCAAAGATAGCAGATGTGTTCATGGTTGTCCGTTGAATGGTGGGTGTGCCAACAATGCTGCTGCCAAACGCTTCTCGTCACGCACCTTGTAATACTCTTGGCAGACCTTACTGTGCCACGCCAAACACTTTTCCCTGTCTTCGGGCAATGGTAAGTTCCTACCATCAATCTCGTCCCATCCATAACTCCATGCGTTCTCGGACACTTGGGTTGCGGCAAAGTGTGAAGTCCATTCCTCAACATCCTCCTTCAAATCGTCGGCGTTCTGAGGTTTGTCATACATTCGCACGGTCATTTCGTCGGTGCCTCTGGATGACTTAATCCAGAATTTGTAGTAATATCTCGTAGGTTTCATTCGTCACACTCCAAAAAGGTTTGGCATTTATCTCGGTCATCAAACAAATCCTGAATGGCGACTTTGAGTGTACGGGCAAGTTTCATACACTCGTCTTCATCGTGCAGTCCAAGGGCAACCTTGGTATTGTCAAGGACAACTTCAACGTCTTTATACTTGCTGACTTTTCTGACGGTAATATCCATATGTTTATCCCAATGCCCAGTTACAGATACCTTGAAATTCCTCCGGGGTGTCTTCTTCGGTCAAAAAGGTCCATTTCCTCAAAGCAGTGCTCCACTCCCACCATTGGGTAGAGTGAACCATCGGATGGATACCGGGTTCAATGTATTCCATCACAATGTAGTCATACACACACTCTTCCATGCTGCCACGATTCGTGTTAACTGCTTCATATGCCTCGTTGTAGGTGTTGTAAAACCCAAAGGTGCGACTGCGACTCGGAAGATACTTGGGGTCACGGTTGGGTGACTTCGCCAAAAGACTCTCCATTGTCGCCCGCTTACAAAGTGCTGTGATGAACCAAGGCATAATTATTTGAGTCTGGGGTGACACAAAACAAATACCCACACCAAGAGTATCATCCCCGCTGCAATCAACCCTACCCAAAACCCATCCCGAAACGAGCGAAATCCAAGCAAAGGAACAAGCAACCAGTTCGTAAAGAACATGCCACATGCCATTCCGAGAAGTAAGTTAGGTGTCATTTCTTTTTCTTTTTTGGTTTTCCGTATTCGCAGTCTGGACAGACGCAGAGAGGCGTGTTATCTTGGACTATCCAAGCAATGACTCTCCACTTGGCATAGGAAATATCTTTGGTATCACCGAAAGACTCTTTCACTCCACATTCGGAGCATTCAACTGTCCAACGCTTTGCCATTTATTTCTAAAGCATAGCACGGACATTAAAACAAGTCAAGGGAAATGTTAGCGGAATGTGAATCCGCCTTGGGGGGCATGTGCGGGGGCATCTCCAACCCGATACAGCGTGTAGCAGAATGGTTTGGGGACAATCTTTAGGTCATTCATTATCGTTGCAATGTAACTGTGATACCCTTCTCCAGTCTTGCACGCATTATCCAAATCATCATGAATGGCTTGAAAATGGTTGAAGAATGAAGATACAATATCAATATTTTTTGATGCACCGAAGTTGAAACAGTCCGAGAGTGGACGATGCTCTCTCCCCTGCTTGGTAGTAATTATGTTCTCATGAAAATACTGCTGTGACACATATAAGCATTTTTCTAGCTGGTCATCAATCATTTCCGAGATAATCATTTTTTCATGGTAATTCATGTCAATGCGAGTCTTAATAACCACGTCATACACAAACTTATTTTTCTTCTCATGCTCCATCTTCAGTTGATTCACCTTCATGATAGAATAACCCATGCTGGCAATATGTGTCTGATTATACCGACCATCAAGGTGTGCAAATTCATCAAAGGTTCTTGGAGGTTCTACAATAATCCCCTTGGGCTTTAGATTGTCAATCAAACATTTGTCGGCATCTTCGGTATAGATACCACGGGGACCAAGCACTCCCTCCATTGGTTTATTTACCACGGAAGGGTCGAACCATGTGTGTATGAATATATCTTCAATGGCATTGGGAAGAACCAAACGGTCCATCAATGTTGGAAGTCCAAGATTGAGATGTCTTGGTTGTCCGAATAGACAAAGAGCAATTTTCATCTTGTTTGTTTCTTATACCATACATCTTCCGCCGCATAGATTTCCTGTGCTGAAATAGGATCGTGATTGCAATTGGTGATGCCGCTTGGGTATAGTGGAAAGGTTCTCTTAGTTAAAACTGTCATCCCATATCTATCATTTCCGTAACCGTATGGGAGATTCATTACATCAAATGTTCCATCATTCAAATCTCCATATAAATCCATCGCAAATCTCCTACTTCCGTTGTGATTGTAGGTGTCGTGAATGGCGATGGTACCATCTTCGGCAAGGAGTGGATACACTTTGAGGAAATCGTTCTTTGTGCCCTCGTATGAGTGAGCAGCATCAATGAAGGCAAAATCAATCGTGCCGCCGGTGTCTGACTTGAGTAGAGAGGTAAAGGAGTCCGACCTTGAGTCTGCCTTTGTTACCTTGAACAAGGATACGTCAAACGACCCCATCAGACGTGCTTCCACCGCTTCTCTTGTGGAGAATGGTATAAGATACCCCGGGCACGTTTCAAAGATGTCATAGGCGAAAACCCTTCCGCCGTTCGTCCGTGCCGCTTCACACAATTTGAGTGTGGTGTCGCCCGTAGCAACACCTAGTTCAACGATTGTTTTGTATTGGAAGAACTTGCACCAAGTTGACAGGAATTCGGCGTAAGTACATGTGTCGGATGAAAGGGTTCTGAGCGATTGCATATACAATAAATACATCACTTTCTATTGAAGTGATGCTCTTTTGTTATACAAATCAAAATTACCAGAGGTCTTCGCTAAATAATCCTAAGCGGGGATTGTAAACGTGACGGACGGTTGCATGTCCAACAATGACTTGTCCACATTCTTCGGCATGTTTACCCGCCTCTTTGCGGTCATAGAACTTACGAGTTTGGTCAACAAACCCCTGCACTGCTTTGGCAACATCTTGACGAGTGTACCCTGCTTCCTTGGAATCAGCAATGATGTTATGATGACGGTGCCCCGTCAGGATAATTCCATCGGCAAACATCATGGCAGATGCGGTTATCATGTGTGAGCATTGAACCCGTGTTTATCAATGTACCCCGACAGACCATGACCAACCCGCCCAACCGTCTCACAACGATTTCCGCCCACGGTTGCGGACTTCTGCCGCCACACAACTGCACCAGCCTCGGCGGGGACAATATCATGCCACCCGCCGCCCATACGAACACCACGGGCATCACGGTAGTTCTCGCACTTGTGTCGAACATCGGTCATAATTGGCTTCATCCGCTTTTTGGACTT
>Ga0315288_10008703_pt1 | contig 12799 bp, 9 predicted proteins | sample YL17G11_20_MG_FD_203454 | JGI IMG/M metagenome (GOLD analysis project Ga0315288, IMG submission 203454) | Sediment microbial communities from Yellowstone Lake, YNP, Wyoming, USA - YL17G11_20 | ecosystem: Environmental > Aquatic > Freshwater > Lake > Sediment | place: USA: Wyoming | collected...
CCGAAAGCAAACAGGCAGATATCGTAGGCACTTTCAATTATGTCCGCATACTCAATATGGTTACCCGCTTTATTGGCGAGAGTTTTGGCGCGGATTTGAAGGATCAAGTTCAGAGCCAAAGCAGTATAGCATTTGCCGGCCGGACTACCGAAAATGGTAAAGTGAAATTTCAGATGGTAATGCCGAAGAAGCACCTGCAGGAAATCCAATCTGCATTTAAGAAGTTTATTCCTCTGATGGAGAAGCAGCCAAGAGAGCAGAGGGAGAAACAACGCTCGGAGCAAACGTAATCAATCGCCGGACAAACCGATGACGAAACCGGGCCGCGAATTCCGATACAATCGGAACCAGCGGCCCGGCATACTTTTGGCATTCGTGATTAGACGCTATTCCGGTAGGGCGGCACGCCAGCCTCCCTTTAACATGCCGGCCAGCCGCCTAATGTCACGTTCGTATTCCGGCTGAGCGGCGGCGTTGATATTTTCCTGCGGATCCTTTTCGTGATCGTATAATTCACGGGCCATCAGTTCGTTCGTTTTTCGGTCCCGCCATTCGGTATAGCGGAAACGTTCCGTACGCATCGTGTGGCCCATTATTTTACCACGCGGATACTGGCTGAAGGCGGCCTTTTTCCATGGACGCTCCGGATCGTCGAGAAGCGGCATCATGCTGCGGCCTTCCAGGTGAGAGGGGATTGTCAGGCCGCACGCCTCGCACAGAGTCGGGTAGATATCGACGTACTCGGTCAGGGCCCGGGTGCGCCGGCCTGCGGTTTTCATGCCGGGCACGCTAAGAATCATCGGCACGTGTGTGTCGAGTTCGAAGTTTGTATGCTTGCACCAGCCGGCGTGCTCGCCCAGCTTCCAGCCGTGGTCGCCCCAGAGGATAATCGCAGTCTTATCGTTGAGACTGAGCCGATCGAGCTCATCGAGCAGCCGCCCGATTTGAGCATCGGTGTAGGAAACGCACGCGTAATAGCCGTGGATCAGTTGCTGAGCTAATTCATCGGAGCACGTGCCTTTTTGGGGAATACCATGGTAACTGCGCAGCTCGCCCCAGTCGGTTGTGGCATAGGTCGGGGCGTCCTTTGGGATAAAGGGATTGTCGGCGAGCTTAATATCTTCGGGCTTGTACATGTCCCAGTATTTCTTCGGCGAATTGAACGGCAGGTGCGGCTTGTGGAAACCCATGGCGAGGAAAAAAGGCTTATCCTTGAGCCGCTCAAGCTCCTTGAGAGCGTAGTCCGTATTACAGCCGTCTGGATAGGAATTATCCGCGACGTCGGCAGCCTCGAACGCCGGGCCTCTGCCTTGCATCTTGGGATCGGCTTTGTTGTATTTCTCCACCAGGGCGATGGCCTCTTTAGTAAGATAGCCCCGGCCCTTCCAGACGCCTTCGGGAAATGTCCCCGCGCGATAGGGCTCGGCAGTCCAGCCCTGCCGGTCGTCCTTGGGATGATGGTAGATCTTGCCGATGGAGATTGTTTCGTAGCCGTTGTTCTTGAAATGCTCCGGCAGGCTGAGCACATCCGGCATGGCCTTGCGGAGCGGCGTATTAAGGTCGTATATTTTGGAAGTATCAGGCCGGACGCCGCTCAGCACAACGGCGCGCGATGGCGCGCATACCGCCTGCTGGCAATACGTCCGCTCAAATAATAGGCCTCGTGCAGCCAGGCGGTCGATGTTCGGCGAGAGAATCTGCTTCTGGCCGTAGCAGCCTAACTGCGGGCGAAGGTCGTCCACGGCGATAAAAAGAACGTTCATTTTTCGACGACCGACCCGGCGGTCCTGGGCAAAAGACATTGCCGGATGCAGAACGGATAATGCTGCTCCACCTGCCGTCATGCACAAAAAATCCCGGCGACTCAAATAATTGCTCATAGCGAAGTCTCCTTGCTTTTCAACGATGCAAAGCCAGTCTTACATAAGACTGATTATTCCCGAGTATAACAAATGAGCCGTGAACGACAAGCGAATATAACACAAATCATTGCACTGAGCGTCTCAGGGCAATGACACGCTCAGATGGAATTATATCAACGTCAATCCGCCGGCCAGATGGTGACATCGGCGTCGGATTGAAATAGTTGAACGCAAGAAACCGCGATGAATACTCGCTGTATTTCTATCCAGTCGTGATGGGCCTGATGACGCGTACTTTGCTGCTGAACCATCACATGATGGGGCAGGTGAATTATCTCGAACCAATCCGCTCGATGGGCGATATCCGACTGATGTATCTTGGCACGACGCTGCAGAAGCCCTGTGTATTACACATAAGTCGTCTATAAAGCTTCTCATCAATTCGTATGAATGGGTACGGTAACGGTGTGAATAACAGGTAGAAAAAAGCCCCTGTGCAGGCAAGAACGAGGTTATTCCTTTAATTCAATTTTATGTTTTTAAATTTTGAAATACTCGTCTTCTGCTTCACAGGGGCAAGGCCAGTCTGGTATATTTTTTTTCTTTCTTCTTATCCAGTATCGTGCATCGGCAGATTTGACGATTAGTCTTGAGCTTTTCTTGATGCCGCTTAAACCGGCAGCATAAGCCGGTTCAATCCAGGCAATGCTACCTGTTAATCTGAGACTTCTTACTCTTTTTCCATCACCCAAAACTCCATCTTAACATCTTTAACATATTCTCCCATACCCAGCGTATTTCCCGGCTTAAACCCGATAACGAGAAAAGCCCGGCAACAAAATTTTTTTCATAATTTCTTGAAAATGCACAAATATTTCTTACAAAAAAGGGACTTTTTTTGAACGGTTTTATTTATTTCTGCAAATTGTTTGTAACATATCCGGCTGTTCGTACGTCTAATAATAGAGAAAGCTCAAATCCTAAATCCGGACATAATAAAAGATACAAGGCGAGGCCGGGAAAGATGTACAACATCCGCCTTAATATAAAAAATACAAGAGAATGCGTTACCTTTCTCCGGAGAAAGGCCTTATGTAAATGAAGGCTAAAAGGTTAGCTGGAATGCTGATAATTTTTCATGGAGGATTCAAAGATGAAAAAGATCAGTGTCGAAGACAAGACCCAAATAAAACAGTTACTTTACTACGGCAATGTTTTTGGAATAAAGGACGACCGATACCGATCCTTCGGCGGCTTTCAGCTCTGGTGGTACGATAAGCAGCTTAATGTTTGCAACTGTTGTGAATCTCACTGGACCGACGGGCGAAAAAGGATTCAACACTATAGCCTGGATAGGGCGGCAAACATTTTATGGCACAACCGCCAGTCAATCTATGTTCGCAGCAAACACCTGCCTGATGATAAAAGGTTGATGGCCGTCGGGCACTTTGAAAATGCCGGACAATGAGTAAAGTGCGGACGAGGGCTCAGGTTAAATTGTTCCTGTGTCCGCGCCGCCTGCTCTGCTCATAAAGCAGAGACACGACTTGTCATTTTGTCTTTTGCGGTCAGCTTCCTGTAGCTCCAACCGCCGTGCTGCCAGGGATTGCATCGAACAGCAGGCGGAATGTCCCATGATGCTGCCCGCGATGCCGGACCCGGAATCCCGGAAGAATAATTTTTCCACCGCCGTATTGCACTTCGACAATTGCCGGTTTGTCCGCTGTCATCTCTTCCCCCATGGAATACTATCCACATATTTTGCTGTGGCGACCCGTAAAGAAACCAAATCAGCCCGATGACTACGGCGAATGTCGCACACTTTTCCGCCAAGTATGCCGCCGAGTCAAATGCCTTACTTGAGCGTAAGATCATACCGACGGGATTCCGGGGGTGACAAGCACTACGGATAGTTTGATTCTGTCTTGAATTAAGAAATGTTGTTGGTTATTATGGAGCTTTGTTTACGAATCGAAAAGTTATAAATTGGAGGTGTTTTACTATGAGATCTTTTTTAACACGTCGCTCGTTCATGAAGAAGACATCCGCAAGTTTAACCGGTGCGGCGCTGGCCGTCGCAGGGACAAGCTCTCTTTATGCAAACGCCGGCAACAATTCGAACAAGCTTGCGCTTTTGGGCGGCAGCCCGATACGCACCAGGTCGTTCGAGCAGCCCTGGCCCATCTTCGACGACAATGAGGAGAATGCTTTGCTCAAAGCTCTTCGCAGCCGGAACTGGTGCTGCCTGAGAGGCAATGCCGTCTACGATTTTCAAAAAGAGTTTGCCCGGGCTATGGGCGTACAGCACTGCGTCCTGACGAACGGCGGCACTACCGCGCTGAGCGCTTCTCTGCACTGCCTCGGCGTAGGCCCCGGTGACGAGGTGATTACTACGCCGAACACGTTTATCGCTACTATTAACGTGATATGCAATGCGCATGCGCTGCCTGTTTTTGTCGATATCGATCCGGACACCGGTTCGATCGATGCCGACCTGATTGAAGGTGCGATAACGGAATATACGAAATTGATTCTTCCGGTTCACCTGGCGGGCTTCCCGGCCGATATCGAGAAAATCATCTCCGTCGCCGACAAGCATGAGATTCCGGTTGTCGAGGACGCATGCCAGTCGGTGTTTGCGGAAGTGAACGATAAAAAAGTCGGAACGTTCGGCACGACGGGCTGCATCAGCTTTCAAGAGTGGAAGTCTCTTGTTTGCGGTGAAGGCGGGGCTTTGCTGGGAAACGATGAAGAGCTGATGCGAAGATGCGCGGCTTTCGTTAATAATGGAAGGGACCCGAAGGGAGCCATGAGAGGCTATCCATATCCGGGCTCTAATCATCGAATGACCGAGTTCCAGGCTGCCGTACTTACAGAGCAATTCAAACGCTTTAAGAAGCAGGATGAGATTCGGCAAAGAAATGGAAAATATCTGGAGCAGGAATTAGCCAAAATACCAGGCATCAAACCGAGAAAAATATACTCCGAAAAAACACGATTCACGTATGTCACTTTTGAAATGGATTACGACAAAAAGTACTTTGACAATGTTCCGGCATCGAGGTTTGCCGAGGCCCTTCGAGCCGAAGGCATTCCGGTCTCAGGGGGTGCAAGAAGATACTCGAACGGCTGCCACAAAGAAGGGATGTTGGAAGAACACATTAATTCTCAGGCATTTCGTAATTCATTTTCGAAAGCACGCCTTAAAAAATACAGAGAATCTTTACAGTTGCCGATAATAGATAATATCAGGCCCGGTGGAAAAGAGAAACTTTCCATAGAAGGCAAAATAGCTTTTCTTGGACCTATAAAGGACATAGACGATATTTTGGAAGCTTTTATAAAGGTCACTAAGAACATCGACAAACTGACATAACGAGAAGCTTTCTATTATAAAATCCAAATGCGACAACAATAGCAAACAAGCAGCTTCAGGCAAATCTCAAATATAAATAATGGAGTCTTTTCTTTAAATGGAGTTTTCTGAAAGTCCTTCAGTCTTTTGTACGCTTTTAATATCAAGTGTTCTTAAACACAGAAGAACTCTAAAAGCGAGGTTATCAGTATTGATAACGCACCTAAAAAGAATAACTGATAGGTCCCAGAAAAGTACTGATAACCCTGATGAAAGTACTGATAACGCCATAAAAGCCATAAGGAGATGTATTATTTCCTTGAATTTCATGTCCACTTTTGATATGATAATATCTCGGGCAAGTAAGGAAGATGTATTTAATCAATTAAGGATAATTTCTTAGTTTTGGAAAGGTTGCAAAATGGGTACATTAAGGAAAATGTGGGTCGTTCTTTTCTACGTGGGATTGGTAGTCTGTGTTGCTCAGTCTATCGCAGAGGCCCAGACAACAGAGGAACTGAATTTGCCCGAAGATACAACCACGCGCCTGTTCGTAAGGGAACTACGCATCAGCGGCAACACCCTGATATCAACTAAAGAGTTGCTGGATGGCATGCCGGCTATCTATAATGCTTCAGGTCAGCCGCTGTCCCGGGCTGACAGTCAGTATCTTTATGATCTGAGGAGTATCAAGGAAATAGCATTGGAACCCGGCCAGCCCCGAGAAGTCTCGTTGAGAACCATTCAGGGCCTGACGCAATACATACTTTCCGTGTACCAGGGAAGTAATTACTCCGGCATATATGTGTATGTGCCGGAAGGTGCGATCAAGGATGGCGTTGAACTGGTGGATGGAATTTTACCAATAAACATTCTCGAAGCCCCTGTCAACGAAGTAAAAATAAAATATTACGACGCCGAACGAAATGAGGTGGAGAAAGGCTATCTGCGCCGCTCTGCTCTTGAGTCCTGGTCACCCATAGAGCGAGATAAAGTGGCCAGTCAGAAACAACTGGATGATCTGGTCAATCTTCTCAATCTCAATCCTGACAGACATGTATCTGCGGTTGTATCCAGAGGCTCTGAGCCGAACACATTGGCGGTCCAGTATGACGTTTACGAAACAGATCCCTGGCATTTCTTCATCCAGGCGGATAATTCAGGCACGAACGAAAGACAATGGGCACCGAGGGCCGGTGTGATCAATACAAACCTTTTGGGCATAGATGACAGATTAACCGCCCTTGTTCAGGCTGCCCCGGATTCTATCGATAAGAACTATTCGCTTTTCGGAAGCTATGATTTTCCAATAATGGATCCCCGGCTTCGCCTAAATGTTTATGGAGGATACAGCGAGTTTGACATACAACCGGAGGCCGGGATTATTGATTTCCTCGGCAGCGGTACTTTCTACGGCGGCATTCTGCGTTATAACTTCTTACAGTATGAAGGATGGTTCTTTGATATTACCGGCTCCTGGAGTCATGAGGAAAGCGACATCACTCCTTCGTTGTTTCCTGAGTTCTTTGCGAGTCAAATCGAGATGCAATTATGGGGAGTCGGTGTAAATCTTAATCACAGGGATGATATGTCAAGTACTTCCGTAATATTTAACAGGGTCCAGAACATGGGCGGTTCCGACCAGGATGCGTTCTGGGATCCTGTGACGTTTACAGGGGCTCGGACGAACGCGGAGCGAGACTTTGCCATTTATATGGTGGCGGCCAACCACAGTCAGTACCTGGATCAAAATAAGGTTCAGCAGCTCAGGGGTACTGTCAGGTGGATAGAGCCGACCGAAAGATTAGTCCCTGCAAAAATGACTTCCTTCGGCGGCATGTATTCGGTAAGAGGATATGACGAGTATGAAATTGTTGCCGATGGCGGGATATTGGCTTCGGTTCAATATGAGTATGACCTGATCAGACACAGCCAGTCGGTTGAGCCTAAAGCTGAGACCAGTGCGTATATGGAAAGTATAAAAAAACTGGCGCCCCTGGCCTTTTTCGATTTCGGCCAGACCAAGATAATAGATCCTGTTTCAACCGAAAAGAATAATCAGACACTCTACTCAGCAGGTGTGGGCCTGGCTTTCGAGGTCGGAAATAATTTCAGCGGAGCATTGTATTACGGCTATCCGCTGGAGGATACCGATGACACCGATACAGGTAGTGGTAGGCTGAATGCAAGCGTGATGCTGCGATGGTAAATGTTTTACCATAACAAGTATATTGGGGATGAGTACATAGTACATGGAGTGATAACAGTGCATGGACGAATTTAGATAGCAATTGTTACTTTTATTAAGGGGATGGATGATGGAAAGAGTAAGAAAAAGTTTGAAATGGCGAAGTTGGAGGAAGGTTATAACATACTTCCTGACGTGTTGCATGTTTTTGAACACGTCACTGCCGGTCGCGTTGGCCGGACCGGCTGGTGGCGTTGTTGACACAAACCTAATAAATGGGGGCGGCCCAGCCACGATAGAATATCTACAGGGAACATACGGCCATACAACACAGGTAACTGTTGAAACCAACCGCACAATTATCAACTGGGACAGTTTGGATACGTTGGGTGGTGCTGTTGATGTCCGGGAAACTCTTGCCTTTTCACAGGGCTCTCTGACCAATTCTGCCGTGCTGAACAGAGTTTCAGGAGATATAACGCATTTTGGAGGAGACCTGGACGCTTTGGGTATGCGTATCTTCATGATTAATCCCGCCGGTATCATGTTCGAAGGCGGATCAACTGTCCATGTCACACAGTTGGTAGCTTCGGGTTTGAATATGTCAAACGAAGCATTCCACAACGTCCTGGACAACCCGAGCAACCAGATGGTCTTCTCCGGCGGCAATGGGGAGGTGACAAGTCGAGCGAAAATCTACGCTGACAGCATTTATCTCATCGGCAAGAAGGTCTTTAATATTAGCTCGGTTGTTGCTAATGATGAAGGTTTGGTTGTATTGGCCGCCGGCGAGCACGTCTATGTTGCACAAGATGGTAGCAACGTCGTAATCCAAGTTTCTGAAGGTTACTATACGGACGCACTTGATGATGTTCAAAACAGAAGTATAATCAGTGCTCCAAACGGGAAAATAGTCCTCGCTGCCGGTGACACCTTCTCAAGAGCTGTTACAAATGTTGGTATCCTTGCCGCATCGGGTGGTGAAGTAACCATGCAGGCAGCAAATGTTAAAAACAACGGTCGGATTATTGTCAGTGGCAGCACCGACGGAGGCAGCGTCAGCCTGGCAGGTGCTGAAAGTGTAAAGATTGGTCCCGACGGCTTGGGCGTAGGCGGCGATATCGAGGCAAATGCCGGAGCCAACGGAGACGGCGGAAGTGTCACCATACAAACTGATGGTCTGTTTCGGATAGATGAAATCTCATCAATTACGGCTTCCGGCGGCAGCGTATCAGGTAACGGCGGGTCCGTGACAATCACCTGTGACGACTTTGAAATTCTCGGTGATATTTACGCTTCGCCCGGGAATAAAATTAACGAGCCGGGCAAGCTGGAGATTACCACACCGAATGTCATTATTGCAGACGGTGCGAACGCAGGTGCCACGGACACCCTCTACGAGGATGATATCGAGGCTCTCTCACAGGGAGCAACGAGCCTTGTAGTAAACGCGGAAGAGGGCATTACCGTCAAGGATATAACCGACGGTCTTGATCCCGGTGAAATTACAGGCCAATTCGGCAGCATTGAGCTTCATGCAACAGGTGATGATAGTGCCGTTACATTCGCAGACAATACCGACACGATCAGAACAACCCTCGGAGATATCGTTATCGAAGCCGGCAGCGGCGGCATTAACGTCGGCAATCTTACAACCGGCAAAGACTTATCCGACGAGAAACCCGCTCCGGGCCAGATACTCCTGTCCACCAACAATGGTGGTGACATAATCACGGGAGACCTACTCATCGAGAACGGGTGGGGACACGCCGAAATCAACGTCGATTCTTCCAGTGACCTGACCGTTAACGGTGATGTTATCGTCGGAAGTGAATCTGCGATACTTAATGTCCCCCTCGGAGCTGATGCCGAAGCTGTGATAAAGCTGAAAGCCGATGACAATGTGGTACTTAACGGTATTGTTGAAGCCTATGCTCATGGTATAGAAGAGGGCATCGAAGGGAGTGTAACCAAGGCTTATATCGAGATTATGGCAGGTGTAGATGCGACTATTAATGGCGATCTTTTGGCCGATGCTAAGGCGTCGAGTAATGGAACGGCTGATGCAGTTATAAAGGTAGAGGCAGTGGGCGAGATTACATTTGCCGCGGGAGCGGAGGCTCACGCTATAGCCAATGATGGAGCAGCCGAGGCCGGGCCTGGTACTGTTTCTGAGGAGGATCCTGAGGAACCTGGTCCAGGTGACGACCATGCTCAAATCATCATAAATGATAATGCGATATTACTCGAAAATGACACGTTCGAAACGCCCAAGTCTGCTGTTGATATAGTGCTTGATGTACTTACTAATGACACATTGGAAGGTGAAACAATCGATTCGTACACGGAGCCTACTGCCGGTACCCTGACAACGACCCTGGACGATGGCAAAATCGTAGGCTTTACCTACAATCCGCCGGAGAACCTCAGTACCTTACCATTTGATGGGAACGGCAAGGCTACGGTTACCTTTACATACACTGTCAATGATCATACAGCGACGGTAACAATTACCTTGACCAACGCTCTTCCGGTCGCAGTTGATGATTTGGCGACAACCTATATTGGTAAGCCTGTCAGCGGCAACGTGCTCACCAATGATACTGACGCGGACACGGGTGATGTTCTGAAGGTATTAATGGGATCTATCACAACAAAGAACGGCACTTTAGTGCTGAATGAGGATGGCACGTTCACTTATACTCCGAACGAGGGCTTTGTCGGAACCGATAGCTTCACGTATTCGGCCACTGATAGCTTCAACACATCAACGGCGGTTGAGGTGAAAATTACGGTCAGTGAAGAACCGCCGGCACCGCCGACACCACCTGCTCTGCCGTATATACAGCCGGCACCGGGTCTCGAGAGAATGAGAATAGAGATACAAACTTCGGGTTGTCCGGCGTTGGTAAAATGGGTGGCAGAGGAAATTGGAATTGACCAAAGAATGGTGCAAATCTGGATAACGAACTCTCTGGCCTCCACCGGGGGCATCCAGCCGTGCGATGCTTGTGCGGGGCTTAAGAATTCAGCTCAAATCCTGCAGGATGCCGATGGCTCTCATATAGCCGCTCTGGCACAGGTTATAAGTGAGTTCGCTTCGAGCAATACACCGCCGACCGAGGAGCAGATGGCATCAATTGCTGACGCAATAGCACGCAACACTGACGACGATAGCTATTATGCTGTAGCCGGCGAATATCTTGATGCTCTTGTAACGTACGTTGGCGTCTTGAACAACGACATGGGTTTTTCGGCAACAGAATCAGTACAATTTGTTACAGATAAATATGTTGGTCGATTGGCTCAGGGTGACAATGTCGGTGTCGCTACCTTTATTGCGGCAAGTTTAGCTGCTCTTGGTGGATAAAAAAGCAGGCTAATATCCTGATTTATTAAGCTTCAGTTTGCCGTTGGGGACCAATTAATCGTCCCTGACGGCAACTTTTTTTAAGAGACAATAATCTTCTCATTCAGTGGCTTGTGCAATCGGGGAATAAGCAACTCTATTACGCACACGGATTTCTTCCGCACGCTGCTGAAGTCTTGCCGCCTCCGTTATGTTTCCGGTCTCGCGATTCAACTGAACCTGCGTCTCCAGCACATTGGCCACATTCGGATGATACTCGTCAAAAATACTCTCGAGTATATCCAGTGCCCGGCCGCACAGGTTTTGTGCCTCGGAGTATTTACCCTGACTTATATATACCTTTGCCAGACTGTTAAGAGCGACCGCCGCACGATCACTATCGGTACACTGCGAGTTTTCCATGACTTTCAGCGCTCTTTGCAGAACATCCTCGGCCTGCGTGTATTCTTTGCTCAAAATATACAATCCACCCAACCGATTCAAAACATCGCATTCAACCACGTGCCCGGAATCGGTTAGATTCTCAACCGCGGCCAAAGATTTTTCGAGGAGCATTTTTGTATTAACCAGGTCTCCTTCAGCCTCATATATACTTGACTTCACCAGCCAGGCCGGCACGAGAAAATGATGATCCGGACCATAGACTCTTTCCTGTATCGGAAGCGCTCTGGAAATCAACTCTTCAGCTTCGGCATACCGCTCCTGCAGAACATATAGTGCTGCCATGCTGGAGAGCACCCTTGATGTATAAAGGTGGTCCGGCCCGTAGTTATTTTCGATCGAAGCTATCGCATTCTTAAAATAAGACTCGGCCTTTACATAGTCGCCCTGTTCTGTGAGCAGGCGGGCCATATCTACCTTAAACGGCGCGAGTTCCTGGTCGTCTTCAAGGGTAAATTCCCGCATAATAGTTATTGCCTGCTCCATGGTGTCCACTGCCTCCTGGTATCGGGTCTGTTTCCGGTAAATTTCGCTCAGAATCCTCAACGTGTACGCCACATAGGGGTGGCTTTGACTATATGTCTTTACCTGCAGCTCTAAACCCGCCCGGCACGTCGTCTCAGCTTCAGCCAGCTTGCCCTGGTTCTTGTACAGAAACGCCAGATCAAGCATACAAGCGCATACTTCGGAATCAGAAGCGTTTGTGTTTTTTGCCAGATGAAGCGCCCTCTCCAAAAATGGCTGGGCCTTTTCGTAGCCGCCGGAGGCCATGTAAACTCTTGCCATGGCTCGAAGTGAACCGGATGAATAAGATCTTTCTGCCGGTGTTGCCCACGCACTACCAATGCCAAGGGAAAATACGAGTGAAGCGCAGAATAAGGCCGGAATAATACTGTGTATGTTCCGCCCCTTCTTGGAACGTGTTTTAGCTGCCGCCATTATGGAACCCTCCATCTATGCTTGAGGCATTAATTAATCTCGTAATACATATTCGTAAAATTTGAACGGTGACTTTAGCCACACTTCGGCCGTTTTTCTTTGCATTACACTATTGCTTTTTGCTCCGGAACTCTGCGGTCATTGGGTTTTTTGGAAAAAACGTGCTGGTAGTGGTTATCGGTCCATGTGGCCAGTTATCCTATTGGCGGCATGAGAGGTGTTTTGAGCTTTATAAAAACGGACTATCTCTGAATATCAATTGTGGATTAATTAATCTCTCGAAAAAATATTTGTAAGTTTCTTCAAATCAGTGTATATTTATTAGAGTTGTAAATGTATTAAGGTTGCCGGAATAAAAAACTCGCGGGCGTAATTCAGTGGTAGAATGTCAGCTTCCCAAGCTGGACGTCGTGGGTTCGAATCCCATCGCCCGCTTTTCCACAACTCCTGTAACTATAGAAATTGCCCTATTCCTGCTGAAAATTTATGTCCTCCGTGATTCCCCTTTGTACAAATTGCTATAAATATTTCGATCAAAAAATTACCTTTAAGTGTTACTCTAAGGCATACTAAATTCAATCAAGCCACAAATGCCGGACAGGTCTATGCTGTTATGAAATACGCAGTCAAACTAAATATTTGAA
>Ga0315288_10008704_pt1 | contig 12799 bp, 6 predicted proteins | sample YL17G11_20_MG_FD_203454 | JGI IMG/M metagenome (GOLD analysis project Ga0315288, IMG submission 203454) | Sediment microbial communities from Yellowstone Lake, YNP, Wyoming, USA - YL17G11_20 | ecosystem: Environmental > Aquatic > Freshwater > Lake > Sediment | place: USA: Wyoming | collected...
CCGCCACCGGGCCGTAAGGCGTGGCGGCCACGGCGCCGCGGACATGATTGTCCTGGACGATCGCGGCGAACGTCGCGGCGTTGAAATAGGTCTCAACGCCGGACTCCCTGGCATCCTTGAGCAAGGCGTACATCTTGGCTTCAATGTTCCACCGCCCGTTCAGTTTGTTTATGTGGAGCGGGAAATTGATGGTCTTGTGGACTTCGTCAACAATTTTCGTGATGCGGAGGCAGAAACCCGACCAATACCGGCCGTACCAGTAGGCGCTGACACCGCCGACCGTCGCCGCTCCGCCCAGCCCCGGACACAACTCCAACAGGACCGTCTTGGCGCCTTCTCGCGCCGCGGCGCTGGCGCAGGTGGCTCCGCTGGTCCCGCCTCCGACCACCAGCACATCCGTTTCCCGGAGGACCGGCACGTCCGACGGCGGCAGGTTCAGCCGCTCGTAGAAGCGGCCGCGCTGCGGACCGTCCTGAGCCATGATCTCCACGCCATGCGGCGGGTGGGTGGAAATCTCGTAGTCGGCGGGCGCGGGCGCGCCTGGTTCGCCCGCGCGCATCCTGGGAAGCAGGGCCTTGGCCAGGACGGAGCCGGCCAGCACGGCGTTCACCGGATCGCGCAAGAGATCCTGGCCGGCCCGCTCCAGCCGGGCGGCCTCGTTGAGGCACCACAAGCCTTCCACCGGACCGGCGAAAGCGGCCAGCGGCAGGCTCGCACGGGCCTGATTCTTATCGCTGAACGCCACGTCAACGCCTCTCAACTGCGCTGCCCAGCGCGGCGCCGGCGCCGTCATTCGCGTCGTCTGCGGGCCGTCCAGCTCATAAGCACAGATGGCCAGCTTGGCCTCCTTGAAGGCCGGATGGTTTTGGATCAGGCGGGAGGCCACGTGCATGGTCCGGAAGCGGGCTTCGGTCTCCCGCCGCATCATGCCCTCCAGGTCCAGCTTGCCTTGGAACTCCATCGGGCACTCGATCAGCACGTGGGCCCGGCCCAGATAGCCGTAGTGAACGGCCAGCTTATTGCCGGAAACACCCAGTTCCGCAGGCACCTCCAGGGTGGTCTGATCGAGCGGGCTCACGCCGGTAAGCTCCATCATGCGGACGAACCGGTAGCCCTCGGGCCTCTCCGGTTCGAACTGTGCGCCCGCCAGCCGCGCCACCAGCGCCGTGCTGGTGGCGTCCAACACCAGCCGGCCCAGCACCGCCTGCCGGCCCGACTTGTTGCCGATCACCACGCCGTGGATTGCGCCACCCGACACGACGGCTTCGACAGGAAAGCTGGCGTAGGTGAGCTGGACGCCGGCCTCGAGCAGCAGATCCTCGAGCGAAACTTTGAAAGCGTCCATCCACAGCGGGGTCTCGCCGGTCTCCGCGGGGACGGCCATCTTCTTCAGGCAGGCCGCCAGCGGCTCGGGCGCTTGAGCGCCGGTCAACTTCCCCAGATCCACCCAGGGTTTGAGCGTGGCCGAGACCTCACGCCCGAGGTAGGTTCGCTGTTCGATCAAAACAACGGTCTTCCCCGCGCGGGCAAACTCGAGAGCGGCGGCCACCCCCGCCAGCGAGCCTCCGGCGATGACCACGTCCGCCTTGCGCAACACCGGAAGCCGCGCGCGGTTGAATCGGACCCTCGCTTCTGTCTGTTTCGCGCCGCTCGTTTGATTCGCCGCGATGGTCATGCCGGACCCGGGCGAATGACCCGCCACGAGCACCGTAGCCGCTGTTCCACCACTAATTCCCTGTAGAACACGACGGCGCGAGACTACCCTCTTGTGATTCTGTTCATCGAGCATGTTGTTCCTATCCTCAGCGGAATAAGGGGTCAGAATGAAATTCTTAGCGCGAAACGGATCTGCCGCGCCTGTCCCTCCAGGTTCGAGTCCTGCCCCGTCGTACTGCTAATGATCATGAAAGTCGCACTGTCCGCACCCGCATTTGGGTTGGAGAAATGAGGAGTGTTGGTCAGGTTCAACGACTCCGCCCGGAACTGCACGCTCCGGCGCTCACCCAGGCGGAACTGACGAAACAGCCCCACATCGAGATTGACGACCCCGGGGCCGCGCAGGATGTTGCGTCCGGTGGTTCCGAAACGGACGTCTCTCACCGGCACGAACGCCGTCGGATCGAAGAACGGCTGGCCGGGCCCGACTCCGCCTAGTTTCTGGACCGTGGATTTGACCTGGTCGGCGGTCTGGGTACTGCCTGGCGCATTGACCGACGATCCCGAGCACGTCACCGTAAACGGCGTGCCGGAGTACGAACTGAAAATGCCGTTGGCCTGCCAGCCGCCGAGCAATACCCGGGCGGCCGGATTCTGGCTGGCCCACCGTTTGCCCTTGCCGAACGGCAGTTCGACCACCGAGGCGAAGCGGAAGTTGTGCGTCCGGTCGTAACCGGCCAGGGCGCGATTGCGGGCGTACTGCGACGGCATATTCCACGTCAACCCGCTGGCGCTGTTATCGGCGAGGCCAATCGCTTTCCCAAAGGTGTAGGACACCTTCACCATGACGCCCTCGACGAAACGGCGGTCGAGCGTGGCCTGCAAGGAGTCGTAGCTGCTCCCCGCGTCATTCTTGTAGATCGTGGTGGCGGCGGTTCGTCCGAAGCGCGTGTACAAAGGGAGGCCGGCATTGCCGGCGCCGGGCTGGAGGGCGGAATTGATGTTGATCGCAATGAGTTGGCGAACCGAGCGAGTGCCCACGTAACCGGCCGAACCAATCAGCTTCCACGGCAGTTCCCGTTGCACGATGAAATTGAAGGACTGCACGTAGCCTCTTCGGAACGGGCCCTTGTCCAGGCTGCCCGTCGCCACCGTGCTGGGGATGCTGATGACGCCGGAGGAAAGGTCCGGCGCGGGGATTTCCGGGAAGCCCTTCTCGATGGGCCCATAGGGCACGTACGGGGAATTCAGGTCGATGAAGCTGGAACTGATCGCCGCCGGGTAGGGGGTCAACATGAATTGGGATGACAAAAACGGGTCGATGCTGATGCCGTAGCCCGTGCGCAAGACGGACTTCGGGCCCAGCCGGTAAGCGATTCCAACGCGGGGGGCGAAGTCTCTCTTGCTGGCGATAGTGCCGGCGTCCGCGGGGTTGCCTCCCAGGCCGCCGATCAGCACCTTGTTGGTGTCCGGGTCGTATCGCTCGATCCCGGCGTTCTTGCGCACCATGGTTGGGTAATATTCCCACCGCAGTCCGAGCGAAATCGTCAGATTCCGGGTGGTCTGCCAGCGGTCGCGGAAGTAGAGGGCCTGGCGCCACTCGCGGGTGGTCGTGTACGGATCATAGATCTGGACCGATTTCCCCATGGCGGAAGGCAGACCCAGCAGAAAGGCGGCGTAACCGTTATACTGCCGGGCAACCGCTCCCCCTCTCAGCGCGGTAATGCTGGTGTCAAAGGTCACACCGCCCCGTGGCCCCTGCCCGATCTCCGGGTGCCAGTGGTTCTGCATTTCGCGGGCCAGGTCCTCGCCGAAGCGGATGTCATGCCGCCCCTTGTTCCAAGCCAGGTTGGCGTTGTACGTAATACTGTTGTCGTAGAGGATCTTCGGCATCCAGTTGTCCACCTGCCCTAAGGTCGTGTAGCCACCAATGGTGATCATCGGCATGCCGCTCTGGCGCGGGTCTTTGCCGTTGGTGCCGGGAATGCCCAGCACATCCAGCCCGAAGTTGCTGCCGTAGTCAAACCCAAACGTCTCCCCGGCATAGCGGGTGAATCCCAGGTTCATGTCGGCCGTCATGGTTGGGGAGAATGTGTGAGTTCCGGCCAGCGTTGCCAGTTGCGCCAGCGTGCGACCAGTGCCGGCGCCCCACGGCAGGCCCGGTCCGCCCGCTTTGTCGAGCACCGGAGGACTGGTGACGCTACCCTTCATGACGCCGTACTTTCCCCACACGGCGGTACTTTGGGAAAGGTTCCAGTTCACCTTGGCGTCGAAGTTGTCCCGGTCAAATGTCATCGGCTTGGAGGCGAAGTAGTTGTTCGAGACGTCGGGCTGGTTGGGGGCCGGGACAAGGTCCTGCATTTTGCGGGTGATGGCGCTCTGCCGGGCCAGGGGAACCCGGTTATCCGCGAAGGGAGTCCGGCCGGTGCCGGTCGCGCTGCCGGTCGCCGGATCGAAGATGACGCCGTAACCGGTGCTGGGGGCGCTGAAGTCGCCCGTTCGCTGAGCGGCGGTGGCGACGGTGAACAGCCCGGACTCGTTCTCGCGCTCCATCATCCGTTCCCAGCCTGCAAAGAAGAACAACTTGTCCTTCTTGATCGGTCCGCCCAAGACGCCGCCGAACATGTTCAGGATGTTCTTCGGCCGCTTGGGGTCCCTATAAAAGAAGTCCTTCGCCATCAGTACGCTGTTGCGATAATTCTCGAAAACCACTCCGTGGAGGTCGTTGGTCCCCGATTTAGTCATGACATTGACCGCCGCGCCTCCGGCGAAACCCTGGTCCGCGTCGAAGTTGTTCGTGGAGACATTCACGGTTTCGATCGACTCGATGGGGGGGATGTAATGGGCCTGATGAGGCAAAGTGGCACGGATGTTGTTCGTGCCGTCCAGACGGTTGTTGTTGTTGTTCTGGGGTGTGCCGTTGACGTTGGTTGCCAGCGCCCGCCCCGGCGAGGCGATGGTGGCGTTCTGGGTCCGGGCAGGCGAAGCGCCCGGCACGAGGTTGATCAGACTCTGGTAGTTACGGTAGCCCGGTAAAGGGAGGTCCGCGACTTCCTTACTGCCGATCTCGGTGTGCACGTCGGCTTTGTCGGTTTGGAGCGCTCCGGCCGAAGCCGCCACCGTCACCGATTCGCTCAGCGCGCCGACGTCCAACTGCACCTGGACGCGGCCCACCGTATTGATGGTGATACCCACCCCGGTCTGGCTATAGGTTCGGAACCCGGTCTGGCTTACGCTCAGCGTATAGGCGCCCGGAAGCACGTTGGTGAACTGGAAGCGGCCGCCCACATCCGTGCTGGTTTCGCGCGTCAGCCCGGTGTCCGGGTTGGCGAGCCGCACCGATGCCGCGGGGACCGCCGCGTGGGACGCGTCCTCGACAGTGCCGACGAGGGTACCGTAGAGGACCTGCGCGCGCAGCGGCCACAATGAAGCTGCTACGACGAGAAACAGTGGCAGCAGGACAAAAATCAAGCGTTGGTGACATCGAACCCAGTACATGGGGACTTTCCTCTCTGCTGATAGGTATACTCCCAAGAAACAAAGATTGCAAGTGCCATTTCGATCGGCCCGAGTTTTGGTCCCGGTCCGCTGATTCGCCAAATCCGCTCCTGGTTGTCGGGGCTCGGAATCGGGCTCCGAGCCGCGACTGAAAGCAGCGGCTGGAACGGTTGTCATGTGCGGCGCATTCCGGTGATGGGCAGCGGATTGCGGGTCTTCCAGCGGTCCCAGGTGAAGTCCGGGAAGTCCAGCTGTGGTCCGCAGAAACTCCGTACCGAATAGAATCAGTGACTTGGCAGAGCGCGTTGCGACACGTTACGAACCGTTACGTGGCCGCTTCTGAGGGTTGAAGGACGCGCTTGCGGGCTATGGGTTGTTCCGATAGTCCAGGGTATACCGGCCAATTTCACATGTTGAAGGGCTCTCGACGAGCGGCGGCGGCATCATTCTTTTTTCGTTCGAAGTTGCCTCGCTTCGGCGGGTGACTGCTTGCTCAAAGCAATCGCGGCGCCCATTCCGAAGACGCCTTGCATTCGGACGTCTTTAGTGCGACAAGAGAGTCATCGGCGGGCCGCCGAAGACCACTTGCGCCCGAGCAGGAAAACGGGCAGAGATTGGCCGGTTAATCCAGGCTTCTGGAACAACCTCAGCGTGCCGGATTGCGGCCTGATAACCCGCGCGCCATCAAGACCTTTGCTTCGGACTCGCCGGGAGTACTTTTGGAACACCCCCGCTACGTTCCATCCAGCTTGCGCGTGAGCAGCAGCTCGATTTGACCCGCTACTTCCGCAGCCAGTACTCGTTCGCGGTCTTCATGCGCGTCACGCGGCCGTCCGCGCCAGTTTCGAAGGTCAGAAGTTCCCCGATGGCCCCGTAGCTGCAGGAGGCGGCCGTCATCCGGAACGTGCCGGCGGAGACCGGTTTCAACAGGATGCGCGCCTCCCAGGGGTTCTCGGCTTCCGGATCGACCAGCGTCAGTTTGCCGTCGAGCACCATCACTTTCACATCCGATTGTTCCGAGGTGTATGTGCCGGCGTAGCGGTCCCAGAAGGGTTCGGCGGCCCCCGCGGCCTTGGGCGCCTCGACGGCCCGCTTCACCACCGGCGTCAGGAGCGCGAATGCCTGATCGACGTAGCGCACCGGGTCGCCGTCGTCGGCGTTGGTCAGCACGATTACCCCGAGCTTGTCGGCCGGCGCCAGCTCGATCTGCGTGCGCTGGCCCGGCAGGACGCCGCCGTGGCCGGCCCGCACCTGCTCGCCCACGCGTCGGACGGAGAACCCCAGGCCCCATCCGCTGCGCCAGTCGGGCAGCAGCCACCGGATGCGGCGCATCTCTCGCAGCGTTGAGCCTTTGAGCACCTGCGCACCGCCAGCCGCTCCGTCCCTCATTTGCAGGGCCACGAACCGGGCCAAGTCCTCCACGTTCGACGCAATGTTACCGGCCGGGCGCTCCGCCGCGACATCCACGAACGGCCGCACGCGCCGGCGCTCGCCCGGCACGCGCCGCCCGTAGCCGGTAGAGAGGCCCGCCATGCCCCCCTGCGGTAGGGTGAGGGTGGACTTCATCCCCAACGGCGTCAGGATGTGGCTCTCGACATAGCGCGGCCACGGCTCGCCCGATACCGCCGCCACGATCTCCCCCGCCAGCGACAGTGCCAGGTTCGAGTACTTCCACTCGGTCTCCGCGGGGAAGACGGTCTCCAGCTCGGGCAGCCGCCGGATCATGGCATCGCGGTTCGGGAACGTCAGGTCGGACCAGTTGACCCCCATCGCCTCGCGCGGCAAACCCGACGTGTGCGTGAGCAGGTGCCGAATGGTCACCGGCGGGCCATCCGGATACTTGCTGCGTATCTGGAACCCGGGGGAGATGCTTGGCCACGGGATCGTCGAGTTGCAGTTTTCCCGCGTCGCGCAATTGCAGGATCGCGGTCGAGGTGAAGAGCTTGGTGTTGGAAGCGATGCGGTAGAGCGTTGCCGGGGTTGCCGGATCCTTCTTTGCGACGTCGGCAAACCCATACCCCTTGCTCCAGATCAGTTCTTGATCGTAGACGACGCCGATGGAAAGCCCGGGCTGCTCGCGGTCCGCCACTCTGGCGGCGGCCCAGGCATCCAGGACCCCGATGGCGGCTCTTACCTCGGAATGGCTCGCCACGGCACGCGCGTCGCCGGCCGCCGCCAATTGCACCGCGATGCCGAAGATCCACAGGAGACGGGCGCCTTTCATTCCTGCACCTCCTGGTTAGCTGCAAGCATATAGCATGCTCGACGGGTGCATCGGAAAAGACGCCTTCCCATGACGGATTCCTGCGCGGACCCGGAAAATCTCCGGTTTTGGCCGGAAAATCTCGTCTCCGATGTTACAAACGCTAGGCGTGCGGCTTGGGAAGCCTGCCAATTCAACCGCAGCGTCCACTGCAACTGGCGCGCCCCGTTATCGGAGGTGCGCAGACTGAGAATTCCCATGCTCGAATCCGGCAAGGGATTGCCGGCCACGTTGAACACGTTGAAGAAATCCATGTTCAGCCGCAGCCTGAATCGATCGTTGAGCGGAATGTCTGAATCGCAGCCAAGCCTGGCGCCAAGCCGTGCGCCAGAATGGAAATTGAGCTATGATGATCCCCGGCCGGGAGCGAACATGCCATTCCCGGCTTAACGGAGAACTTCGATGCGTGTACTCATGCTTCTGTTGTTCTGTGCGGTTCTGGGGTTGGCGCAGGTGGATTCCGGCGCTATCTCGGGGATCGTTACCGATTCGACCGGCGCGGTGATCCCCAACGCCACGGTGGTCATTATGCAGGAAAGCACGAACCAGGCCACGGAGTTGAAGACGAATGGGACCGGCTTCTATGCAGCGCCGTCGTTGCGGCCCGGCCGTTATCTGGTGACCGTGACGCACGAAGGCTTCCGGGCGCAGAGGAGCCAGCCGTTCGAACTGCGCGTGCAGGACCGCGCGCAGATGAACTTCCAGCTCGAAGTGGGCACGGCCACGGCGGAGATTGTGGTCTCGGCGGCCGCGCCGATGCTGGAGTCGGAGACCTCGTCGCTGGGCCACGTCGTGGAGGAGAGGACGGTGGCGGAGCTGCCGCTCAACGGACGCAACTTTATCCAACTGGCCACGCTCGGCGCGGGGACGCTTCCCTCCACCCGCACCGCGGAGCGCGACAACTTCATCTCCAACGGCGCGCGCGCGGTGCAGAACAGCTACCTGCTCGACGGGGTGGACAACAAGAACCGCATCATGGGATTCGACAAAAGCTCGGCCCAGATCGTGCAGCCGATCATCGACGCGATCCAGGAATTCAAGGTGCAGACCTCGACCTTCTCCGCCGAGTTCGGACAGGCGGCGGGCGGCGTGGTGAACGTGACGCTGAAAGCCGGCACCAATAGCCTGCATGGGAACCTGTTCGAGTTTCTGCGCAACTCGCGGATGGACGCCACACCCTACTTTCAGCCGGCGGGCAGCGACAAGCCGGGGTTCACGCAGAACCAGTTCGGCGCGACCCTGGGCGGGCCGGTCATCAAGAACCGCACCTTCTTTTTCGGAAGCTGGCAGAGTTCCCGCGAATCCAACGGCGCGCCGCAGGTTGGTTCTGTCCCCACCCCGGCCATGCGTACGGGGGTCTTCTCCAGGGCGATCAAGGACCCGGCGAGTTCCACGAACTTCCCGAACAACACAATTCCGGCGACCCGGTGGGACCCGCTGGTTCCCAAACTGCTCGCGCTGTATCCGTTACCCAACCTGCCGGGCGAGATACGCAACTTCTCCTACAACCCGAAGGAGCGGGTGAACAGCGACGCCTACAACGTGCGCATCGACCACCGCATCGGATCCCGGGATTCCGTGTTCGGGCGGATCTCGCAGACCTACGGCGACAACCGCGTGCCGACGACCTTGCCGGAACCCGCCAACCAGCAGGGACACGCCCTCCCTACCGGGCGCTCCTGGATGGTGAGCGAGAGTCACATACTCTCGCCCAACGTGGTGAACGAGTTTCGCTTCGGCTATGTCTTCACCCACCTCCAGCAGGACATCGATTCGCCTCGGCTGTTCGACGAGTACGGGATCAAGGGCGCGTTGAACGAGCCGAGGATCAAGGGGCTGCCCCAATTCAACATCAACTCGATGAGCGGGCTGGGCACACAGAACACTGGCAACTCGCCAATTCCGGCCACCGGCAGCGGCAACTTCCCGAGCGAGAAATCCGGCAAGATCTATCAATTGCTCGACAACCTTTCGTGGATTCGCGGACGTCATGCCCTGAGGTTCGGCGTCGACCTGAACCGCGTCACCATGTTCGTCTACGCCACCAACAACGCGCGCCCGGTATTCGCGTTCAACGGTACATACACCGGTGTCGGTCTGGGCGATTTTCTGCTCGGATACGTGCAGAACATCAACACTTCGGCGAACCAGCAACTCGACACCATCCGGCAATCCGTCTATCACTCCTACGTGCAGGACGACTGGAAGCTCACCCAGCGGCTGACCTTGAACATCGGGCTGCGTTATGAGGTCACCACGCCGTTCTTCGAGGAGCACGATAAGCAGTCGAACCTGGTGCTCGACCAGGGGCCGTGCTACCTGCAAGTGATTCAGGTGACCGATGCCGGCCGGTGTGGAGTGGGGCGCGCGCTGGTGCGCACGGACTGGAACAACCTGGCGCCGCGCGTGGGGTTGGCCTACCTGGCGAGCGGGAAGACGGTGGTCCGCAGCGGCTTCGGAGTGTTCTACGGCCGCGACGAAGACGTCGGGATCAACCGCCGTCTGCCCAACAATCCGCCCTGGGTCAATCTCTCGACCTTCACCGGCTCGCAGACTGTGCCCGCGGCGTTGCTGAAGAACGGCATCCCGTCCTCCGCGCTGGCGGGCGGCGGCGGCAATACCGATGTGAACAGCTTCCCCTTCCACATGCGCACACCGTACGTGATCCAGTGGAACCTGAACCTGCAGCGGGAGGTGGCTGGAGGGTTTGTCGCCCAGGTGGGTTACACGGGATCGGAAGCCCATAAACTGGTGCAGACCATCAACGTAAACCAGGCATATCCCGGCACCGGCAACGTGAACGCACGGCGTCCCTACCAGGGTTTCTCGAACATCCAGTTCTACTCGCCGCTGGGGAACTCCAACTATCACGCCCTGCTGGGCAAGTTGGAGCGGCGCTTCAGCAGGGGATTGAGCATGCTGGCGTCCTACACCTACGGCCACTCGATCGACGACGGCAAGAGCCAGAACGACCAGAACGATCCGGTCCCCCAGGATATGCGCAACCTGTCGGCCAATCGCGGCTCGTCCAACTTCGACGTCCGCCACCGTTTCGTTTTGAGCGGGGTGTACCAACTGCCGTTCGGCAAGGGGGGGGGGCCGCTGGCGATGCTGGCGCGCGACTGGCAACTCTCCGGCATCTGGTCGGCGCAGACCGGGCAGCCCTTCACCGTGACGCTGAGCGTGGATCCCACCGCCTCGGGCGCTACGGCGCATCCGGACCGGTTGCGCGACGGCTCACTGCCCGGGGATCAACGCAGCGTGGGCCGCTGGTTCGACACCACGGCTTTCGTGGCGCCCGCGTGCCCGTGCTTCGGCAATTCCGGGCGAGGGATTCTGGCGGGTCCGGCGATGGCCAACATCGACATCAGCCTGGCGCGCGAGTTCCATTTCACCGAGCGGATGCGGCTGCAATTCCGCTCCGAGGCCTTCAACCTGTTCAACCACCCGAACCTCGGACTGCCCGGCACGGGGATCGGCGCGGCGGGAGTGGGGGTGATCGGCTCGGTGCTGAACAACGAGCGCCAGATCCAGATGGCTTTGAAGCTCTACTTTTGACGCCGCCAGAGCGCCGGCCGAACGGAAGCGGACCTGAACACGGGCTAGACGTTGCCTCGCCACGGTCCTCTCGCTCCTCATCCGGTTGTATGCGCCGGAACTCGGACGTATACGCAACTCTCATCTTCTCAGATGGTTTGGGGTTTGCGAGAGGCACAGTCCGGACGCGGTGCAGCCAGACGAGGAAGAAGAGATGGGTCGCATCATCCGCGCGAAAGGCGAGGAACGCGAGCGGGCGTTTCTCAGCGAACTCCTTGCCGGCGGCTACGATGTGGCCGATCTGAAGGGGAACCGGGAACCCTCGATGCGCATCTACCGCTACGCCTCCTACGAGGTGACCGCCCTGCGGCGGCTCATGGGGCGCTACGCGGTCTGCGAAGAGGAGGTGGACCAACCGCTCCGCAACGAGGTCTTCGTGGACCTCTATGCGATCGTGCGGCAGGGGCTCCTCGTCCCTGAGGACGCCAACTCGGTTAACGTCTTCGTTGATGTGGATGTCGAAGCGCTGCGGGTGCCGCGCGGGCAGGCCACGTGTCCGTCGGTGGAGCGCGTGCTCTCGGTCACGAGCCGCGTGATGTTCGGGATGGCCTCCTTGGCCTGCTCCAGCGCCTGCACTGGCGTGGCCGTTCCCCCGCGAGTGCGAGCGGACTGAGCTGGTTCAGGTCGAACATTTCGCTGTTCAGCCCGAACTGGCCGTGGCCCAGGTCGTCGCGCAGCACGAGGATGATTTCGGCCGTGTCCTGCCGCTCCGCATCGGCGCCGGTAGAGAGCTGGGCGCCGCGGTGACGGTGCCCGAAAGGAATTGGCGGCGGTTGAGCGTTGTCATTTCTTGGTAGTCGCTGGTTTATCGAAGAAGTCTTTGGTGTCACGCGAGCCGTAATACGGATAGTTGTCGAACTCGTCGCCCGCGCCCAGCGCCCGCGGATCGCGCCAGCTCCTCAACTGGGCGTCCAGCTCGGCCGCCAGGCGCGCCTTGATCTGCGCGTGCGAGGAATCCGAGGCGAGGTTGCGCAGCTCGGCGGCATCCGAGCGCAGATCGTACAGCTCTTCGGCGGGCCGCTTTCCGAACCCGAGCTCAAACAGATTGGCCACCGCCGGATCGCCCCGATGATCCATCATAAAGGTCTTCGTGGGACCAGGATCGATGTCGCGATAGGCATTTGCCGCGCGCGTATCGACGCCGGCTGGGAAACGCTCCGGCCGGTAGTTCCGCACGTATAGGTAGTCCCGCGTCCGGATGGCCCGCATGGGATATCCCGCGGTGCTGTCGGGTTGCGCTATCGTATGGCGTTCGCGGCCCGTGAAAACGCGCTCGCGTTTCGGATCAACCCGGCCGGACTTCGTCGTCGTCAGAATGTCGAGAAAGCTCCGTGCGGTCATCGCGGAAGGCGGTTCGAGTCCGGCTGCCCGCAGGAATGTAGGAGCGAGGTCTTGCAGGCTGATGAAGTCGTCGACCGTCCGGCCGCCGGGTACCTTGGCGCTCCAGCGCACGGCCAGCGGGACGTGGGTGCCGTTGTCGTAGAGATTCGCTTTCGCGCGCGGAAACGGCAGCCCGTTGTCTCCGGTGACGGCGATGATCGTGTTATCGAGTTCGCCCGCCTCTTCGAGCATCCGCACCATGCGGCCTAGGTGCAATACTGTTCATTTAAGAACCTTGATGTGCTTGGAGTAGTTGAGCCGACCGGTACCGGAAGCGCGACCTCTGCGGAGGGGGAAGTTGCTCATCTTGCGCTTGACGCCGCGCGGAATCTGGCGGCCGCGGCTCGACACGACCCTTTCTTCCAGGATCTCGGCGAGAACCGCCTTATGAAACGCTTTCCTGTC
>Ga0315288_10008705_pt1 | contig 12797 bp, 7 predicted proteins | sample YL17G11_20_MG_FD_203454 | JGI IMG/M metagenome (GOLD analysis project Ga0315288, IMG submission 203454) | Sediment microbial communities from Yellowstone Lake, YNP, Wyoming, USA - YL17G11_20 | ecosystem: Environmental > Aquatic > Freshwater > Lake > Sediment | place: USA: Wyoming | collected...
TGCCAAGCTGGTAAAAGGCATCCACAAAGGCTACCAGCACCAGGTTCTGCTCGGCGCGACGGGCACCGGCAAGACCTACGTCGTCGCGTCCATCGTCGAAAAAACGCAGCGGCCCACGCTCGTCCTGTGCCACAACAAGACGCTTGCCGCGCAGCTCTACTCTGAATACAAATCCTTCTTTCCCAACAACACCGTCGAGTACTTTGTTTCCTATTACGACTATTATCAACCGGAAGCCTACATTCCGCGCACCGATACCTACGTCGAAAAGGAAACCGACATTAACCAAGAGATCGAGCGGCTGCGGCTGTCGGCCATGTCGTCCGTGTTTTCTCGGCGCGACGTGATCGTGGTCGCGTCGGTCTCGTGCATCTATGCGTTGGGCAACCCGCAAGAATGGGGCCGCGTCGTCATTGAGCTCAAGCGCGGCGAGGTGCGGCGGCGCGATGGTGTCTTGCGTCACCTGGTGGACATCCAGTACGAGCGTAACGACATGGAGCTGCGCCCCGGTCGCTTTCGCGTGCGCGGCGACACGCTCGAAGTCATGCCGGCTTACGGCGAGACGGTCTACCGCGTCGAGTTCTTTGGCGACGAGGTGGATCGTATCACCGAAGTGGACTCGTTGACCGGCCAGGTGTTGAGCGCGCACGACCAGGTCAGCATCTTTCCGGCCAAGCCGTTCGTCACGCCGGAAGAGCAGATGGATCGAGCCATTCACGACATTGAAGCCGAGCTGGCCGAGCGGCTGGACTGGTTCAGAAAGAACGACAAGCTGCTCGAAGCGCAGCGATTGGAGCAGCGCGTCAAGTTTGACCTCGAGATGATTCGCGAGGTGGGCTATTGCTCCGGCATCGAAAACTATTCACGCCACATTGACGGGCGCGCGCCCGGCACTGCGCCCTGGACGTTGCTGGACTATTTTCCCGACGACTATATGCTGGTGGTGGACGAAAGCCATATGGCCTTGCCGCAGGTGCGCGGGATGTTTAACGGCGACCGCAGCCGCAAAGAAGTGCTGGTGGATTACGGCTTCCGGCTGCCCTCTGCGCTCGATAACCGCCCACTAAAGTTTGACGAGTTCGAGCGGCACATCCGCCAGGCGCTCTATACGACGGCCACGCCGGGACCTTACGAGCTGGAGCGCAGCCAGCAAACCGTCCAGCAAATCATTCGCCCGACGGGATTGGTTGACCCCGAGATCATCGTCAAGCCGGTGCAGGGCCAGGTGGATGATCTGGTGGGCGAAATCCGCAAGCGCGTGGAAAAGCACGAGCGCGTGCTGGTCACCACGCTCACCAAGCGCATGGCCGAAGACCTCTCGGACTATTTGCTCGAGCTGGGCATCAAGGTTCACTATTTGCACAGCGAGATCGAGACCATCGAGCGTGTCGAGATTTTGCGCGACCTGCGCCTGGGCGTGTATGACGTGGTGGTGGGCATCAACTTGCTGCGCGAAGGGTTGGACTTGCCCGAAGTCTCGCTCGTCGCCATCCTGGACGCGGACAAGGAAGGGTTTTTGCGCAGCGCGCAATCGCTCATCCAGACGATGGGGCGCGCGGCGCGTCACGTCAACGGCACGGTCGTCATGTACGCCGACAAGATGACCGACTCGATGAAGCGCGCGATGGACGAGACGAATCGCCGTCGCGCGATTCAGATCAAGCACAATGAGGAGCACGGCATCGTCCCGGCCAGCATCGTCAAGGCCGTGCGCGACCTGACCGATTCCATGCGCGCCTCCGCCGAAGAGAAGGGCAGAGCGGCCGTCGGCAAGATGCCCAAGGACGAAATCGCCCGGCTGATCAAGGAACTGGAAAAGCACATGAAGCAAGCCGCGCAGGAACTGGAATTCGAAAAGGCCGCGCTGCTGCGCGATCAGATTTTCGAGCTGCGCCAAGAGATGGAAGACGACAAGCTGCCCGAGTGGGAGCGGGTGAGGAAGCGAGGCGCGTGAATCGCCTATCGCATATCGTGTTTGGCTTTTACTGTTGGATGCTCTATAATTGAGAATGTTGAGACCCCCGTTTTCTTTGAGAGAACGGGTTTCTGGGATAGGTGGAGAGACGGCGTGTGACACAGAAGCAGCGACAAGCCCCTTTCTTTCGTTGGCGCGTGTTGGACTGGGCCAGGCGCGCATCGGCGGCGCTGGCCGCTTTGGCCGCTATGAGCGTGATTGCGCTCCTGGTCTACTCGGTCGCCGCGCCCGCCAACGCCTCTGATGCGCCGGGCCGTCCGCACGCTCCCGCGCCGCTGGCGATCTTTGTTTGGCCCACGCCTACTCCCAAGCCGATTCCCACTCCGTCGCCTACGCCGTTCGTCCCACGCATCGGCATTGTCGCCGGGCATCGCGGTAACGATTCGGGCGCAGTCTGCAAAGATGGATTGACGGAGGCGCAGGTGAACTATGACATCGCCAGCCGGGTGACGGCCGAGATGCGACAGCGCGGCTACCGCGTGGACTTGCTTGACGAATTCGATGCGCGCTTGACCGGTTACCGCGGGCTGCTGTTGCTTTCGATCCACGCCGACTCGTGCGACACTATCAACGATGTGGCGACCGGCTTCAAGGTCGCGCACGTGCTCGATAGCAAAGTGGCCGATCAAGAAAACAAGCTGGTTAAATGCCTGACTGAATACTATTCCGCGCGCACCGGGATGCGTTTTCACGAAAACAGCATCACGTATGACATGACGCGCTATCACGCCTTTTACGAAATCTCGCCCGATACGCCTGCGGCCATCATCGAGACGGGTTTTCTGCGCCTCGACCGCGTGATTCTGACGCAGCGCCCGGATCTGGTGGCGCAAGGCATTGTGGATGGTTTGATGTGTTACTTGAACGCTCGCGGCGTTCCGTGAGCGAATATCTGCGTTGCCCCCCAGGTCGCCGGCCCGGCGGCCCCACTTGAAAGGAGTCATGATGAGCACCTCGAATTACCCCCAGTTTTCTGCGACGGGTAGCAAGCTCGGCGCGCACGTGATCGTGATGAACGATGACACTGCCAAATTCATCGCCGCCGGCCCGGGCGTGGTCAAATTCGCCGGCGACTGGGGATCGGCACCCTTATGCCCTCCGGGAACCTTTGTCATGGGGCGCAAGGTCATCGGCGGCGACGACGCCCAGCAGATCCGCGCGCGCGGGTTCACCCCGGCCAAGGCCGTGCAAGAATTCATCTATGGCAAAGAACAACAGATCGAGACGTACAAGTCCAACCCGAACATCCAATACTGGGAAGGGCACAACGAGCCGGTGTGGGGCGACCTGGAAGGGATCAAGTGGTACGCCGACATGGAAATCGCGCGAATGGAAGAGATGAAAAAGCTGGGGCTCAAGTGCGTCATCGGCAACTTTGCCACCGGCACGCCGCCCATGGAATTATGGACCGGCTTTATGGACGCACTCCACGCCGCCAAGCAGTACGGCGCTATCCTGGGCATGCACGAGTACAGTTGCCCGTGGCTATGGTGGATGACCGGGCGTTATCAGATGGATGAAGAAAACTGCGCTGACCCGAATGACCCCAAGCGGATCGAGGGGTGGACCACGCTGCGGTATCGCCAGGTCTACCGTCAGTTCCTCGAGCCGGCGGGGCTGGGCGACATTCCGCTCGTCATCACCGAGTTCGGCATAGATCCGATGGTCAACCCCAAGCCACAGGATGCGCCGGATGCGGCGTGGAAAGACCTGGGGAGGTTCTGGACCAAGCACAAGGACGATTCCAAATTTGATTACGAGCGCCAAAAGTTTCCGGTTCCAGAAAGAGTTGATTTCTCTGGCTCGAAGGAAACCCAATACTTTGAGCAGCTCAAGTGGTACGACCGGCAGATGATGCAAGACCCCTATGTGATTGGCGCGACGATCTTTACCTTTGGCAGCTTTGGCGGAGCGTGGGAACGGTTCGACGTGACGGGCACGGATGTGGCCGGGCTATTGACCGAATACGTAAAAAAGCCCAGGTCAGTGCCTCTGCCTGCGCCAGCGCCAGCCGCGCCGCCTACGCCGGTTGCCTCTCCCGTGCAGCCCCAGGTCATGGTCGTCCAGCCGGCAGTGATGGCGTATGCCGGCCTCAAGATACGCGCATCGCGCAGCCTGGATGCGTCTTTTGTAGAAGCGCTTCCGGCCGGCGCGCAGGTCACTGTGCTCGAAGGCCCTGTCTCGGAAGGCGATCAAGTGTGGCTGCGAGTCCGGACAGCGTCGGGCACGGAGGGTTGGGTGCGCCCATCCGGCGAGAACGACGAAACCTACCTGGCCTGAGGCCTTGGGTTTTCAAGACCTCGAGTCTAGTCACTGCCAAAACAGAACCCCGGCTTGAACCATCGAGCCGGGGTTGTCTTGTCACGCAGCGCCTACAGGAGCGTCGCCAGTTCCGCCGCCGTGTAAGGTTTGAGCAACACGTCTCGCGCGCCTGCTTGCAGCAGGTCGGTGGTCTGCTCGATGACCAAGCTACTCGTCACCACAATGGCTCGATCCTGCGTGTTGGACTGGCGCAAGACGTTCAGCGCGTCCGCAACGTTGATTCGTTGCAGGATTTGGTCTACGATGATGCGCTCGAACTGGGTCGGGTCAATGCCGGCCAGATCGGCTGTGGACTGGACCCGGTAATCGGCTTGCTCGAACGCAGCCTGGGCAAAACGCCGCCAGTCGTCGTCGTCGTCAACCAGCAACAGCGCCCGGTTGCCTTGGGGCAGGCTGCCTGGACTCTTTTCGGTGGCCTCGGGCAGCAGGATGGTGAACGTCGTTCCAACGCCGACCTCGCTTTGCGCCGAAATCTTGCCTTCCATTTGCTCGACCACTTGCAGGCAAGCGGCCAGCCCCAGCCCAGGATGCACCTTGCTGTTCTTGGTGGTGTAAAACGTGACCCAAATCTTGTCCAGTTCGGCGGCGGGAATGCCGCAGCCAGTGTCTGTGATGGTGACCTCGACCAAGCCTGGCTCGTCCGCCGGGCGCGCGCCGATGGTGATGCGCCGCTCGGCGCGCCCCTCCATCGCCTCTAGCGCGTTCTTGAGCAAGTTGGTGAACGCGCGATGCATCTGCGTCGTGTCCACCCGCGCCAGCGGCACATGCTCCGCTACCTGGTACGTAACCATCTCTGGCGCAATGCCCAGCTTGATCGCCGCGTCTCGAGCGACATCCTGCAGCATGGCCGGGCGCGGCTTGTGCTCGCGCGTCGGGCCGATCAGTGCTTCTTTGACAGTCATGATGAGGCGTGCGCTCTCGTCAATCAAGTCCAGGTCTTCGCCGAGTGATTCTGCGTCGCTCGCAGGCAAGGCCAGGTGCGCCAGGTCGCTGCGCATTCGCTTGACGGTGTTGAGAATCGGCATGGCCTTGTTGCCGATCCAATGGATCGCCTCGCCAGTGGCCGAGGCGATTGCTTCAAAAGTTTTGGTGCGCACCAATTCGCGGTGGGCAGCTTCCAGCTCGGCCAGCAAGTGCGCGTTGTTGATCGCCACGGCCAGTTGATTGGCCATCGCTTGCAGCGAAGTAATGTCCTCTGGGCTAAAAGCGACTTTTTGCTCGCTTTGGATGCTCACCGCGCCGATGACTTTATCGCCGACCAAGAGCGGCAGCGCCATCTCGGAGCGCGTCTTGGGGAGCAGGGGATTATCAAAGCGTACCGCTTCTTGGCCCACGTCGAGCGCGATGCGCGCTTGTCTGTGTCTGACGCACCAACCGATCATGGATTTGTCGGCCACTTGGAGCTTGTGCTCGCGTTCCAACATGATGCGCCCGGCTTCGCCATAGCCGGCGCGCAACACGGCCCATTGGCCTGTCTCGTCTCCCAAAAAGATGGCAGCATAATACAAGTCGTAGGCATCGCAGATAATGTCCACCGTTTTGGGCAGCAACTCGTCGAGGTTCAGAATCGAGGTCACGTTCCGCCCGACTTGAGCGGCGGCTTCCAGCAGGCGGGCGCGTCGTTGCGCCTGCGTGTGCAAGTACGCATTTTGAATGGCAACTGCAAGCTGATCGGCCATAGCTTGCAGGGAAGTGATATCTAGCTCGCCAAAGGCGTCCTCCACAGCGGATTGGATGGTGAGCGCGCCGATCACTTGGTCGCCGACCACCAGCGGCAGCGCCATCTCGGAGCGCGTTTCCGGCAGTATAAGCGATCGGAAGCGTACGGCATCCTGGCCGGCCTGGGGCGCGATGCGCGCTTGTTTGTGGTTAATGCTCCAGCCAATCATGGATGTATCGGCGATGGCGAGCTTGTGTCCCTGTTCAACCATCTTGTGCCCGATCTCGCCGCGGCCCGCGCGCAGTATTGCATAGCCGGGCTGGTGAGGGTCAATTAAAAACACCCCGGCGTAGTAAAAGCCGTAAGTGTCGCAGATGATGTCAACGACCTGGCTGAACAATGCATCCAGGTCGAGCAGAGAGGTTACGGCATGACCGACTTGCGCCGCAGCTTCCAGCAACTTGGCTTGACGGGTGGTACGTGTTTGGGATCGTTTGGCTGGCATCACGCCCCTCCTAAAGTCTTACTCACAAGCTCCACCAACCCTTCCTCGCGTCCTTTGACGAAATAGTCGCGGGCGCCAGCGGCGATGGCTGTTTTGGCTTTGGAGACGGCATCAAAAGCCGTCAGCACAATCACCGGCAGTTCTGGCTTGACCTCGAGCAGCTTTTTGAGCAGATCGAGGCCGGCGTCGGGTGATTCTTTGCCTTCAAAGTTGGGCATGTTCATGTCCAAGACGGCAATATCAAAAGGCTCGTCGCCGGTCCAAGCGGCTTGGAACAGCGCAAACCCTTCTGTGATATTGCCAGCCGTCTCTACCTCAAATCCGGCGCGCAGAAACGTCTTTTCCATGCTGCGCAACACGGGCCTTTCGTCGTCTACGAGCAGCACTTTTAATTCTTTCACGATTGACACACCTCCTTGAGCTTTGCGAGCGCCGCTTGCGTGCTCCTGGGCAAGTAACCCTTATCATAATGCAAAACACGGCATATACCGTTAGTATTGTATGACAGTTCCATGACCGTTGCGTTGGTGAGGGTTTCACTCTGGCGATGCGGGCAGCAACACCGTGAAGGTGGTCCCTACGCCCACCTCGCTTTCAACCTCGATCTTGCCCTCCATCTGGCTCACGATTTGCATGCACGCCGAGAGTCCCAGGCCCGTGCCGCCCCGATCCCCCTTGGTGGTGTAGAACGAAATCCAGATGCGGTCTAAATCAGATTGAGAGATGCCGCAGCCGGTATCCGTGATGCGGACGGCGACGAGCCCATCTGTGTTGGCAGGCATCGCTTCCAGCGTGAGCCGCTGCTGGGGCCTGCCCTCCATCGCCTCCACGGCGTTCTTGACCAGGTTGCCAAAGACGTTTTCCAACTGGCGCGGGTCGGCCACCACGCGCAAGCCGGCGGCGTAACGCTGCTCGACCTCGATGTGAGCGGGCAGGGCCATCGAGATCACCACTTTAGCGAGCAGCTCGTCCATACATATCCGTCGCCGCTGGCTCGCGCGCGCCGGGCCGATCAAATCTTCTTTGATGTTCAGGATGGTCTCGGCGCTAAGCTTGATAATGTCCAGGTCTTCCCAAATGGATTCCATGCTCAGCGTGCGGCGCACGGCCTTGAGCGGGCAATGCTCCAGACCGGCAATCAGTTCGCGCCCGGCCGGCAGTTTCTCGTCGAGCGTCGCCGCCGCGTCGGCGATCATCTGAGCGAACAGGTGTCGCCGTAACTCTTCCGGGGCTTGCCGCAGCACGGCCTCGGCCATGTAAATCAACCGCGCCATGTCTTCTCGCGTGCGCGCAACGCAGGCGGGGATGGGCGCGGCCTTGTTGCCCACCCAGTGAATCGCTTCGCCGGTGGCTTGCGCGATGGCCTCAAAGGTCTTGGTGCGCAGCAGCTCGCGGTTCGTCTCGCGCAGGTCGCTCAACAGGCGGGCGTTATTGATGCCGATGGCGAGCTGATCGGCCATCACTTGCAGAGTGTAAATATCCTTTTCATCAAAAGCTGACTCTTGAGTGCTTTGCACGTCCAGCGCGCCAATGACCTCGTCGCCAATCATGAGCGGCAGCGCCATTTCGGAGCGCGTGCGGGGGAGCAAGGGATTGTCAAAGCGAGCCGTCTCTGGCCCTACATCGAGCGCGATGCGCGCCTGCTTGTGGTTGATGCACCAGCCTACCATTGATCCGTCGTTGATTTCCAGCAGGTAGCCGGACTCTGTCATCTTGTGCCCGGCCTCGCCATATCCGGCGCGGAGCACGGCCCATCGCTTCATTTTAGTGTCCACCAGGAATACGCCGGCGTAGTAAAAGCCATACACCAGGCAGATCGTGTCCACGATCCGCCCAAGCAGGGTATCCAATTCCAGGATCAAAGTCACGTCACGACCTACTTGCGTGGCGGCTTCCAACATCATCGCTCGCCGCTCCGAAGCTGCCAACACTTGGGCATCTCGGGCCATGAGCCGCGCGTTGTGAATGGCAATGGCTAATTGATCGGCTAGGATCTGAAAGATAAAAGTGCTCTCTGCGGTAAAGGCGTCTGATTGGGCGTACAACGCCAGCGCGCCGACGGCGTTTTCAAAGGCGAGCGGCAAAACACATTCGATGCTGGGCTGCCCGTCTATGGAAGCGGGTGTGTAAATCACCTGTTGCCGCTGTATCGCGTGCCCGATCACGGTCTCGTCATTGACCGATAGCGCTGCGCCGCGCTCGACGATCTCGCGTCCCGGCAAGCCATATCCCGCCTGCGGCGTGGCCTGGGTCCTGCTGTCGTCCAGCAAATAGATGATGGCCGAGTCCGTGCCGAATGTGCGGCAGATCAGTTCGACGCTCTCGGTGAGCAGGCGTCGCAGGGCGCTGATTCCCGTCAGGCGACATCCGGTGCGCGCCACCGTTTCGAGCAGCCGCGCCTGGCGCACGATAGACTCGGAAGCGAAAGCGGTATCGTCTAGCGGCTGACCACACGGCGTTTCAGGCTTCATGTTCGTCACTTGGGCCAGGTCTGCGTGTAAAACTCGAGATACTCGGATAGGTGCGCGGCCCACAAGGCGTTCTCGTGCGCGCCGGGCCAGACGCGGTAGGTGTGCGGCACTTGATCTTTATCGAGCGCCTGGTGGAGCCGCTCGACGCCGGGCTGCACATAGTCCGTCTCGCCCGCGTCCAGCCAGATGTGCTGGGTCTTGAGGCTGGGCAGGTCGGTGAGTTGAATCGGGTCAAGGCTGGGCGGGGCGAGGTTGACGTTGAGCGCGGCGCTGTGCCCGCCGACGATGGCGAACAAGTCCGGGTGGAAAAAGCCGATCTCGAGCGACCACACCCCGCCCCGGCTGATGCCGCCGATGGCGCGCATCTTGCGCTGCGCGTCCGTCCGGTACGTGCGGTCAATTAGCGGAATCAGCTCATCCACCATCTGCGCTTCGTAGGAATTTGGCCCCCCGCTGGTGTTGTTGTAGAGATTCCAATCCCCATCGGGCAGCACGATGATAGTTGGCGCAAATCTTGTCGCGCGCAGTCCGGCGTCCATCGCGTCGAACAGCCCCAGTTCTTCCCAGTGCCGCTCGTCGTTATCAGAACCATGGATGAGGTATAGAGTCGGATAGCGTATGTTGGTGCGGTCGTAGCAGGGAGGCAGGTAGATAAGATACTGCAGCTCTGTTTCGCTCACGCGGCTGAAGAATCCGTCTGTTACAACCTTGCCCGACAATTCTCTGCAGCGAGCGGGCGCGATGTCGTCGGTGGGTTGTGGTAATGGGGAGGTAGGTGTTGCAGTCGGTCTGGGTGTCCGGGTGGGTGGCATTAAAGTGGGCGTGGCCCGGCTTGGTGTCACCGCCTGCGCAAGCTGCGTGACCGTCGGCGTGGCGACTGTTGGAACCGGCCACGGCTCGGCAGCCGGCGATAACGCGATGGCGCGCGCCCACACCACCGCCAAGGCGGCGCCGAGAATCAACATGGATACGGCCAGCAGCGTGGGGAACGATTCTGGCTGGCGAGCTTGGGTAGCTGTTCTTGACATGAGCGAGACAACTCGTTGGAATGGTCAGGCATATGTCGGCCTGGCAGACCCGGGTGGGATTGTACTACAAGTCAGTGATTTGTAAAAGCAAAACGCTCCACAGTTTGTGGAGCGCCAGTGCCCCCGGCAGGAATTGAACCTGCTTCTCAGCCTCCGCAGGGCTGCGCTCTATCCGGTGAGCTACGAGGGCAAGTGAGCGATTACTTGTCAGCGGGGAGGCAGGGATTCGAACCCTGGGAGGAGGTTTTAGCCCCCTCAACCGCTTAGCAGGCGGCTCCGTTCGTCCACTCCGGCACCTCCCCGGAGAGCGGAGGGAGAGGGATTCGAACCCCCGGTGAGGTGACCCCCACAATGGTTTTCAAGACCATCGCCATAGTCCACTCGGCCATCCCTCCGGGGTCGGGAATTTCTCCCCACCGACGAGAGTATACCATGCAGCCAATGATGTGTCAAACAATCGTTGTATTGCGCGGTTTGCCCCATGCGCGTTGCGAAAACAGGAGCTACATTGCCCGTCATCGGATGTTTTGCCAAGCTTTGCCGATGTGCTATAATCCCCTGAAACAAATGCGGGCAACGTGGGGAGGATCGTATGGACCTGAACCAGGCCACCCAGATGATCAACTGGCTCGAGGAAGAGCGCCGCAAAGACAAGGCGGCGCTTTCGGCGCTTCAAGAGCGAGCGCAAGGTTTAGCGAACAAAGTGTCCGAGCAATCCAAGTGCGTCCAGGAGCTGCAAGCGACGCTGGCGGCCGCTCAAGTGACTCTGGGCAAGGTCGCCCAGTTTGACCGGCTGTTCGCGCAATACAAAGCCGACCTCGTCGCCGAGATGGATCGCCGCGAGGACGCTCATCAAAAGACTGTGCGGGAAGCCGAGCGGTTGCGCAAAGTGGATGCCGATGCCACGAACCGCAGCATCACCGAGATTCGCAAGGAACTGCCCCGGCTCAAGCCGCTGGAAGACGAACTGCCGATGCGCCGCGCGGAGGAGCGCCGGTTAGGCGAAGTCCTGGCGCGCGTCGGCCAGCGCGTGGAGGACCTGTCCGCGCGCACCGAGGAGCGCATCCAGACCGTGACCTACCTGGAAGAAGGTCGCCGCCAGGATAACAAGCGCATCGCTCAGCTCGAGGAGGGCAGCAACAACACCTCCAAAAGACTGGACACGTTGATTGGCAAAGCGGCCTTGCTCGAAGAGAACCAGCAGCGGGTGCATTCACGCATCGAAGAAGTCATCCGGCGGGTGCAGGAACAGGACAAGGCTTTCGAAGAGATGCGCCTCAACGACTTTCGCCGCGCGCAGGAAATGAAAGCCTTTACCGAACAAGTCAACAAGGCAGTCGCCACTCTCCCCGACCATGTCGCAGGTTACCAACGGATGCAGGAAATGGCGATGGCGAATCAGCGCACGCTGGAAGAGATCAAGGGCTTTCAGCCCCGCATCGAGGGCCGTCAGGCCGAAGTGACCGAGATGCAGCGCATCGCCGAAGACCGGCTGAAAAAGCAAGTCGAAGAGTGGCAGGCCGATCAGGAGAAACGTTGGAAGCGCCAGACGCTCACCTGGTTCGAGCAGTGGCAAGAGCACGACCGGCTGCACGAGTCGTGGGAGGCGCGCCTGGAACGAGTCGAACAAAAGCTGCCGGAGCATGAGCGACAGTTCAAGGTCGTGTGGGACGGCCTCGAAGAAATTTCCAAAGTTTCGCTTTCCGCAGCGCGCCAAGTCGTGGAAACACAGCAGGCGGTGTTGGAAAAAGGGCGGCCCGCAAAAACTGTTTTGGGCGGCGGCGACCGAACCAAGAAATCGTGAGGGAGAAAAAGCGTGCGCGTCATTGGCACTGCCGGTCACGTTGATCACGGCAAATCCACGCTCGTTCAGGCGCTGACGGGCATCAATCCCGACCGCTTGAAGGAAGAGCAAGAGCGCGAGATGACGATTGACCTGGGGTTTGCTTGGCTCACGCTCCCCAGCGGCGAATCGGTCGGCGTGGTGGATGTGCCCGGCCACATTGACTTTATCGAAAACATGCTGGCCGGCGTGGGCGGCATTGACGCCGCCCTGCTCGTCGTCGCCGCCGACGAAGGCGTGATGCCCCAGACGCGCGAGCACCTGGCGATCCTCGACTTGCTCAAGGTCAGCAATGGCATGGTGGCGCTGACCAAGCGCGACCTGGTGGACGACGATTGGCTCGAGTTGGTAATGGCCGATGTCTCGGCGACATTGGAAAGCACAAGCCTGGTAGGCATTTCCGTCATTCCCGTCTCGGCGCGCACCCGGGCCGGAATTCCGCAACTGCTGGCGGAACTCGACCGCGTGCTGGCGGCTTGCCCGCCGCGCCCAGACCGTGGTCGCCCGCGCTTGGGTGTGGATCGCGTGTTTACCGTGGCGGGCTTTGGCACAGTCGTCACCGGCACGCTGATTGACGGCGAGCTGGCGCAGGGACAAGAGGTGACGATTTTGCCGCGAGGACTGACCGCGCGCGTGCGCGGCTTGCAGACGCACAAGAAAAAGATCGAGCGCGCGGCGCCGGGCAGCCGCGTGGCGGTGAACCTTTCCGGCGTGGATCTGACCGATGTGCGGCGCGGCGACACGGTGACGACTCCCGGTTGGCTCACGCCGACGCTGCTGGTGGATACGCGCTTTGAGCTTTTGGGCGATGCGGCGCGTCCGCTGCGGCACAACAGCCAAGTCAAATTCTTTCACGGTGCGACCGAAGCGACCGCGCAAGTGCGGCTGTTGGGCGATGAGCAGCTCGCCCCCGGCGCGGAAGGCTGGGTGCAGTTCCGCCTGGCCGAGCCGCTCAATCTGGTCAAAGGCGACCGCTTTATCGCGCGCTTGCCT
>Ga0315288_10008707_pt1 | contig 12795 bp, 7 predicted proteins | sample YL17G11_20_MG_FD_203454 | JGI IMG/M metagenome (GOLD analysis project Ga0315288, IMG submission 203454) | Sediment microbial communities from Yellowstone Lake, YNP, Wyoming, USA - YL17G11_20 | ecosystem: Environmental > Aquatic > Freshwater > Lake > Sediment | place: USA: Wyoming | collected...
AGACCAATTGGCTGCCAAAAAATCGCTGATTGCACTTGACAAGGAGCGCATTGCGGCCTAAGATACCTGAGAGAGTCCGCCCAACCTTACACTACGGGCGGGACATAATCGCCTTCCCTGCCCGCTAACATAATAATCTGAGCGTCACTGCGTCAGCTAAATCACAGCAAGATTACTTTATCACAAGGCTGCGAAGCTGGTGGAAGTATATTTAGCATGCGCTTCGCCGAGTGATTACGAAATGTGCGAAAAACACCCATCCATGAGAAAAATGAGGCCGGAAATGGATTGCGGATTCTTCCGACTGGTGGAACACATCCGGGACTTTTTCCTGGCCAATCCCGGCGCAATCTTGCGGCCGCGCGACCTGAAGATTATTGTGGGAGGTAAGGAACCGGATATCCACACCGCCTGTGAATATCTGAAAGACCAAGGCATACTCGCCGAAAAACCGCATGCCAACCAGCAGGTGTATGAGCTGCGGCGCGAACAACTTCTTCCACCTCGGCCGTAATCGCTTGAATGATGCACCTTCCTCATCTTTGCATCTTTGGGACTTTCCTTTATACTCCATGAGCAGCCCGCTGCATAATTTCGTTAGTAATCCTTACACATAACACAATATGAATCTCTTATTAGCCATCGAAACCTCCTGTGACGAGACGGCGGCCGCGATCTTGGCGGAGCAGGCCGGCCGGCCGCATTTGTTATCCAATGTGGTGGCGACACAGCACGAGTTCCATGCGCGCTTTGGCGGCATTGTGCCGGAGATTGCCGCCCGCCGGCATGCGGAAATACTGGAGGCGATTATCGCGGATGCACTGGAGCGCGCAGCGGTCGGCTTCGATGATCTATCGGCCGTCGCGGTGGTGCACGGCCCCGGACTTATCGGCTCCCTGGTGGTGGGCGTGTCCGCGGCGAAGGCGATTGCCTTTGCGAAAAACCTTCCGCTAATTGGAGTCAATCACCTGGAGGCCCATATCTATTCCATCTTCCTGCCCGAGGCCGGCGAAATGCCGTCATTTCCTCTGCTTGTGCTTATCGCTTCAGGGGGACACACGCATCTCGTGTTGATGAAAGAGCACGGGAAATTTCAGGTGGTGGGCCGCACGCGGGATGACGCCGCGGGCGAAGCTTTCGATAAAGCGGGGAAACTGCTGGATTTGGGCTATCCGGGCGGGCCTGCGCTGGCGGCGCTGGCAGAAAAGGGGAAGGCCGGCAAAATCGCCTTTCCCATCGCGGAGATGGAGGCCTCGGGGAAAGGGCGCAGCGCCTGGGATTTTTCTTTCAGCGGCACGAAGGCTGCGCTGGCGCGCCATGTAAGAGGGCTTTCGCCGGAAGAACTTGAGCAACAGCGGGCGGATTTGGCGGCGGGATTTCAGCGCGCGGTAGTATCGGCCCTGGTTGAGACGACCCTGCGCGCGGCGGAAGAGCTTGAGGTAAATTCTCTGGCCATTGCCGGCGGCGTGGCCTCGAACCTGCTCTTGCGCGAAGAGCTGGCTAAAAGGGCGCACAAGATAGGATTGGACCTGTTCGTCCCGCCGGGCTGGCTGTGCACCGATAACGCGGCGATGGTGGGCGCGGCGGCGTATTATAAGATGGCCGCGGGATTGGTTTCCGGGCTGGATTTGGATTGCGAATCTTCTTTGCCGCTGATTGATTGGAAATGAGATAAAATGGGGCAGGAGTAAACTCCTGCCCAACGAATACCACTTATTAGCTGCTTCTTTTTTCAGGTTATGACCTTAATTGGGTGGGAACTTTTTTCCGATGGCAGCAGTCAAAAAGGTAGTTCACTTCAAATACAGGGGACGAAAATGCCAAAAATGAGAAGTCTGATCCTATGTGTCGTAATTTTAGCCGTCAGCGCGGCGGTGTGGGGCGCGGTGCGGGCGCAGTCGGCGGCGCCGAGCCTGGCCGAGACGGACAAGCTCTATGCACAGCGCAGTTATGCGAAAGCCCTGGAGGGCTACCAGGCAATCCTGAAGGCCGGCAAGGCAGGCAAGCGGAAGACGGAGCTGGAATACCGCGTCTGTGTCAGTTTGGGCCGGTCGCAGAAGTGGGACGAGGCGCTGGAGCAGACGCAGGAGTTCATCACCGCTAATCGGGCCCCTCTTTGGGCGGCGCGGGGGCACTACTGGCTGGGTCAACTTTATTCCGTGGTCCCCCATTCCGGCTATCGCGTGGGGAAGAAAGTCTATCGAGGCGAAAATTACCCCAAAATTGCCGGCGCGGAAAAACCCGAACAGGTCTATCTAGGTCAGGAAGACACAAAAAATGCGCTGCTAAATTTCGAGCAGGCAAAAGGCTTCTATGAACAGTTGAAGCCGCGCCTTGAAAAGGAGGAGGCCGATCTCAACTTCGACCTGGCGTCAATCTTGAGTGGAAGCGACTTAACGCCGTTGGTGCGGGCGCTTATCGCTCTGGAAAAAGAGAAAAATCCTGGGCTGATGATGCATTATGGCGAGGCCGATCCGAAGGAGGTCGCAAAACTCAGGGGGCATAATTGGGAGCCGACACCGAAACAGCGCTATGACGCGCAGCAGCCTTGGCCGCAAAGGATACTCGGTCTTTATTTGCAAATCGAGCAACTGGAAAAAGGCCGGCGGGCGCCCCAGGCGCGGCTGGCGCGGGCGATGTATCTGCAAAATTATCAGCAGCAGATGCAGAACTATATGAATGTCTATGATGAAAAGGCAAAAAAATGGATTGCCCTGCCGTTTCCCTACCAGAAGATAGATCCGATTGTAATTGTGCAATCCATTGCAGACGATTTTCCTAAAAATGAATTCGCGCCCCAGGCGCAACTCACGGTGGGGATGTGGCTCAGGGATCAGCAAAAATTCGTTGAGGCCCTGGCGGCCTTTCGGAGAGTCCTTAAGCAATGGCCGGAAAATAAATGGGCGAGTGATGCGCAAAGTTACATTCAGGAAATTGAACGGGCTGAAATACACTTGAGAGCGACCATGTCGAAGCCCGGCCAGAAGGTGAAGCTGGGCTTTTATGGGCGCAATGTGAAGGAGATAAAACTTGCGGCCTATCGTTTCCGCCTGGAGGATGCGCTGCTGGCAGCAAGTTATATCAATAATGAAGACTCGAATTGGCCGGAATATGCCGGGTTCAGATTGCGGGAATACATCAAAGAAACTTCAAAGGTCGCTTCCTGGACTTACACGACCAATGACACTGGGGAACATCGGGGGTTGTCAGGTGACCTGGAGGCGCCGCTGACCAGGATCGGCGCTTATATCATAACCGCGGATTCCGGCCCGGCTCACGCCATAAACCTGCTTATCATCACGGATTTGGCGCTCTTGGAGAAGGTTGACAAAGATCGTGCCCTCCTGTTTGTCTGCAATGCCAAAAGCGGGCAACCTGTGCCAGGCGCAGAGGTGGTTATGAGGGAGGTATATCAAGACCGCGGAAAGCAGAGAAGAATTGTGGATATCAGCCGCAGCAAATCCGACCTGGAAGGTTTGACGGGCAAGCAGTTGATACGCGGCCTCAATATCAGTAGCAATCAGGTTGCTGCATTTGCCCGGAAAGGCGAACGCTATGCGGTTACAGAAGAGCTTGGGAGCTACTGGTATGGCGGCGAGAACCGCGATGAATATCGCGCCTATACCTACACCGACCGGCCGGTCTATCGGCCGGGAAACAGCGTCAACTTCCGCGCCATCATGACGGTGCGCAGTGTTGAAGGCGGCAGAAGAAACCGCGCGGCCGGCAGCTATACGCCGGCGCGCAACCTGCCCTTGCAGGTTACCATAAACGATACGCGGGGCGAGAAGGTCTATGAAGGCACGTTGACGACCAACGAATTCGGCTCGATCAACGGGAATTTCACGCTCGGCAAAGAGGCCGCGCTGGGGATCTATAACATCCAAGTGCGGGTGCCGTCGGCCTCGGTCAATATCACGGAGGCCGGGGGGAATCAATTCCGCGTAGAGGAATACAAGAAGCCGGAATTCGAGGTAACCATTGCGCCCGCGGCGGAGCAGGTCCGGCAGGGCGAGAACGTAAAGGCGACCATCAAGGCGAAGTATTATTTCGGCTCGCCGGTGGTGGGCGCAAAGGTAAGCTATAAGATTTTCAAGACCTGGTATTACCCCTACTATCGCTTCCCGCGGCCGTATGACTGGTTTACGCGCGCCTGGCGGGGCGGCGATTACAACGCCTATTACCGCAATGGCGAAGTGGTGAAAGAGGGCGAAGGGCAAACCGACGCGCAGGGCAATCTGGCGGTGGAACTACAGACAGAAAAAGCAACAGCCGACAAATCGCGCGCGGCTTCCAACTATACCATCGAGGCGGAAGTAACGGATGAGAGCCGCCGGACGATTACCGGCACGGGCGAAATCAAGGTAAGCCGCCAGCAATTCTTCGCCTTCCTCGATTTGAAGCGGGGCTTCTACCAGGTTGGCGACAGAATAGAATTGGAACTGGCGACGCGCGATGTGATGGAACAGCCCGCGTCGGCAAAGGGATTGATGAAGGTGGAGCGGGTTGTCAGAGGCGCAAAGGATATTGTGGAAGAACTGGTCCATAAAGAAAACATCGCCACCAATAAAGAGGGCCGCGCCTTCTTCCACTGGACGCCCAAAACCGCGGGGCAGTATCGCTTTACTTTCGAGGCCGTGGACGGCTGGGAACAGACGGTAACGGCAAATATTTACACCTGGGTAAATGGTCCCGACTTCGACACGGCGGCCTTTCACCTTAGCGGCATCATATTGGTGCCGGAAAAAGATTCCTATGAAGAAGGCGATACGTTAAGATTGCTGATTATCAGCAGTCTGCCGGACGCCACCGTTCTGTTGACGCAGGAGATAAACAACCAGATTCTGGCGCGGGCGGTGCTGCCGATCAAAGGCAAATCGCGCGTCATTGAGGTTGCAGTTCACAAGGGACATGTGCCGAATTTCCTCTTCCGCGCGGTGGCGGTGAAGAACTGGCAGGCCTATGAGACCGAAGTGGAAGTCTTTGTGCCGCCGGCGCGGCAGTTCCTGAATGTGTCGGTAGCGAGCGACAAGCCGGAATATCGTCCGGGCGAAAAGGCCACTTTCAATCTGAAGGCGACCGACTGGCGGGGCAAGCCGGTGCGCGCGGAATTGAGCCTGGGAGTTATAGACGCCTCGCTGTTTTATATCCAGAAGGACTTCGCCCCCGATCCCCGGCTCTTCTATTATGGCGAGCGACGCTATGCCGAAGTGCCGAAGAACTGGTCTTTGCAGTGGTCTTCCCAGGGTGGCGCATCAAACGATATTGAGTTTCAGAGTTTCAAACGGCACGAATGGGTGATGCCGGAAGACATGGGGCAACTGGAGGACTGGCCGCCGGGAATGATGGGATATGGTGGTAGGGGAATGTGGGGGAATAGATATGGCGCTATGGGCGGCACAATGGCTATGGATTCGGTCATGCCTGCTGCATCGGCCGCTATGATGGCGGAAAAAGCGGAAATTGGGGGAATTGGGGTCTTTGAAAGGAAAGCCAAAGCCATGCCGGCAATGATGATGCGGGCTGGCCGAGGTGGTATGGCCGGCCCTGGAAAACCTGAGGAGGCTCCAGGAGGGCCCGGTGTACTCGCCGAGGCGCAGGTGCGGACGCAGTTCGCCGACACGGCTTATTGGAGTCCGGCGATTGTTACGGATAAAAACGGCGCGGCGAAAGTAACCTTCACCATGCCGGAGAATTTGACCACTTGGAAGGCCACCACCCGCGGGCTGACGACCGCAGTGCAGGTGGGCCAGGCGGAGACCGAGGCGGTAACGCGCAAAAACCTGATTGTGCGCCTGCAAGCGCCGCGCTTCTTTATGGAACGTGATTTGGTGGCGCTGTCGGCGAATGTGCATAACTACTTGAAATCCGACAAACGCGTCAAAGTCTCGCTGAAACTGGACGGCGGGACGCTGGAACTGGTGAAAGATGTTCCGGCCGATTTGAATTTGAAGAATGCCGCGACCGAAAGCGAGTTGTGGCTTGAGGTGCCGAAAGACAGCGAAAAGCGCGTGGACTGGGTAGTGCGCGTGGTGCGCTCCGGCACGGCGACGATTCGCATGACCGGACAGACGGATGAGGAATCCGACGCGGTGGAGATGAACTTCCCAGTGCTGGTGCATGGCGCGGAGAAGTTTGTTGTACAAAGCGGAGTGCTGCGCGATGTAAAGGGCAGCCAGACCGCCAAACTGACTCTGACGGTTCCGAAAGAACGGCGCCGCGGCGCGACGGAGCTGAATCTGCAACTGACTCCGTCCCTGGCGGCGACCACATTGGACGCCCTCCCCTATCTGGCGGATTATCCTTATGGCTGCATCGAGCAGACGATGAGCCGCTTCCTGCCGAGTGTGGTGGTGGCGCGGACGCTGACGGATCTGGGCGTTGACTTGAAGGACTTGGAGAAACGTTACAAGGCTTATAGTTCCGAAACGAAGGAATCCGCGGGCAGCACTCCCCGGGCGGAGAGCGCCTACACCTATCCCAAGGGCATGCCGGGCAGCTTCAATGCGCAGGAACTGGCGAGCCGCATGTATCTGCGCCGAGGGCACAATCCCATCTTCGACACGGAAGAGTTGAAGAGTATGGTGGAGGCAGGCCTGGCGCGGATTTACAATATGCAGCACAGCGACGGCGGCTGGGGCTGGTGGCAAAATGACAACAGCGATCCCTATATGTCGGCCTATGTCTGTTATGGCTTATATACCGCGCGGCAGGCGGGCTGGAAGATTAAGGACGAGGTGCTGGAAAGAGGCTTCCAGTTCATCATTCAGTCCTTGAAAGAAGATGATAATCTGCATCGCATGGCTTATCTGGCGTCGGTGGCGACATTGCGGGGTTCGGTGGATGACAAAGTGAAGGCGATCATTTCCGACCGGCTCTATCGCAATCGCATAAAGCTGACGCCCTATTCGCAGGCACTGCTGGCGCTGGCCTTGAAACAGAGCGGCGACACCGACAAGGCGAAGATAATGGTGGACAACCTGCAAAATACCGCCAATATTGACAAAGAAAACGGCACGGCGAATTGGATGCCGCAACAGGATGGGTGGCTTGCCAGCCGTAGCCTTGGCGGAGGCTGGTGGTGGCACTGGTGGGACAATCCCATCGAGACCAACGCCGCCGTGCTGCGGGCCTATCTGGCGGTCTATCCCGACGGCGAACTGGCGCCCATGATGGTGAAGTGGATGGTGAATAACCGCCGCGGCAACCATTGGCAGTCCACCAAAGAGACGGCGATGGCCGTGTATGCGCTGGCCGATTTCATCCGCATCAAGAAAGAGCTGGCGCCGGACTATACGATTACCGTGGACCTTGACGGCAAGGTGCAGCGCACCTACAAAGTGAATCGCGAGAACGCGCTTATTTTCGATAACCGCTTTATCGTGGGGGATGAGATTATCGGCGACGGCGCGCAGACTTTGACCATCAACGTGAAGGGTAATGGCACCCTTTACTATTCCACTTATTTGAAGTATTTCTCGCTGGAAGAGGATTTGAAGGGCGCGGGGAACGAAATCTTTGTGCAGCGGCGCTACTTCAAATTGACGCCCCGCCTGGAGACGAAAAAAGCGGGCGAACGCGCCTGGCAGGAATTGACTTATGACCGGTCGGAATTGCCGACCGGCGCGCAGCTTCAAAGCGGAGATTTGATCGAGGTGGAATTGATTCTCGACTCGAAGAATGAATACGAATATCTGGTCTTTGAAGACATGAAACCTGCGGGCTGCGAGCCGGTGGAGGTGCGCAGCGGCGCGGGCGAAGGCGCGGGGGTCTATTCCTACATGGAATTGCGGGACGAGAAGGTGGCCTTCTTTATCAGCCACATGCCGCAAGGCACGCGGGCGCTGCGCTATCGCCTGCGGGCGGAAATCCCCGGCCGCTTCCACGCCCTGCCCACCAACGGCTATGCCATGTATGCGCCCGATGTGAGATGTCTAAGCGATGAATGGCGGGTGGGAATAAAGGATTAAGTATGAAGTAGGAATTATGAAGGATGAATCCAAAAAGTCTGAACAGTGATTTGCCTGATTAAAGGATGGGGCTGATTGAGCCTTATGTTTTGGCTCGTGGGGGCGTCCCCAAAAGAGGGACAATATGCTCGGTCAACTTCCCGCGGGTTGGAAACTCGCGGGAAGTTTGGGTTATCCCATTTGCAGCAGTTTCAGGAAGTCGTCCGGATTGCTGGAGCAGGCGGCGGCGGTTTCCGCGGCTACAAATCCCTTCAGCACTACTATTTTCAGCGCCTGGTCGAGCGTCTGCATGCCGACCTGGCCGCCGGACTGCAAAACGGAGGTTAATTGGTGACTCTTGCCTTCCCGAATCAGGTTGCGCACGGCGGAGGTGGCGATAAGAATCTCCTGCACGCAGACCCGCCCTTTGCCGTCAATGCGCGGCAGCAGGGACTGGCAGACAATGCCTTCCAGCACGGTGGAAAGCTGTAGTTTTACCTGGTTCTGCTGGTGCGGCGGGAAGACGTCAATAATGCGGTCAATGCTCTGCGCCGCGCTGGTAGTATGCAAAGTGGCGAAAACGAGATGGCCGGTCTCCGCCGCGGTAACCGCCGCGGAGATCGTCTCCAGGTCCCGCATCTCTCCAATCAGTATGACATCGGGATCCTGGCGCAGCACATGCCTTAAGGCGATGGGGAAGGACTGGGTATCCGAACCCACTTCCCGCTGAATGACGATGCTCTGCCGGTTTTTGTGAAGGAACTCTATCGGATCTTCAATGGTAACAATATGGCAGCCCCGGTTCTCGTTGATCTCTTTCACCATGGCGGCCAGGGTAGTGGACTTGCCGCTGCCGGTAGGACCCGTAACCAATACCAGGCCTCTGGGTTTGCGGCACAGCGTCTTCAGTACCGAGGGCATGCCCAGGGAATCGAGATCAGGAGGAAGCATGGGAACGCTTCGGAGGACGGCGCCGACGGTGCCGCGCTGAAAATGCAAGTTGACCCGGAAGCGGGAGAGTCCGGGCACGCTGTAGGCAAAATCCAGCTCGTGCGTCTGTTCGAATTCGCGGATATGCGCATCGTTCAAAATCGTGTAAACGAGTTCCTGAATGCGAGAAGGGGTAAGACGCTCGAAGTTAAGTGAAACTAAGTCTCCGTTCACCCTAATGATGGGTTTGGAACCAACGCACAAATGCAGGTCGGAGCCTTTGCGCTCCATCAGGATAATCAGCAGGTCATCTATATGGAGGATTTCCTCATGCTTTTCCTCCATTCGCTCACCGACGGTCATTTTACCGGCGGCGCCGCCGCTCCCCTTTTCCCCAGTGATGTTATACAACCTTTCAACCGCCGCCTGGATCTCGCGGTCGCTGGCCAACATCGGTTCCGGCTCAAGACCGGTCTGCATCTTTATCGCCGCCAGCGCGTCAATGTCGTCAGGATTGGCCATCGCCACGCCGATGCGAGTGCCTTCCTTCCAAAGCGCGATGATAGATAGATCCAAGGCCATGCGGCGCGGAATCAAAGCCACGGCATTCAGGTCCACTGCGCAGGAAGACAAGTCCACCGCGCGAACTGCCGCGCGCGCGCCTGCTACAGGAGTTCTCTTTTGCGATGTGTCCGGTTTTGACGGCGCGGAAGATTCTGTCATGGCTGTAATGTTCCAATATATTTATTTTGGCGGGCAAGTGCCAGCGTGAGCCCTTCCGGCAGCACGATGCCTTCTTCCCGAAGCAGCGCGGCGAAGGCTTCTGTCAGCGCGGGATCGAACTCCGCGCCGCTCTCAAGACAGATCTCCACCAGTGCCTGCTGAGGTGAAGTGCCGGCGGAATAGACCTTTTCGGAAAGAATGGCGTCATAGCAATCGGCAATGTGGAGCAGGCGCGCCAGCAGCGGCGTCTGCTCTCCGACCAGTCCGTCGGGATAGCCTTTGCCATCCCATCTCTCATGATGATTCCGAATCATCTCCAGGGCGCGCGGATCGGGCCGCAGGGGCCGCAAGAGGCGCTCGCCGGTGACGGCATGTTGCTCGCAGGCGCGACGTTCCCCGGGAGTGAGCGGGCCGACTTTTAGCAAAATATCGTCCGGGATACCGACTTTGCCAAGATCGTGCAAGGGCGCGTATTCCTCCAAGAGCCGGCGAAGTTCATCGGATAGGCCGATATATTCCGCCAGGCGGCAGGCCAAGTCGCTCGTCCTTTGCGCATGCGAAGCAGTATAGTTGTCCCTGGCGCCCACCAGGCCCATAAGAGTTCGCAACGTGGAGAAATAGCTTTCCCGCAGTTCTTCATGCAGTCGGGCATTCTCCAAGCCCTTCGCCGCCATATTCGCCATGGTGGCGAGCAGGCTGCGCTCTTCCGGCGAGAAATCCGCGGCCTCGGCCGGGCGCGTGGCGGTAACATTTCCTACGGCCATATCCTGTACCAGCAGAGGCGCAGCTATCTCGTGCGGCGCATTTGACGGCAAACTTGTTTGATCGCTCACCGGCGCATGAGTTTCGCTGCCGCGGGCGCGGAATTCCAATTGCCCGCGCTGGGGAGAGTAGCAGGTCAGGGAGCACTCGGCGGTCTTTAATTGTCCCGCGAGAGACTCGACTATTAGCCGGCAGATATGCTCCGCGTCCAGGGCGCCGACCAGTTCCGCGCTGGTGAAGCAGATGCTGTGCAACTGACGATAGCGGTCATCCAGTTGGCTGATGGCGTTTCTCAAATCAGCCAGCAGGCGCTTGTTTATCAAGCGCTGCTCTCGCTCCCGCGTGGCGATATAAAGCACCGAGCATAAGAGAATTGCGCCCAGCCCGCCAAACAGCACCTTCTCCTCATAGGAGCGCGGAGAAAAGTCCGCCGCCCCGCCCAGATAGATGGCCAGAAAGAGCCAGGCCGCCAGCACGAAAATACATAAGATGGCGATCCAGGTTATCTCTTTGCGCTTTTCATCGGCGTCAAGGGAGTCTCGAAACAACAGCCTTCTGAATTCATCCTTGAATGTCATAATTCCTTGTGTCCCCATTAGACTTGTTCGAGTCGGTTTGCCTTGTGGAATACCGGCGCAAAAGATATTCCATAGCGCTGGCTCTAATTAACTAATATATATCTCTAAATTGTTAAACTAGCGATTTTATCCTAAGATTATTTGGCGGGCTGCAACCATGGCTATGGGCGCCGTCTTTTTGCCTGCGCCGCAGCCAAAAAATCCGCCCCTGCTATTCGGAGGAGGCCCGGCCGGAAGGCAAGGAACGGCCTCAGCGAGCCTCCACCGCCCTGCCGGCTATCAACGAGATCTTTGCCCATAGCCTGGCGGCAGCGCCCGGCTCCATCAGTGCCGGCGGCAAGCCGACGAAGCCCATCGGCGGAAAGGCGCCGCCTCCCGGCTGCATTACTCCGGGGAGGCCGCCTGCCGGCGTCGGCTGCCAGATAATACCGGCAAGCATCTCCGCTTGTGATGGGATTGAATTATGCGCTTTTACCTTCATCGAATTACCTCGCAGAAACCGTTGAACGTTCAACGTTCAGCGTTCAACGCCAGTGCGTTATCTGGTGTTCACGCTCAACGCTCAACGCTCAACGTTCTTGGGGGGGCTAAAAGAGCGGGAGGTCGGAAGAAAAACTCCTCTTCAAACCTCCCGCACATTCGCTCTATGCCGGCTGGTTCAAACTACGAACCAACCCCAGTCTTGAACCTTGCCGCGGTCAGGCGGCAGCAACAGACAGTTCTACCAGGAGCTATAGGCTGTGCTATCCAACGCCGTCAAAGTCGAACCACTGTGCACCTCACCTGTGGCCGCCGTGTAAGTCCAATCCGCCGCAGTTGTAAACGGATCAACCGGTAGATTGCCGTCCGGGGTGCGCATATAGGGGCCTTGATAGCCCGCGCTGTCCAAATCCAGTCCGCCGCCGCCCTGTCCGGTGGGCGCGGAGGTCGCAACCAATTGATCGAGGGAGGCGGGATAGTCGCCCATGTCAGCTTCAAATTGCTGTATAGAGTTGCGCAACTGATGCAAATCGCCCTTCAAGGTCGCTTCTTTCGCTTTGCGGCCAGCACCGAGTAGTCGAGGGATAACAATCAACGCCAGGATGGCGATGACTACGATCACTATCAACATTTCGATCAGGGTAAAGCCGCGCGTGCCCTTTTTCATCATCTTACTCATCTGTTTTCAATCCTCCAATTTTTTTGAGCCGGCTCAATTGCTTTAACGGTCCCCCAAGGGGGACTCGCAGATGAGCCAATTTTGCTTGAACAAAGCGTTTCAATTCGCTCTATATAATCTTTCCATAATATCGGGAGGTTTCTGAGATAGGAATCCTGCAAGGGAGTAAAGATGGCAAATAATATGAGTTTTCAGTGCTCAGTTCTTAGTTCTCAGTTATCAGCTTGCCAGCCGATGTATCCGCCGGAGCATAGCGATGGTGGAAGCCTTGCTTGCCCGGAGCTGAGTCGAGGGGGGAAGGCGGGTGGTCGGTGGTCAGTTATCGGGTTTTACGCTCAACGTTGAACGCTCAACGCTGAATATTTCTGCATTTTTAATAATGCAGAAATATTCAGGAGGCTTTCTTCTTGCGTGTGCGGCGCGTTTTTTTGGGTTTTTCTACGGCCGGAGGAGGGACGACGGCGCGGCTGATCTGGTTGCCGCCGCTCCGCTGCGCCTTTAGCAGCGCCTGCTCGGCGCGTTCTTCCAAGATATTCTCATTTGACCCGTCGGCCGGAAAGACGGCAATGCCAACACTAAGGGTGATGTCTGCGGGCGCCCGCTGCTTGAGTCTTTCCGCCTCCAGATTCACTTCCCGGACGGTATGAGGCAGCAAGACCCCGTTTCTCCAGCGCCCCACTCTCGCCGCCAGGTC
>Ga0315288_10008708_pt1 | contig 12794 bp, 6 predicted proteins | sample YL17G11_20_MG_FD_203454 | JGI IMG/M metagenome (GOLD analysis project Ga0315288, IMG submission 203454) | Sediment microbial communities from Yellowstone Lake, YNP, Wyoming, USA - YL17G11_20 | ecosystem: Environmental > Aquatic > Freshwater > Lake > Sediment | place: USA: Wyoming | collected...
GGAATTTCTAACGGGGTTCACTTATGATTCGTGATACCGGCGATAAATCGCCGGTCTATTTTCGAATATCCCTATTGGGATCTTCACATAAATCTGCCCCTTGTTCATAAGTTAGCGCTTATGCCCCGTCGGGGAGAGGGCTCTCCGCTTATCTCCTCTCCCCTGTGGGGAGAGGGGAAGGGTGAGGGGAATAAAAAGGAGGACAAAATGGAGAAAGAGAAAGAGCATGTAATAAAGCTGGCAAAGGAAAATGACGTAAGATTTATTCGGCTCTGGTTCACAGACGTCCTTGGTTTTTTGAAAGGTTTTGCCATCACCATTGATGAATTGGAAGGTGCTATGGAAGAGGGAATGGGATTTGATGGCTCTTCTATCCAGGGCTATGCTCGCATCGATGAGAGCGATATGATCGCCAAGCCCGATCCTAAAACCTTTAAGATCCTTCCCTGGAGGCCAAAAGAGAATGCCGTGGCCAGGATGTTTGCGGATATTTATGAACCGGACGGAACCCCTTACAGAGGGGATCCTCGCTGGGTGTTAAAAAGAAACCTTAAAAAAGCCCAAGATCTCGGCTATACGCTCTATGTCGGTCCTGAGCTGGAGTATTTCTATTTTAAAAACTGTGATGTGAAACCAGAAGGATTGGATAGGGGTGGTTACTTTGATCTCACCCCGCTCGATGCTGCAACAGAACTGAGGCGTGAAACAATCCTCACATTAGAAGCGCTCGGGATCAAAGTGGAATACAGCCATCATGAAGTAGCTCCCAGCCAGCATGAAATTGACCTCCGTTACACGGATGCCCTGACCATGGCGGATAATGCGATGACTTATCGGCTTGTCGTCAAGGAGATTGCATTGAAGCACGGCGTCTATGCGACCTTTATGCCCAAACCCATTTTTGGACAGAACGGGAGTGGCATGCATACCCATCAATCCCTTTTCAAGGGTGATAAGAATGCCTTCTTCGATCCGAAAGATGAATTTCATCTCTCAAAGATCGCTAAATCTTATATGGCTGGAATTTTGCAACATTCCAAAGAGATTACTTCCATCACCTCTCAGTGGGTGAACTCTTACAAAAGGCTTGTCCCAGGCTATGAAGCACCCGTCTATATCTCCTGGGCGCGCAGGAATCGGTCGGCACTCGTTCGGGTCCCCATGTATAAACCGGGAAAAGAAAAGGCTACACGGATGGAATTCCGGTCCCCTGACCCGGCCTGCAACCCCTATCTGGCTTTCGCTGTGATGCTGGCGGCGGGTTTGAAGGGAATTGAGAAAGGTTATGAGCTTCCGCCACCCGTTGAAGAAGACATCTTTGAAATGTCGGAGGAAGCGAGAAAGAGGCACGGGATTGACTCCCTTCCAGGAAACCTTCTCGAAGCAATCCAGCTCACCGAGAAAAGTGAGCTGGTGAAAGAAACATTGGGAGACCACATCTTCCAAAAATTTATTGAGAATAAGAAGATCGAATGGGACCATTATCGAACCCATGTCTCCCAATTCGAACTGGAGAAATATCTCCCCGTTCTATAAGGAGGGAAGAATGGATCAGAAAAGAACTTGGTTTGAGAAGGATATTTCTGGTTGTTCACCCAGATGTTGCAATATCAAACCCGGGCAGGGATACTTCCAAACCCTTGCAATTGCGGATTTTTCGTAAATGAAGGGTTACAGAGGATCTCACTTTACGTGAAGTCCCGGTTTTGCCTGGAGACGTATACAGCTAACTCCCAAAGGTGCCGCTGCAAGGCTTTTTCAGTACCCCCGCCCGGTTTCGATATTGTTTTTTGCAACTAGCGGATTCACTCACAGGGTTTATCTGTGAAGATGGGAAAAGAGTCAACGGAGAGGCAATCATCCAATCGATTGCCTCCATGAATGAACGCTCGAATGGTCTTGGGGGAGGGTTTGCAGCTTATGGGATCTATCCTGAGATGAGAGACCTATACGCCCTCCATCTGATGTACGACGAAACTTCGACGAAAGAAGAGACGGAGCGCATCTTAAATGAATCGCTTTTCGTCGAACTTAAGGAAGAGATACCCACCCGCAAACGACCAGGGGGACGTAGGTTCTAAAACAATTTAAGTCCGCAGTTGAATTCTTGCACTTATTTTTTCCTTTCAGAAACCTCATCCACCCTCACCTTCCAATTTCTCTGGAGTCCGATCCCACTAAAACCGTGTCCGTGACCGTGTCCCGTGTCCGCAAAAAAAGCATAGCGCGTCCTCCTGCGTCCCGCCTTGCGGGATTACGGAGGACAGGTAATGCCCGTCTACGGTATAACTTAACTTGACAGTTGCATAACTTTCGCAGGGAGGTGAGCTTCTAAGGCTTTGCAAAGCGGTCATTCATGAGATTTATGGGTAACAAGACGTTTTCACCTAGGGTGAGTTCTGAAAAGGGCTTGAAACCTCTGGAGCCATACGTTAAAAGGTTACGCTTCAAAGCCTTTTCCGCCCACCTCCCTGCTCTTTATGCGGCGTTTTTAATGCAATGTTAAGGTTAACCTTCGGCAGGTACATAAAGCTTGGAGTAAACCCCGTTAGAAAGCTGAGGCTTTGACCCCGCCTTTACAAGGAGCTGATGCTTTCTATTTATAACATCCCCGGCATAAATGCCGGGGCTTTCTAACGGGGTAATAGACTAAGGCTCCTTCCTTTCAATATCTTCAATCGTCTCAAAATCTTCATCGTACGAATAGATTTCGCGGAGACCATGATATTTCATAAAGACAGCATTGTAGGCGTCAATGAAATCAATATTCTTCCTCCCATAAAGGACAAGGGCGTCTGCGAGGACATCTTTATCAGGAATGAATAGATTTTCAGTGCCCAGAATCACAGAAACCTTTTCAATGACTTCGGCTTTCGGGACTTTGTAGTACGACAGGAGTGTCCATATCAACTCAGCAATCACCATCCCCGATGTTGAAATGACTATCTCCCCTTCCAGCGCCTTCTTAAACATCTCTCTGCATCTCTCATATTTCGAAAGATGATCTTTGGTGAGATATCTCAGAAATACATTTGTGTCGAGGAATTTATTCTCCATTGATTCAACCCCTCGTGGCAACTTTCTTGGCAACTCGTTTTTTGACCTCTTCTCTGACTTTCTTGAAATCAATAGGCTTTTCTCTGTCCGTAATCTTCACGGAGCCACCGATATCAAGGAGATTTCCCTTTAACGGTTGAATGATTGCCTGGTTGCCCTCGACCACGATGATCACCTTCTCGGAAGGTTGCAGGTTTAAGGCCTTCCTGATCTCTTTGGGAATGGTCATTTGACCTTTGGAGCTAAGTACGGAAATAGGCATTTTGTCCTCCTTTTTTATTATTTTGTAGTATTATACACTAATTCCTACTTTTTAGCAATAATCCTATTTTTCTATATTTTTCCGACCTACACCATTATTAATCAGTCCATAATTGTATAGACACCGGAAACTAAATCCCTCCTATCCTCCCTTTACAAAAGGGAGGAATTACCCCTCTTTGGCAAAGAGGGGCGGGGGGAGATTTTCTGAGCAATATGTCTACTCAATTATGGACTCCTTAGTAAGTGAGGAAAACTGTCGGGTTTTATTTTCTGCAGGCTTTTCTGTAATTGCATCTAAAGATGATGTGTTCATCTTCTATCTTACTGAAGCGATCTTCTTCCAGAGGGATGTTATTCGAGACATCGGTGAGGAGGGACTGCATATCTTTGATGCTTCCCCTGATGTATCCTTTGATCTCTTCAACCTCCCTTTGGCTGATCGAAAACCAGGAGGGTTTGTTAAAGAGAAGGTTGTATCCAATAATGCTCAGTTGTTCAGGCCGGACATGCCATTTCCCCATAGCATAGAGGGCATAACAGCTAAGCCGAAGGGGCAGGTCTTCAGGGATGCTTTTTCCAGTTTTCCAATCATAGATCGTTACTTCCTCACCCTGCCGGATGGCACAATCGATAGCCAGGGTAATCTTCACATCATCCATATAGAAGGATGAAAACTCCTCGACTTCAAGCCAACCTTCTTTTTGATGGGACCTTAACCCATCATAAATATCCGAGGCATAAAAGTTCCTGAGGCAGGTCTCCACATCCTGGGCTAATTCCTTCCACTGTTCGTCTAATACCTCTAATTCATACTCATGCTCAAAGAGGGCACAGGTCTTTGGATTCTTCCAATAATTCTTTGATCTTGAAGACCGAAATTCGGCCCTCATTTGATCAAGGGTGATCGAGACAATTTCATCGGTGGGAAGGACTTTGATCCCTCTTCGAATGTTATTGAGGGATCTTTGAATGCACTCATGGATTTTTTCTCCGGCCCACATATGCCTGTTCTTGAGGTTCTTAAGAACATAGATCTTCCGGGTTCTCTCCGGGACGTTCTCAAGCCATCCGTTCCAGTAGCCGTAGTAGGCAAACCAGTATTGCCTGGGGCAGGTCTTAAAGACCTCATCCCTCGTTTTCGACCAGGAGAATTCGTTCTTCAGTTCACTCATAACGCTCCCAGCCTCTCCGAGAGAAAGGTGTACCTTCGTTGGGGTTTGTTGTTCCTTAGGGCAATGGCCAGGGCCTTTTTCGTCCCGATCAGGATGACCAGTTTCTTGGCTCTGGTGATCCCTGTATAGATCAGGTTTCTCTGTAGAAGGAGGTAGTGTTGGGTGACAACCGGAAGAATCACGACCGGGTACTCGCTCCCCTGGGACTTGTGGACGGATATGGCATAGGCCAGGACAATTTCATCGAGATCCGAATAGTCGTAGGGAACCAATCTCCCATCGAAATCGATTGTCACCTCTCTTTCCTCCGGGTCGATCTTTGAGATCCACCCGATATCCCCGTTAAAGACATCTTTATCATAATTGTTAACGATCTGCATCACCTTGTCCCCTAATCTGAAGTTCCGGGCTCCATGGATGATGCCCGACTGACCGGGGTTCAGTCTCTTCTGTAACTCGATGTTGAGATTGGCCACACCAATGATTCCCTTGTGCATGGGTGCCAGGACCTGAATCTCTCTGAGCGGATGAAACCTGAAATGCTTGGGTATTCTCTCACTACAGAGGTCCAGGATATTTTGAAGGATCTTCTCCGGATCTTCTTCCTGGATGAATTGAAAGTCGGTTTTTCCAGGCTTCTCAATTTCCTTTAGGACTGGGAACTGACCTTGATTGACTTTGTGTGCGTTGACCACAATCATGCTCTCCTGGGCCTGGCGAAAGATCTCGGTGAGCCTCACCACTGTAAACCTTCCTGATCTGATGATATCCTTCAGGACATTTCCAGGACCCACTGAAGGGAGCTGATCGACGTCTCCCACCAAGATCAGGTGAGCGTGGGATGGAATGGCTTTCAGGAGATGGTACATCAAAAGGGTGTCGACCATGGAGGTCTCATCGATGATGACCACATCCGCCTCAAGAGGATCGTCCTGGTCTTTCTTAAAACCACCCTTATAGGGAGAGTATTCAAGGAGACGATGAATGGTCTTTGCCTCCCAGCCCGTTGCCTCATTCATTCTCTTGGCTGCCCTTCCCGTGGGAGCTGCAAGAAGGATTCTAAGCTTTAATTGCTGAAAGATCCTTAATATGGCCGTGATGAGGGTCGTCTTCCCGGTCCCAGGGCCGCCGGTGATAATTAACACCTTTGAAGTGGCTGCCAGAAGAACCGCCTCCTCCTGTCTTTGGGCAAGTTCTATGTTCAGTTTCTGTTGTACCCATTCGATCGCCTTTTCCGGATGGATGGGCCGGATGTTTGAAGGAGATTCCTTCAGATTCATTAGCCTCTGAGCAATTCCCGTTTCTGCCACATAGAAGGGGGCGAGAAAGGCAGCCCTAAGATTACCATCAGGATCAAGGTCTTGTAGAAATAGCTCCTTTTCTTTGGCTAACTCATTTACGGCCAGGATAACGATTTCCTCATCAACATTGAGTATTTCCTTTGTCTTGTGAATCAATTGAATCTCAGGGTAGTAGACATGGCCTTCTTCCGTCAACTGATTCAGGACATAGATGAGACCTGCCTTGGCCCGGATCAGGGAATTGCGATCGATACCGAGATTTTGGGCGATCTTATCTGCAGTAATAAAGCCAATCCCGTGTATGTCACGGGCTAAACGATAAGGATTTTCTCTGACCATCTCAATCGACTGATTTGCGTACTGTTTATAGATCTTGGCAGAATAGGCAGCACTTACTCCATGCCCCTGCAGGAAGATCATGATCTCTTTGATCTCTTTCTGCTCCTCCCAGGCTTTTCTGATCATGGAGATCCGTTTTGGACCAATGCCTTCTACCTCAGATAGCTTTTCAGATGTCTTTTCAATAACCTCAAGGGTATGAAGCCCAAACTTTTCGACAATCCTCTCTGACATGATCGGGCCAATGCCTTTAATCAATCCGGAGGCAAGATATTTCTGAATCCCGTGGAGGGTCGCTGGTACGGTAACTTCGAACCTCTCGACCTGGAATTGTTCACCGAATCTCTTATTGTGTACCCATTTACCTGTCAGTTTCAGGGATTCACCGGGGTTGATACCGGAAAGATTACCGACAATGGTGGTCAGTTCCTTTTTATCCTTTTCATGGAGTTTTGCCACCACAAAGTCATTTTCTTCGTTGTGGTAAGAGATCCTTTCGAGAAGACCGTGAATGATCGACATTTTTTACTATTTCTTGTTAAGGAGATATATTAGTCAGTCCATAATTGTATAGACACCGGAAACTAAATCCCTCCTCCCCGTCCGGCGCCAGAGTCCAAATCCATTACGCAGTCGCCTGCAATGTGACTATGGACGGCGGCGCCTCCCTTTACAAAAGGTCCCGCCTTTTGCGGGATTTGGCAAATGGTTCGACGAGACTCACCATCCTGAGCTTGTCGAAGGAGAGGGGCGAGGGGAGATTTTCTAAGCAATATGTCTACTCAATTATGGACTCCTTAGTAACATTCTAAACTGGTAGTCGGCCTGAGGTCAAACCTTCAAGATTCGTATCAAATGAACTACCCCGCCGCAAGCAGCGGGGTATCAAAAACTTTGAATTCTGTCATTCCGCACTTGATACGGAATCCAGTCCGGTCTTCTGGATTCCGGCTTCCGCCGGAATGACGAACTCGCCGCAAGCGGCGGGGAATACAACCCGAAGAGATTTAGCTTTTTGAAAAGAGTTTCTTTTTTCATCTTGATAGACGGGGTTTTCTAACCCCGTCTTGGCGGGACAAGGATGTCCCGCCTATCGGATCCGGGGCTAATTTAGGGTTTTTCAAAGAACGAAAGTGTTACCAAAATTCAAATAAACGTATTATTCCTTTGTTTTCTTCGCAGTGCTCACCGAGATACTGTCAATTGACCCAAAAATCAAGGAGCCGTCTATGTAATATCATTTTACATTGTGCCGCTTGACCCCGTCTGTCCCGCTTCAGGCGGGACGGGGCACTTGCGGGTCAACAAAGCCTCTTACTAATAAGGCCGTAAGTGTATAGACATCAAACTCTTCTTCTATACCACTGGATTCCGGCTTTCGCCGGAATGACGAAAAGGAACGATGCGTCAAATTCGTCTCTCGGGCGAAAGCCGGAGTCCAGCCCAAGGTTTTCAAACGCGCAAGCCTTCAATTCGAGGACGTCCATCCTATTATGGACTCCTTAGTAAATTCTTGAAGCTGTATTGAATCTGTGGGTTGAACCTATTAAAATAATTATAGTTGTTTTCTGTAATGCATCAGTTACGGGAGGTTTATCCATGTTTAAGGCCCGTAGGAGCAGCATCTTGCTGCGACTTTATCGCGGCTGGAAGCCGCTCTTACGACGGGGTTGTTTGATCTGGTACCGTAACTGAGGGATCCCTGTTTTCTTGAGGATTCCCTTGATTGATGATGGAGGATATGGCATGATTGGGAAATTTTGCGCCCCGATCATGTCTTGGTCCAAGAAAATATTAAGAAGAGCAGAAAATTCTTCAATTTCACCGCAGAGACACAGAGGTTCCAGAGAAAAAGTTTTTTTGTTTGTCGGGAGGTACCGACAAACAAAAAGCTCTTCGACGCCATTCGGGGTATTTAGTGGCCGAAGGCCTGGAAACTTATGGAAAATCGGTATCTCCCGATTTTCCATAAAATTCTCCTCCGCGTTCTCCGTGTCTCGAACGAACCCCGTCTTTTCGGGGGCGAGTGGGCGGTGAAAAACGAATGGCACAGAAGGCTGCTACAGGGATGAAATGAGGTCAGACAATTCAGTGAAAGAGAAGAAAGATCGTCCTCCATGGAGGGATGCTCTCGATGCTATCTTGCAACGGAATTCGGACCTCCGAATCATCGAAAGTCCTGAGAAGCGTGAATATTACCGCAATGATCTCAACGTGGATCTCCCGCCTTTGATCCGGGACCTCATGCTCAAAAGCCTCCCTGATCTCATTCTCCAGCCCACCACTGAGGAACACCTCTTAGAGATTTTTTCCATTGCCCGAGAGCACAAAATCCCATTGACCGTTAGGGGCGCTGGGACGTGGGGATACGGTGGAGCCGTCCCTACCCGCGGAGGAATACTGATCGATCTTGGGTTAATGGATAAGATTGAAGTGAATCGAGAAACCCTTCAGTTGACCGTAGGCCCAGGTGCCCGTTTCCTTGATATTGGGCGGGAACTGGAGCGCCATGACTTGATCCTCCTCACCATGACCTCCGGAAAAGGCGGAACCCTCGCAGGTTGGATGGCCACTGGAGGAATGGGATTCGGCACCTATCACAATGGTTCCGTGAGAAATCAATTGGTCTCCCTACGAGTGATCACACCCGATGGAAAGATTAAAGATCTCTCAGCAGGGGATCCTGAGATCAACTATTTCCTTTCTACCGAGGGGCAGATGGGCATCCTTGTGAAGGCCACTCTCCAAGTGGGCCGAAGACCTCCCCGTTGGTATCCAGTGATTATTCCCTTTGAAGAGCCGGCCTCTGCCTATGCCTTCGCCAAGAAGTTATCTGATCATCCTTCGATTCATCCTGATGAACTCGTGGTCTACCATTCTGAGTTCGTACGTGCCCTGAGAGCACAGTCGAATGGAAGAATTTCTGTTGAAGATAAGAATCTGGTCATGGTTGCTTTTTCGGATGAAGAGGCAGCCCGTGAATTGAAGGCTTATGTTGATCAAAATGGAATTCAAACAGGAGATGAAGAATCAGCCAACACCCTCTGGGAAGAACGCTTCCTTCCCATGTCCATCAAACATCTGGGACCTTCCCTTCTGGCGACCGAAGTTCTTCTTCCCCTGGATCAGGTGGCTTCCTATTATGAAAAGATCAGAGAATGGGGAAAGCGCCTGGGCCTGACCTTTTATCCAACCTCCCATCTCGTAGACCATGGACAAGTGCTCTTTTTGGCTATGCTGGCCACGGATTATCGAAAGGCCATTTTCTATGCGGATCTCATGCTCGTTCCCATGATGGTCAGACTGGCGGTCCAGTTCTACCATGGAAAACCCTACGGCCTGGGAATATGGAATACGCCTTTCCTGCATCATCTCTACCCGAAAAAGGAATTAAAGGAGCTGGCTCGCTATAAAAAACAAGTGGATCCAGCCGGAATCCTTAATCCCGGGAAGTTCTTCCATGTTTCGGGGAGATTAGGTCCCCTTCAGAGAATGCTCTTCCGTGCTGGGATCTTCGACCTTGAGCTTTCCACAGCCCAGTGGCTCATGTTCAAACTCTTTTCCCTCATCCCTGAAAAGACACTTCGCCACCGGGTTCCCGTGGTTCCAGAAGGCCTCGAAGGCATTGCCAACGATATCCTCTCCTGTGCCCAGTGTGGAAGTTGCGTCTCCCAATGTCCGGTCTATGGGGCAACTCGGGACGAAACTTTCACGGCGAGGGGGAAACTGCTCACCATCAAGAGGGCGCTGGAAAAGAACAGCCTCGAACTTTCTAAAGTATTGCCCCTCTATTTCTGTATGCATTGTGGACGTTGTGACGAAGGGTGCCAGGTCAACCTAAAACATCGCCAGCTTTTTGATGACCTGGAGAAGTATTTATCCCGGACCATTGACTTCCCGATCCAGGAAGTCACCCGATTTATCCAAGACGTCGAAAATGGCCTTGATTTTCAGCGATTCCTCGATGTCATCCGGACGGGTTTTGACCAAAAGATTCGCGAGCAGCGCCAGACCTTCCCGAAACACCGTGTCCTCATTGACGAAGAGTACTGTTTGCATTGCGGGACGTGCGTGGACGCCTGCATGTATTCTGTGCGAAAACGGAGTGAATCAGACCCCCGTCGTGTGGTCATCGATGATGAAGCGCTCTGTCGTGGTTGCGGCGCCTGCCTGGAGCGATGTCCACAGATTGCGAAAGGCATACCTGCCACCTCCGTGGAACTCCATCCAGACATACTCCAGATGAATGATCCCTACTGGAACAGCGGGGTCATCAGCCGCATCGACCTTGAAGCAACCACTGGAAAGATTCCTGTCTCTGGAACAGGCCAAGGAGATCCCCATCGTGGCTCAGGGAATGACGGCATCCGTTTCGGCCACTTTCATATCGTGGGACCTGCCCAGAACCTCCTTTATGAAAGCTCTGCCGATGCCATCGCCATCCAGCTCGGCCAACGGCCGAAGTATCTGACGTTCAACGGAGAAAGATCGGAGACTCCTCCGCCCCGTCTGATCGGATTGAAAACGCCCCTCATCTTAGACGTCATGCCCATGGATGGAGGCGAGAATCTATTGGAGGCTATGCTTGAGGCCGCCAAAGAGATGGGAACCCGTCTGACCTTGAGGCTCGAGGAAGTTAAACGCTACGGATCGGGCCTTGCGGGCAGATTCGATTCATGGATCCTCCGATTGACAGCCAAAGATACAGAAGAATTAGTGACGAGAAAAAAGTGGCCCGAGGTGCTGCTCGGCCGGATTCCCGATTTGGTAGAGATTGAACTGGATAATGACCTGATGGAAAGGATCGATGAGATAAAGAGCCTCTTCTCAGAATCAACTCTTCTCTGTGCGGTATTGAAGATTGGAAAGGATGACATCGATTCAGAACTCCGGCCTGCACTAAGTTTCCAGAGGTTGATCACATCGCTCTATGAGTCTCCCTTTGATCTCCTGTGCCTTACTTCGGATTACGATGAGAGGAAAGGATATTATCCTACGACCGATGCCGTGCCTGCTATCCATCGCTTCTTGGTGGAGCAGAAGCTGCGGCACCGGTTCTCGATCCTTGCTGCAGGGGGTATTCGATTTGCTGCAGATGCGCAAAAGACCATCCAGCGGGGCGCTAACGGAATAAAGATTGATTGGCCAGTCCTGTTCACAGCCGATCCAATGGCGCGGCAAAAATTCCTGAGAGGAGAACCTCTTCGGATTCCACAGGATACGTCGGCACTGGCAAAGCGAATCATCAATCTCATCCGGGTCTGGAATGTCCAGATCCTTGAGGTTTTGGGTGCTTCTGGATTCAAAGAAATCAGAAAGACCGTAGGGGAAGAAAATCGACTCCTTATCTTTGATGACTTAGAAGAGAGGATCTACGACTACTTTAAAAGCCAGGAGCGATTGGAGCGAAATAGAAAATGCAATTTGGCTCGTATTCAAGGGGAGGGTGACGGGTATGGATGGCGATATAGTCAACTGAAAAATTTGATCCAACCCACACAACTGCCGCATCGGTTCTACTGCGTCAACCTAAAAAGCCCATGCTATCGTATCTTCGACCAGGACTACGTCTGGCCAGCCTCTCTGATCGCTTCGGTAGGCCACATGGCCAGTGGTGATCAGGAGACGCTTCTCCTGTCGCATACTGAAGAACGAGGGAATTTAGGAGATGGTTTCGATAACATCAACGTTCTCTTTCAGAATAACCCCGATTCCATCCCTGAAGAAAGATTGGATGAAGTTTCCACAGGCCTTCGACTCTCTCCGGAATTGCGAGTGAAAACACCCTTCATGGGAGCCGGAATGTCTGTTGGGTCTATCGGTCCAGGAACCTGGCGTGCCCGGGTCCTGGCCTCGCGGGCCCTTGGAACTCAAGTCGATACTGGCGAAGGGGGATACCCCACCATCTTTATTCTCGATTCAAAGTGGGATCCGCTCGATTTGACTGATCAACAGGTGGCCCTGTTGAGCCCTCTTATGGAAGAACGGAAACTCATCCGTCTTGAAAAAGTGACCCAGCGCGTAGAGCAGGAGTTGGACGAATTACCAGAATACCAGACACTCATCGAAGCGCTCCGAAGATATCCGGGCTCGATGCCAATTCAGTATGTTCCGATTGTCACACCTGAAGATGAATCTTTTGTCTCGACCCAACTTAAGACAGGATTATTTGGAGTCACCAAAGAGACCATTCGCCGCGCCCGGCGCGTGGTCATCGCTTACAGCCAGGGGGCCAAACAGGGTGTGGGAGGGCATCTGCTGGGCAGAAAGGTCTTCGGTTTGGTCTCGAGGCTTCGGGGGGTGGCAAAGGGGACAAGCCTCATCTCTCCGTTCCCCTTCCATAATTGCTATTCCATTGAAGACGTCAAGGCCTTTATCGACGCGGTCCGTATGATCAACCGCCGTACCACCATCTGCATTAAGGTTTCACCATCCCCTGACATTGAGTTCATCTTCGCCGGTCTTGCCCGAATTGCCAAAGACAACGGGATGGTTATCGAGGTCTGGCTCGATGGTCCCCGTGGAGGCACAGGTGCAGCTCCAGATATCATCAAAGGTCAGATGGGAATGCACATGGAGTATGCGATCCCCATCTGTCACGAAAAATTGATGGACGATGGTCTGAGGGATACTGTTGTTTTCATGGGGAGCGGCGGATTTC
>Ga0315288_10008709_pt1 | contig 12794 bp, 8 predicted proteins | sample YL17G11_20_MG_FD_203454 | JGI IMG/M metagenome (GOLD analysis project Ga0315288, IMG submission 203454) | Sediment microbial communities from Yellowstone Lake, YNP, Wyoming, USA - YL17G11_20 | ecosystem: Environmental > Aquatic > Freshwater > Lake > Sediment | place: USA: Wyoming | collected...
CTTGATGACGAGGGTTATAGGGCGTGGGCGAAGCGGGCGCTGGCCGAGGCGGGCCTTGGGGTTGGCGATGGCCCTTCCGCTTGGTGCGAGGAGCGTCTGCACTACGTTCGTCTGGGGGATCCCGAGGACTATGCCGCGCTGGCGGCCCGCATCGCGGAGCTGGAGCGCGAGCACAGGCTGCCGGGGAACCGCATCTTCAACCTGGCGATTCCGCCGTCGGCATTTCCGGCCGCGATCGAGGGCCTCGCGCAGAACGGCCTGAACAGCGGCCCCGGGTGGGTGCGGATCGTGGTGGAGAAGCCGTTCGGGAGCGACCTGGAGTCGGCGCGGGAGCTGAACGAACTGATCCACCGGCACTTCCGCGAGTCGCAGGTCTACCGGATTGATCACTACCTGGGCAAGGACACGGTGCAGAACCTTCTTTCGTTCCGCTTCGCCAACTCCATCTTCGAGTCGGTGTGGAACCGCGACCGGGTGGAGAGCGTACAGATCACGGTGGCGGAAGAGGTGGGGGGGGTGGGGTGGGGGAGCTTCTACGACGCGGTGGGCGCGCTGCGGGACATGGTGCAGAACCACCTGACGCAGCTCCTGTGCGTCACGGCGATGGAGCTGCCACCGGCGCTGGAGGCGAGCTTCGTGCGAGATGAGAAGGCGAAGGTGCTGCGGTCCATCTCGCCGCCGAAACCTGGGAACGTGGTCTTCGGCCAGTACACCGGCGGCGCGGTGAACGGGGAGCAGGCGCCGGGCTATCGGGAGGAGGAGGGTATTCCGCCCGACTCGCCGACCGAGACCTATGTCGCGGTGAGGCTGGACATCGAGAACTGGAGGTGGCAAGGGGTGCCGTTCTGTCTGCGCACGGGCAAGCGGCTGCCGAGCCGCGCCACCTACATCGTCGTGAACTTCAGGTGCCCGGTGCTGGCCTGCTTCGAGCCGTTCACGTGTGACATCAAGTGCAACCAGATGGTGATGATGCTGCAGCCGGACGAGGGGTTTGACCTGTTCTTCAACGTCAAGCCGCCGCGGCCGCCATTCCGGCTGGAGCGGGAGCGTCTGCGGTTCAGCTATCGGGAAGCCTTCGGCGAGCTGCCGGATGCGTACGAGACGTTGCTGCTGGACGCCATGAGGGGAGAGCAGACGTTCTTCGTGCGAGCCGACGAAGTGGAGCTGGCCTGGCGCATCTTCGATCCACTGCTGAAGGCGCCGCCGGAGGTGCAACTCTACCCGGCGGGAACGTGGGGGCCGGAGGCGGCAAAGGCGCTCCCGGAAGGAGAATGGTATGAGCAACCCCGTCAGGGCTGACCTGCGCGTCTATCCGAGCCTGGAGAGCCTGAGCCGCGCGGCGGCGGAGGCGCTGGTGACCCTGGCGCATCGCGCGCTGGAGCAGCACGACCGGTTCACGATCGCGCTGTCGGGGGGACAGACACCTCGGACGCTCTACCGATTGCTTGCTACGGACCACAGGGCGGTGATCCCATGGCGCAAGGTGCAGATCTTCTGGGGGGATGAACGGTATGTGCCGCCGGAGGACCCGCGCAGCAACTATCGCATGGCGAAGGTCACGCTGCTCGACCATATTCCGATCCCAGGGGATAACGTGCATCCGATGCAAACGCTGCTGCCGGAGATCGAGGAGGCGGCGGAGTCATATGAAGAGACGCTGATGTCGTACTTCACGGGGCCGTGGCCGCGCTTCGACCTGGTGCTGTTGGGGATGGGCGCGGATGGGCACATCGCGTCGCTGTTCCCACATAATGTCGCGCTCGAGGAAGAGGCGCGCGTGGTGACGGCGGTGCGGGCGCCGGAGGTGGACCCGCCACTGCGGCTGACCCTGACGCTGCCGGCGATAAACCACGGGGCTAACGTTCACTTCCTCGTGGCGGGGAAAGAGAAGGCGAACGCGGTTAAGCGAGCGCTTACCGGAAGTCCCAATGCCTACATCGCGCCGGCGTCTGCGGTGAAGCCAATCCAAGGCAATCTGGTGTGGTGGATTGACGAGGGGGCGGGGAGTCTGCTATAGGGGCGAAGGAGGGCATCACCGGGCTGAGCACACCAGCAGCAGATGATCGCGGAGGCGGCGAAGGATGACGGCGGGCCGAGTGCTGTCGCGATTCGCGATGTGCGCGTTCCGGGTAAACTGTAGGCAGAGGCAGCCGTCGGCCCGCCCTTAGAGTGCAGATCGAGCCAGCGCCGCCAGTTGCGGCGCTGGACGGCATCAGGCGCACTCGCGGGCCCCCCTGGAACTCTTACCAGATATTACATGAAACCTATCCTGTCCGTTCAATGACGCCGCCCAGGGCGGATGCTAGACTCTCCTCGTAGGCTGAAGGCTTGCGTCGTGCAGCCGGAGAGCTTGCCGAAGTCCAGACTCAGGACGGATCTGGGTGACGAGCAGCGGTCGGGCTGGAGGGAGGTGAGCAGGTGAAGCTGCCCCGACGTGCCCGGGGAGCGGCAAGCTAGGAATGGCTGTGCGCGAAGCACTCGAGCGTGAGGAGGTATGAGCTAAGATGCGGATTCGGCGGCAGGAAGGTTTCACTCTGATTGAGCTGCTGGTGGTCATCGCGATTATCGGGATTCTGGCCGCGATGGTCTTCCCTGTCTTCGCGCGGGCGCGTGAATCGGCTCGCAAGGCGGTGTGTCTCTCCAACGTAAAGAACATCGCCCTCGCCCTCCAGATGTATTTTGCGGACAACAACGACACCTTCCCTCCGGGGGAGCATCGCCCGGAGGTCGTGGACTGGTACGAAACGCGATGGAACAACCCCGGTTGTCCTCTCATTCCGTACAACAACCCGTATCTGCGCTGGCCGGTGGTCCTCGACGAGTACGTGAAGAACCGCGACGTATGGCAGTGCCCGAGCGCGAAGATGACCGGCGGTGCGCTCTGCATCGTTCCAGGGCCGGACTGGTTTGGGTATCTGGTCGCCACCGACGGAATGTGGGGCAATTGGATATCGGATACGGGCAACTACATCTGTCCAAATGACGGCGCCTTTCCACCGGGATGGGGTGGCGAGGTCACCGACTCGATCGCGCAGGAGCGCCTGGCGAACCCTGGTTGGCGCAAAGGAGACACAGCTCTGCGCGCATTCGTGCAGGGCATCGGGATGCCAGAGACGCCCGATAACTATGGCCTGAAGATGACCCAGATAGAAGATGCCGCCTGGTTCGTTGTGGCTGGAGACAATGGGGTCTTCACGGTCTACCAAAGCGCCATCAACTGGGCCTATCCGGACATGTGCGAGATGGGATGTCTCTGCGAGAAGGACCACAGTTGGGCGTTTGAGAACTGCCCGTGGTCGGCGGACTGCAAGGGCACCACAGAGCAGCGGCGCGACCCCCAGTGGCGCGCGAGCAAGACGCGCCACCTCGGTGGCGTGAACCTCGGCTTCGCTGACGGTCATGCCTCCTGGTTCAACTCCCAGTGGATTCTGACCGAGAGCCCGAAGTGGCCCTCGAAGGACGCCTTCGAGAACAGGTGGCCAAACCAGTCCGTCGTGGAGGGCAAGCTGAAGGGTATCAGCATGCTGTGGTATCCGACGACGACGCCATCGGGTGAGGACTGGTCCACTGAGTGTGGCGCGCCGCCGCTCTATTAAGGGCGCAGGCGCCTTCTGACCATTGGCGCGGACGACAGCAGGAACGACTCGGGGCGAGCGGGGCCTGCCGAGAGGACCCGCTCGCTCCTCACCGTACTCCCCATGAGAGCCGCCCGCGACCTTCCCACCGCCATTCCGTCTAGGAGGACTGGAACCGAGATGACACCGAATGCGGACCGCGAACAGGCAGTGACCCGACGCGATTTCCTGAGGAGCGCCGCCGCAGCAGCCTTCGCGGTCTCTTCGAGTCGGCTGCTCGCCTCCGATGAGCCGCCTGCCGCACCTGAGGAGAGGCAGGTCCGGTCGGGTGCCACCTCCGACTGCCGTCGCTGGCGCGGGTTCAACCTCCACAACATGTTCTACATCAAGGGCGCCGGCGCGTTCGAGGAGCACGACTTCCGCTGGATCGCAGACTGGGGGTTCAACTTCGTCCGCATCCCCGTTGCCTACCAGATGATCACCATCAAGCGGGATCCCTACCAGCACGACGAATGGTGGCTCAACGAACTCGACCGCGGCCTCGAATACGCCCGGCGCTACGGGGTCCACGTCTGCCTGAACCTGAACCGTGTCCCCGGCCATCCTGCCAACGACGAGTGGACGGAGCCCTACTCGCTCTGGAAGGACCAGAAGGCCCTCGACGCCTTCTGTCACCTCTGGCGGAGCCTGGCCGAGCGCTACCGGGACATCCCTCCACACCAACTCAGCTTCAACCTCATCAACGAGCCCCCCGGCGGTGGGCTCGGCGAGACGATGTCGACCGCCGATTACGTCCGCGTCATTACCGCGGTTGCTGAAGCCATTAGAGCAGTCCGCGCCGACCGGCCCATCAACACCGACGGCCTCATGTGGGGGCTCTTCGCTTGCCCCGAACTCAAGGGCCTCGGCATAGGACAAAGCTGCCATATCTACGTCCCCTTCGAGATCAGCCACTACAAGGCGTCCTGGATGCAGGGCTCCGATGCCTGGCCGGTGCCTGTCTGGCCTGGGCTCGAATCTCAGGGCTTCTACGAGGCCTACGGCAAGGGCTTCACTTGGAACCGAGCCAAACTGGAGGAGTTCTACCAGCCGTGGTTCGACCTCGCCCAGCAGGGCGTCCCGGTTTTCTGCGGCGAGACCGGCGCCTACAACAAGACACCGCACCCCGTCGCCCTCGCCTGGCTCCGCGATGTCCTCGACATGCTCAAGAACCACAACATCGGCTGGGCCCTCTGGAACTTCCGGGGCACCTTCGGGATCCTCGATTCCGGCCGAACCGATGTCAATTACGAGGACTCCCACGGCCACAAGCTCGATCGCAAGCTCCTCTCCCTGCTGCAGGAGTTCGCCTGAGCTGCGGCGCAGTGGGTTTTCACGCCTGGGGCCAGCCGCGCCGGCGTCCAGAGGGCGTCACAGTTGGATCAGCCCTTGACCTCCGACAATCCGGTCGTCAGCAGGCCCGCTGTTCGGGTGTGGCGGGGGTTTGTGGTTGGCGGAGTGCTGCTGCCGTTCAACACGTTGTGGGTCTTCTACATGGAGCAGATCAGCGGCCACGGCCCTTTCGTGTCCACCATCTCGCTCTTCTTTAACGCCGTCTTCATCCTCGTCTTCGTCGCCCTCGCCAACGCCGTCGTACGCCGTTTCCGCCCCTCCCTGGCCCTCAACCGGGCCGAACTAATCATCGTCTATGTCATGCTCACCGTCAGCACCTCCGTCATGTCCCACGACATGCTGCAAGTGCTCATCTCGATGATGACGACCGGCTATTGGTACGCCACCCCTCAGAACCACTGGGAGCAGATGCTCGACGGGACCACCCCGAGCTGGCTCGTCGTCTCCAATCAGGACGTCCTCTACGGCTACTGGAACGGCAACACGACGCTCTATCAGCGAATCGTCCTCACCACCTGGATCCCCCCAATCCTATGGTGGCTCGGTTTCCTGCTCGTCCTCGTCTTCGTCCTCATCTGCATCTCGGTGGTCTTCCGTCCTCTCTGGTCGGATCGCGAACGCCTCACCTTTCCGATCATCCAGCTCCCCCTGGAGCTGACCAACCCCAATACCCCCCTACTCCGCAATCCGCTCATGTGGATCGGCTTCGGCCTCGGCGCGTTCGTCAATATCCTCAACGGCCTGGCCACCATCTTCCCCTCGGTTCCCACCATCCCCCTCTACATTGATCTCGCCTCCTACATCCGCAATGACCCCTGGACAGGCTCCGGCTGGTTCCCCATGACCTTCAACCCCTCCGTTATCGGCCTCTGCTTCCTCATGCCCCTCGACCTGCTGTTCTCGTGCACGTTCTTCTACCTGTACTGGAAGGGGATGTTCGTGATCGCCAGGGCCACGGGCGTGAGCGAGGGCTACGGCTGGGGCGGGCCGAGCACCTCGCTCTTCCCCTGGTCCAACGAGCAGATGTTCGGCGGTTTTATCGCCATCGCCCTTGGCTCCGTGCTGCTCGGCCGCCAGTATTTCAAGCACGTCTGGCTGCGCCTCCTCGCCCGCCCCTCAGAGGTGGACGACTCGAACGAGGGCCTGAGCTTCCGAATCGCCTTCGCCGGCTCAGTGGTCGGGGTGGCGCTGCTCGTCGCCTTCGCCATCCACGGGGGACTCAGCCCCGCGCTCGCCCTCGCCTTCTTCGCCATCTACTTTCTGCTCGCGGTCGCTGTCGCCCGCGTCCGCGCCGAGTTCGGCTCCCCCGTCCACGATTTCCACTTCGCCGGCCCCGACTACACCCTCGTCTACCTCCTCGGCACCCTCAACCTCCGCCAGCGCGATATGGGCATGTTCCACCAACTCTACTGGTTCAACCGCGCCTACCGCGCGCACCCCGTCGCCAACACCATCGAGGGTCTCCAAATGAGCTCCCGCGCCCGCTTCTCGGGCCGGCCCATCGTCCTCGCCATCCTCCTGGCGGCCGTCGCCAGCGGCATCGTCGGCTTCTGGGGCTGGCTTCACTACGCCTATAAGCTGGGCGCCACCTCCGGTTGGGGCTATGGCGCCAACTGGTTCGGGCAGGAGGCCTACAACCGGCTCCAGTCCTGGATCGAGAATCCCAAGCCCGCCAACCTCACCGCCCCCTTTGCCATGGCCGCCGGCTTCGTCATCGCCCTCCTCCTCGCCACTGCCCGCACCCGCTTCTTCGGTTTCCCCTTGCACCCCGTCGCCTACGCCCTCTCCGCAAGCTGGTCCATCAATTGGGTGTGGATGCCCATGTTCATCGCCTGGGTCATCAAGGGCGCGGTCCTGCGCTACGGGGGTCTCCGCCTCTACCGCCGCGCGCTCCCCCTCTCCTACGGTCTCATCCTCGGCGAGTCCATGTTCGGCTGCACCTGGCCCCTCGTCGGCCTCATCTTCCACGTACCCACCTACAGCTTTTTCGGGTCTTGATGGAAGAAGAGTAGAAGAGTCGAGACGAAACAGCTACAGCCCATTAGCCGTTCGCTACTCCTCGACTTTTCGACTCTTCGCCTTCTCGTTTCTTCAGCTTGCCTCGAAAGCGTTGTCGGAGATGGTCTGTGCGTACCACTCACCGCTGCGCTTGACTGTGCGCTGTTGGGTCTCGTAATCCACGCGGACTATGCCGAAGCGTTTGGAGAACCCGTAGGACCACTCGAAATTGTCCATCAGCGACCACAGGAAGTACCCCGTCAGGGGAACCCCCTCCTCGAAAGCCTGATGGGCCTTCGAGAGATACTTCTGAAGATAGGCCACGCGAGCATGATCGTCGACCCGGCCTGAGGCATCCAGCTCATCCTCGAACGCGGCTCCGTTCTCGGTGATCATCACCGATGGCGGCGCATACCGCGTTTGCACCCAACGTAGAATCTCGCGCAGTGACTCGGGGTAGATCTCCCAGCCCATATGCGTCACCGGCCCCGGCGCCCCGAGTTGGCGCGCCCCCAGGAACTGCTCCTCTTCGTGCCGGACAATGGCTCTGGAGTAGTTGTTCACACCCACGAAGTCGAGCGGCCTCTGGACAATGTCCCTCTCCTGTCCGGTGAACGATGGCAGCAGGTCGCCGAAGGCCTCGCGCATGAGGCCGGGGTAATCCCCGCGGTAGATGGGGTCGAGGAACCATTCGTTGACATAGGAGTTCATCCGCGCCGCCGCCGCCCGATCCGCCTCGGAATCGGTGGCCGCGTGGACGGGCCACAGGTTCACGGCGAGGCCGACCTCGGCCGACGGGAGAATGGCACGGAAGCGCTCCATCGCCATCCCGTGCGCAAGCAAGAGGGTGTGGCCTGCCAGCAGGCTCTCCCGCAGGTCGTTGTGCCCCGGGGCAAGCTCCCCAAGCAGATAACCGCCTTGGCACACGACCCAGGGCTCGTTGATGGTGATCCATCTCTGGACCCGATCCCCAAGCCGTCGAAACATCAGCTCGGCGAAGTCGGCGAAATGGGGGGCAAGCTCCCGATTGGGCCACCCTCCCAGCCGTCTGTCGAGCGCCAGCGGCAAGTCCCAATGATAGAGCGTGGCGACCGGCTCGACACCCGCCTCCCATAGCTCATCCACCAGGCGGCTGTAGAAGTCCAGCCCCCTCTCGTTCACCTCCCCACCACCGTCCGGCAGAACGCGCGGCCACGAGACCGAGAACCGGTAGGCTTTGAGCCCGAGAGAACGCATCAGGGCAATATCCTGACGCCATCTATGGTAGTGGTCGCAGGCGACATCCGCGCTCTCCCCCGTCCGTATCCTCCCCGGCGTGTGGCTGAACTCGTCCCAGATGCTGGGCCCTTTCCCGTCCTCGTCACAGGCGCCCTCGATCTGAAATGCGGCTGTGGCCACCCCCCAAAGGAAGTCGCGGGGAAACACCAACTTCGCCATTACTGCATCTCCACAATCTCACTGTGTCAGGCAAGACCCGCGCCAAGGCCCTTGGGGGGGCCGGTTCCGGGCTGATGCTCTCGTCTCGAGACTCTAGCATCTGAGAGAAGGTGGCGTCGCTGGACGAAAGGGGTATACTTCATGTAACATCTGGGACGATCCGCGCAGAGTGTGAGCTGAAAGATGGAGACTCCCCGCGTAGTAGATGCGCCCTACCCGGCTGGTGAGTCGTTCGCCGCTTACCACGTAGTGTATCCATCGACGCGTTCCCGCCCTGGCCACTGGCCGCTGCCCACGAACGCAGACATGCACCAGGGCTTCGAGGTCGGCGTGCTGCTTAGCGGACAGCAGCGACGCACCTTTCAGGAGGCGGTGTTCACCGCCGACTCTGGGGACGCATGGCTGATCCCACCTTGGGAGCCCCACGGGTGGGAGACAACCCTCCCGAACACGCACGAGCTAGTGGTTCACTTCGTGCCCGGTTTTCTGGGGGACGAGCAGTTCGCAGGTATCTCCTGGCTCGCCCTCTTTTCGGTTCCCCCTGACAAGAGACCGCGGGTCACCGATGAGGTCATGCGCGGGCGGGTGCTCGAGATCGCTGGCGAGTGGGCGCGCGACCTGGAGCATAAACCTATCGCTTGGCTGGATGCAATGAGGCTGAATCTCCTGCGCCTGCTCCTGATTCTGCGACAGGGCTGGGACTATACGGATGGCGCGGCTTCGCTGCGTCGTTTCCACTTGAGAGAGCTCGCACGGGTGATGCCCGCCGTCAGGCTTGTCCAATCCGATCCTACGCGCCGGGTTAGCCTCGCAGATGCCGCCCATGAATGTGGGATGAGCGTAGAGCTTTTCCGCGCGCTGTTTCGCCAGATGATGGGGCTGAGCTTCGGCAAGTTCGCGCTGAGAGCCCGCCTGGCCCACGCCGCCCATCTGCTGCGCGAGACCGACATGACGGTTGAAAGCATCGCCGCCGAGGCCGGCTTTTCAGACGCAAGCCACCTCCATCGCATGTTTGTGGGAGTCTACGGGCGCGCGCCGGGCCGCTATCGGAACGAGGCCCTGGTGAGTGAGGAAGGACAGACAACTAAGGTCGAGGCGCGGGTGATCTTCGGGTAGGTGAGGGGCTGCGTCGCGCGGGCTGTCGGAGGCGGCGTCGCGCAAGCCGCCGCTCGGCGTACTCGCCCTGTACTCGGTGGTTCACCTACACTCAGGCGGTCTTCGGATAATCCCTTCTGTAGGTGTCAGGCGCCGGTGATGCCGCACAGAGAGCCAAGCCCGCTCCGCGGTAGGTGTCCAATGTTGCGGCGTGGGTACAGGACTGTGGCCGCCGCTCCACACATGCTTGACTCGGATCAGCGCCCACTGCCAAGGGGAAATCCTCTTTCGGGTTTGGCAGGACGACCAGGCTGTGGGAGCGCAAGCCATTCAGTCTGGTTCCACTCAAGCTTGACACCCGCACTGCGCCTCACAGCAGCGTGCTCAGCACCCCCGACACCGACAGTTCGCAGCCGCACGTATACCGATCGGCGCCGCCGTAGTAGAGCCAGTAGATGTCGTCCGTGCGCTTGAGCAACCCGTGCGGGAAGATCACGTTGTTGTAGTAGCCGTACTTCTCGTAGTCCATCTCGGGTGCCAGCAGGGGTTCCTCGCTGCGGGCGATGACCTTCGACGGGTCCTTCAGGTCAAGGAGCATCGCGCCCAGGCAGTACTTGTGGCCGTCGGAGCCGTGGTAGAGCTCCAGCCAGCCCTCGTCGGTCTTAATGGGCTCCGGGCCGCAGCCGATGCGCTCACCGTCCCACATGCCCGGCCGGCACAGCGCCAGCGGGGTGAATTCGCCCCAGTGGACCAGGTCGGAGCTGAAGCCCAGCCACATGTTCTTGTAGCCGAAGTAAACCCCCGACGGCCGGTTGAAGCAGCAGTAGCTGCCACCTATCTTTTCCGGGAAGATCGCTACGTCTTTGTTGTCGGGCGTGTAGAGGACGGCTTCGTACTGGAAGGTGTTCCAGTCCTTGGTGGTCACCAGGGAGATGGTCACGCCCCACTCGGGGTCGCCCCCGCTGTAGATGATGGTCCAGCGGCCGTCTATGAACTGCACGCGCGGGTCGTGAATGCCGTTGCGCTCGTACTGGTGCGTCGCCTCGAGGGTGGGGGTGTCGGAGATCTCGAAAGCCTTGCCGTCGTGGCTCCACGCCAGCCGGAGGTTGCTGGTAATGGCGTCGTAGATGATATCGGCCTTGACGAAGCGCGGGTCGGACAAGTCCACCTCGTCGCGGCGCCACTTGTTGACGAGCATCCGCGGCTCGCCCGCCGAGAAGTCCATCAGCGGCGCCGAGACTATCTTGGGATCTGTCTGTCTCGGCCTTTCGATGACCCTGACGAGCAGCCCGATCCGGCCCTCGTACTCGAAGGCGCCGCAGTTGTAGGCGCCCAGCACCTCCCACCCTTCCACGCTGGGGACGACGTCTTCCGGGCCGATCAGGGGGTTCTCCGGGAACCTTTCGATGATCATCTGCCACTCTCCTCCGGGAACTGGAGACAGTCACCCATTTTCCACCTCCCCAGTGACCTTCCTTGGTGGCCCGATGGGCAGCGGGCGGATGCGACGGCTCAACGTGCTCTCGGTGAGGCACCGCGATCAGATGAACGTGGTTGCTCATCAGGCAGTAGCCGAGCACGCCCAATCCATAGCGTTACGCGTGGCGCTCCAGCAGGTCGAGATAGACGTCCCGGCTATCGTCTGCGTAGAACACGTCCTGGCGGTTGTTGCCGCGCTGGGTGATATGGTGCGGAACGCCGGGGACTAGGATCCGCGCAACTCGAGGCATGATGGCAGTGTAGCACAGCCCGGCCAACGTCAGCCTCCCGTCTATCACCTTCTCCAGCAACTCCCAGCGTTTCATCTCCCGCTCTGTCACTGCAAAGTGATCGTGGTTCATGACCACGAAGTCTGCCGTGCACGGCCCGCGCGCAACGGCCTGGCCCCTTGACCTACGGCTTGGCCTGTAGCCCCGGCCTTCCCGAAGGGGACAGATTCCCTTTGCAGCTACATGGGGACATAATCGCTATGCTACTACAGGGCTCGCCCACAGGCTCGCCCGCAGCAGTTGACACCGTCCATGCATTCTGCTATCCTATGGATAGGCTTCGTGCATCTGTGTATGTCGCGGGGCACAATCAAGAGCAAGTCACCTCGTCGGCTAGAAGGGCGCCGCTGTGGCGACATGACTTCCTCTAGCCTGCGAGGCAACGACTATTTTCACTCAGTTTGGTCTCTCCCCCGAGCTTCTGCGGTCCATTCACCGAATGGGCTTCGACGTCCCGACGCCCGTTCAGCGGGAAGCAGTTCCTCTTGCGCTTGCCGGCGGTGACCTGATCGCTACCGCCGAGACCGGAAGCGGGAAGACGGCGGCCTTCCTCCTTCCCCTCATCCAGCGCCTGCAGGGCGGCCGGAATGGCCGCACTCGCGCGCTGATTCTCTCGCCGACCCGGGAGATCGCCGCGCAGACGGCTGAGCAGTCCGTGGCGCTCACCCGCGGCACGGCCTTGCGGACAGTTGCGGTCTACGGCGGGGTCAGCATGGATCGCCAGCGACAGGCCCTCAGGGCCGGCTGCGAGATCGTGGTGGCCACTCCTGGTCGCCTGCTCGACCTCTACCGCCGCGGCGATGCCCGCCTCGACAGTGTCGAAGTGCTCGTGGTAGACGAAGCGGACCGCATGATGGACATGGGATTCGTCCCCGACCTGCGCCGCATCTTGGCACTTCTGCCCGCAGCGCGCCAGTCTATGCTCTTCTCTGCCACCATGCCAATCGCACTCCTGGAAATCGCCTACGAGGAGATTCTGCGCAACCCTGACCACGTCGAGGTCGGCTCTCAATCCGCCCCTCCCGCGGCCATCTCACAGTCTGTCTACCTCGTGCCGTCTGGGCTGAAGACGGACTTGCTGCTCGAGCTGCTGGGGCAGGAGACGATGGAGAGCGTACTGGTCTTCGTCCGCACTCGGCGCCGGGCCGACGTGCTGGCGAGACGACTCCAGCGGGAGAGGATGAAGGCAACCTGCATCCACGGAGATCGCTCCCAAGGCGACCGAGAGAAGGCGCTCGACAGCTTCCGACGACGCTCAGTGCGAGTGCTCGTGGCGACCGACGTCGCTGCTCGAGGCCTTCACGTGGAGGGAGTGACTCACGTGGTGAACTACGACATCCCCGCCATGGCGGCCGATTACCTCAACCGGATCGGCCGTACCGCGCGGGCCGGGGCGTCGGGTGATGCCCTCACGCTCGCGAGCCGAGAGGATGGCCCTGCTCTCGCCAGCATCGAGCGCACTCTTGGCCGACAGCTCCCGCGCGTAACCGTAGCCGGACTGACCGAGCTGGAGCTGCCCCAAACACCC
>Ga0315288_10008711_pt1 | contig 12794 bp, 15 predicted proteins | sample YL17G11_20_MG_FD_203454 | JGI IMG/M metagenome (GOLD analysis project Ga0315288, IMG submission 203454) | Sediment microbial communities from Yellowstone Lake, YNP, Wyoming, USA - YL17G11_20 | ecosystem: Environmental > Aquatic > Freshwater > Lake > Sediment | place: USA: Wyoming | collected...
CACCGGGAAATGGCGGCAGGGTCCCCATTGCAGAAGCAACTTCCCAAAGCCAGCGCTATCCTGCACGCCCCCAGCATAGAGTCCGACGGTGAGGCTCTCCCTTTCCTAAGTTTCTTGGCGACGAGGAACGTTAAATCCAAGGTGAAGGCCAGTCAACGCATCTTGCAGGAGGTCTCCGTCAGGGTAGGCCTGGAGGAGCCGCGACAGTTGGTGCGGGAGATGGAAAAATTGAGCCTCTACGTCGGCAACGACAGGGCGGCAACGCTTGAGGACGTTTGCGACATAACAACGACCTACCCCGCCGACACCGCCTTCACGCTGTTGGCCCACATCGCCGCGGGGAAGCCTATCCAGGCGCTGGAGAGCCTGAATCTCCTCTTGGAGGAGAAGGTTCCCCATCCGATTATCCTGGGCGCCATCGGCCAGGAGATACGCCGCCTGATCCAGGCTCGGACTGCCCTGGATTGCGGAGATGTAAGCGCCAGCCTGGTGAGAGGCGGATACGACCAGTTCCGCCGAATGTTCAACGACGAACAAAAACATGCCCTGGCGAAAAGGTTTCCTCCCGAGCGGCGTGACAACCTCTTCTTGCAGCATCCCTACGCGCTTTACCGTTCGCTGCGGCAGGCCCTTTCTTTGAACCGAGGGCCGCTGGTTGAGGCGCTTGAGGCCGTGGTTGAGGCCGACTTCCGACTCAAGACCAGCACACGGCCCGAAGACCAGACGCTGGAAAGGCTGACGCTGGATTTGTGTAGGCTCATTGCGCCCGAGAGAGCGGCAGTTTAGGAGCCAGCCCCAATCGGCCAAGCGCGTCCGCCTTGGGGCAGGGTAAGGCGGAGTGGGCAGACGGGACAGGGAGGAGCGAGGGGCAACGAGAGCCCTTGCTATTTTGGGGGAGAGGCAGGATTGAACCGTAGGCAACTGGGGTTGAAGGGCCTGGCACTTGCGGATTCCTCCTTTCATCGTATCGGGAAAATGCGATATGTCAATAGCCAGGCTATCCACAGTGGCTTCGGGCGTGTCAAGGCAGCCCAGCCTTAACAGCCTCTTTTGGATTTGCTCCATGAACGCGTGCAATGCTATCCTGAACTGCTGATCGGAGCATGGGCATCGAACAAAGGGGAGGATGACATATGCAGAGGTTACTCGAAGGGGTTAAGGAGAGAATCACCCCTGTGTTGAGGCGCCATAACGTTGCTCATGCGGCCATCTTCGGATCGTTTGCCAAAGGGATACCGGAGCAGGGCAGCGATCTGGACATCCTGGTTGAGTTTGAGGGCGAAAAGAGTTTGCTGGACCTGGTGGCCTTGCGGTTGGAACTGGAAGAGGTGCTGGGAAGGCAGGTCGACGTCCTGACATACGGGGCGTTGCATCCCCGAATCAAGGAAAGGGTGCTCCATGAGCAGGTGGCGATTCTATGAGCAAAGACGCCCGGCTCTTCATTGAGCACATCCTGGAGAGCATCCGCCTTATCCAAACCTACACGAGTGGAGTTTCAAAGGAGGCCTTTCTGACCTCGCCCCAGGTGCAGGATGCTGTCATCCGAAGGTTGGAAATCATTGGTGAGGCGGTAAAGAACTTGCCGTTAGAGTTGAAGGATCGGTATCCGGAAGTGCCATGGCGCCAAATCGCCGGGATGAGGGATCTGCTGATCCACGAGTATTTTGGGGTAGACCTGGAATTGACCTGGAAAACGGTGCAACAAGCTTTGCCGGAGCTGGAGCAGAAACTTTCAAAGATTCTGGAGGAAATCGAGTAGAAAGCTCGGGGCGCTTCCAAGCAGGCAGAAAGAGCTGGTACGATCCCCTATGATTGCCAGCCTAAGGGGGGTATTCTATGACATCGCGCCATGCAATCAGTGACGCCGCCGAACAAGGAGATCTCTCCATGTTACAGGAACTACTTGCCGCTGACCCATCGCTGGCAAACACCAGGGAGGCCCCCAAGCGTCCTGCTCGGTGGCTTGCCTTCGCGGGCGACGATATGGTAACTTGTCCAAGAAGGGGTGAGGCCTGATTGCCGGTGATGGAAGGTCTGAGACGTAAAGCGATTTGGGTGGCGCTGGCCACGAGCGGACTGATGGGGATAAGCCTGGGCGTGGGTTTCGCTCAACTTGACCGGGAGGTCATTATGGATCCTGCGGGCTATGCGTTGGCACGTCCGCAGAGCCAGGCAGTGCCCTACTCCCAGGAGAATTTGCGGTCGGCGCTGCAACTCGGAGGCGGACAGGTATTCGAGATCACCGGCGACGCAAGCAATGTCAGGCGCTTTTACCAGGGGTCGCACAGCATCGTTAGCCTGGACCTTACGACCTCCAGCGGAGAGACGTTGCAGTTGCAGATTCCCAGCGATTTGAAGGCCATTTCGTCCGGGGACATGGTGCGGGTACTGGCCAGGGTGAGCTCGTCCTCGCAGGAGTTCGCCGTCCTGGAAGTAATCGGGATTGTCTCGGAACTGGACCTCATTGCCGCCAGCGTGGGCCTGAAAGATGCGAGCCAGTTGGGCACCATCGGTTGGCTCAACGGCTACAATCCTGGCCCGCCCAGTTCCGGCCAGCCCTATCTGCCCGGCTCCGCTCAGCAGGCGTCCATTCCGACAGCGCCGGAAAGCAGCAGGGTCCAAGCCTATAAGGACCTGATTGCCTCTTACAATCCTGATCTTCCTCCCCAGGACCTGGAGACGGTGACCAGGGGCGTCCTGATGTATTCAGGATATTACGGGATACAACCTGCCCTGGCAGTGGCGCTTTTCGCCTGTGAGTCGGGGTTTCATCCGAAAGCGGTAAGCAGCGCAGGCGCTCAAGGTCTGGGTCAGTTGATGCCGGGCACCGCGGCGGGGCTTGGGGTGATGGATTCGTTCCACCCACTTCAGAATGTAGAGGCCTCGCTGCGGCTTTTGCGGGGCCATCTGTCGAAGTTCACGGACAAGGAACCCGCCCAGCAGTTATCTCTTGCGCTCGCCTGCTACAACGCTGGGAGCGCTACGGTTGAGAAGTATGGCGGGGTGCCCCCGTATTCCGAGACGATCAACTACATCACCAAAGTCTCGCGGCTCTTCGCTCAACTCTATCAGCAGGGCTACCGGTAAGGGTCTTGCCCTGAAAGGGACGCAACTATGAACCTAGTGAGTCGAGCAAGACAATCAAAGAGGCTGGGGATCATGAGATGGACACTGGTCCTGGTCGTCCTGGTTTTGTTTGTGCTTCAGTGTGTTCCGGCCAAGGCGGCGATAGATCCTGCCGACCGGAGATGGATCGCCATCGCAATCCTCTCCCTGGTGAGCGAAGGAGGATCATCCGAGCCGGGCATCTTCTACAGTTGGAAGCACCAGTTTGAGCCTGGCATCCTGGTCAGGGCGCGGGCGGGAGAGCGACTGACTTTAGGCGTAGGCATAACCGAAAACACATTTGCCCTCGGACCCAGTCTGAGGATAGATAAATCGAGATTTCACCTCTCCGGCGGGGTCGCCTCAGACCAGGATCGGATGTTCACCTACCCATTTGTGTGTTTGAGTTGGCGTTGGATAACGTACTAGCAGGCGGCTTCCTTCTGGCAGCAGGCGCTCGATGAAGCAGCGCGGTGGACGATCGCGCAACCAGCCCCTCACCCGTCTCAGGGGACACCACCTTCTCTGTCTGTATGGCTTCCGCGGCCTGGGATACGACGAGGATTTCGTCAGGAACATGACCGACCTGCTCCAGGGTCTCAATCGGCGACCGGATCAACTGGTCGTGCTGGGTGAGACGGCCGACGACATCTGCCGGGCATGTCCCCACCTCCAAAACGGAGGCTGCGCCAAGAGAGGGGAGGAATCTGAGGGCAGCATCCGGACTCACGACAACCGCATCTTGCAGCGCCTGGAGATAGAGGTGGGGCAAGTGCTTCCGGCCTGGCAACTCTTTCGCAGGGTTGAAAGGCGCATATCCCCTGAAGACCTTTTCCACCTGTGCGAAGGCTGCCAGTGGCTTGCTCTGGGATACTGCGGGGAAGGACTGGGACAAAAGAGGATCGTGGCCTGTCCTAATCCCAAGCCCGATTCTACCGGGAAGGCATAGAGACCGCCCTGGGAGCCTCACCTGGGCAAGGCTCGAGCCTACTGGCCCGCCATCGCCTCGGAGAGATTGGAGACCGCACTGTGCTCATATTGCAGCGCATCCTGAAGGACGCCGCTCGCCTTCAGTAATCGCTCAGCGAGGGAAGCGGGGACTCTCCCTTTCTCAGATTCGAGGCCGGTTATCATCGTCCCCGTGGTGGGGAGCAACTCCCTGGCCCGCTGGAGTATCGTCGCCTCCGTGGCATAGTCCTCGGCGGCGTAGCGGAGGTATCTTTGCTCCTTTGGGGAGAACGAAGCGGCCGTCTCATTCAAGAAGGCGGCGGCGGCCCTTCGGCAACTGATGAGATTGGGGGCGCCGCTTGCGTTCCACTCCGCTATCCTGGTGAGATACTCCGCGGACATTTGGTCCTCAGGAACTTGAAGCCTATCTATCAATGCCTGATAGGCTTGGAAGGAAGCGTAGCCCCCGCCCCCTGGGGACTCGCGCTTCAAATCCTGAAGGGCCATCTTTATCGCCGAGGTGGTCGCATCTTTCAAGTTCTGTTTCGCCTGTATGTCCTTGACAAAGAAAATCGGGTAGCACTTGGATGCTCTTCCTTTGCCGGCCAGGACAATGCGCGGCGCAGGATCCGAACCCCATCGGGCGGTGAAATTCTTCGAACCGTAGGCCCGATACTTGGTGAAGGGATCATGGATGTAGATCTCTCCTCGCTCGGCATCGCTGCCAATCACAATATACCAGCCCGGAGGCGGCCCAGCGACGGAGGTAACAACCGGATGGCCTTGAAAAAGAGCTGTCTTGAGGACCTGCCTGGCCTCATCCTGCCGCTGAGACTCCTGATAATAGTATGGGAGTCCGAGTAGTTCGCAAACGGCGGAAAAGGGCTGGCGATAGAAGGTCTCGGCTCCCTGGGCAGGCGACTCCGGAAAGTAAAAGAACCGAAACGCCTCCCCGGAAAGCCCGGCAAATCCCTCGGCCGACAGGCCAATGCCCGACCCCAGCAAGGTGGCGAAGACGGGGGATACCAGCGAAGAGCCCGGAGACCAGGAAGTATCACCGGCACCTGGGAGTTCCAGCAACACGCGGGCACCCTCATGCTCCTTGAGGCTCTGGTAGAAGTGCCAGCCGAGTTCGTTCTTAGCCTTAGCCGCCCAAGGAGTGCTCTGATACTTCTCAGCCACCTCGTTGTATCTTTTGATGGCTTCCTCGGGTTGGTTGCTGATGGTCTGGTAGGCGCGCGCCAGGAGATACTCGGCCTCCGCCGCCAGGTCAGGCGAATCGGGATGTTCGCGAATGACTTTCTCGCAAGCGGCGAACGCAGCGGGGTCTCCCTCCTGCACCAGACAACGTGCTATGCCTACCTCGGCGTCGGGGACAAGGTCGGAGGCGTGGCCATACTCGTCAACCAGGCGTCGGTAGATGGACAATGCCTGATCAGGTTGCACCAGAGCTGTCTCATGGATTCGGGCCAACTCGAACAAACCGTCGTCACGGTAGTCGCTCTTGGGGCGCTGGGCCAGTTTTTCATACGCCTCGACGGCCTCGCTCCATCTGCCCAGAAAACTAGAGAGGATGAAGCCCTGTTTGTAGAGGGAATTGTCTGCCCATCGGGAACCTGGGAACCTCTCCACCACCTCCCCATAGGCGACAACTGCCGACTCGTAATCTCCTGACGAGAGCAGACTTTCCGCCCTCTTGTAGAGATGCAGCCCGGGATCGCCCAGGCCGCGCAGGAGAACTGCCACCACGCCCGCCGCCACCACCAGGAAAAGATAAAAGGCCATTCTGGCCTTGTTCTTCATTACCTTGCTGCCCTCCCGCCGCTACGCTGCCAATGGACGGCCGGGCAAAGCTAACTCACGATCACAACTTGCTTATCTCCCGGACAGCCACCAGCAGCCGGGACAAGACTTCCTTTTCCTTGCCGCCCGCCCGACGAACCAGAGAGGCCAGCGACTCCGTTATCCTGGCGGAGGCCAGCCGTTTCTGGATGGCCTCAATACCTTCTCGATCAAGCGAGCGGGTGTCCAGGTTGGCAGCCTCCCTCAGCGCCAACTCGACGTTTGCCAGAACCATCTGGTCTGCCAGTTGCGGCATTTCCCGCTGTATTTGGTGAACCTGGCGCAGAAGGCCCTCTCCTTGGATCCTCTGCTGCACCTGACGGGTTTCTCTGACCCTCTGTCCGGCAGTGCTGGAATGCGCCATCAAGAGCCCAGAGACCACCAGCAGGCCTCCGGCCACGACCGCTATCCCCGGTGAGAGTTGCCAGACCCTTCTCATCCACCCCTTTCCCCTGGCCAGGGCTTCGAGACGCGCAGCCGCAATCTTCCTTCGAGTGGCGCTCAGGAGGGCAGGCAAAGGAGTTCCTTCCCGGACGCGCCCGAGCACCTCGTTCGCCAAACGCAGACGACGCTCCTCGCGGGCGCAGGAGGGACAAGTCCAGAGGTGATCCGAGACATCCCTCCTGGTCTCCTGATCCAGCGAGCCGTCAATAAACCCCAGCAAGTCCTTTTCCACGTCCCGACATCTCATCCCAATCGCAACTCCCTTGCGAGCGGCAGGAGCAATTCTTCCAGTTTCCTCATCGCGTAGTGAATCCTGGATTTCACCGTCCCCAGCGGACAACTCAAGGTGTGAGCGATCTCCTCATAGGAGAATCCTTGAAACTGATAGAGCAGGATTACCTCCCGATGGGGGCCGGAGAGCAAGGAAAGCGCCCTCTGCACCACTGACTGGAGTTCTCGTTTCTCCAGCACCTCCTCGGGTGATGGGCCGTTATCCTTGAGCGCCGCTACCGGATCGAAATCCTCGCACTCCTGCACCTCCATCTTCTGACTGCGGTATCTCTTCTTGAGGCAGTCCTTGCTTGCGTTCAGCGCAACCTTGTGGAGCCAGGCGGAGAAGTTGGTGCCCAGTCGGTACTTCCTCAGGTTCCTGAAGGCGCGCACGAAGGCTTCCTGGAAGGCATCCTGCGCCACATCGTAGTCGCCAACGTAGTTGACTATGAAGTTGTAGATGGGTTTGCTGTAGCGTCTGAGAATTTCCTCAAAGGCATCCTCGGCGCCGTCCAACGTTCTCGCGACCAAGGTATCCTCTGGGATAGCGGTGATAAGTTCAGCTCGCCAGACTGCGCACATTATGAGAGGTTCGGGATCCTGGATTTCGATCCCTCGCCGGTCACACCCCCCTCCGGGTAGCGTTTATCATTGTTCTCGATTCAGGCCTTGCCACACCGCCAGAAATGCGTAACCCTTTTCAATATAGTTACTAGGCCAAAATATGTCAAGTCTTAGTTTCAGAAAAATGTCTCCTCACGCTGCGCCCAAGACAAGTAAACTATCAAAGATTCGCTATAACGATTTTGTTCAATTTCGGGGAAATTATTCCAGACCCTGCTCCGCCACGGCAACCAACTCGGAATCGTCAATATCAAACGCCACGCCTGCGTCTTCACATATGACCGCTCGGCACACGCAGCCGGTGAAGTCCCTGCCCCTCTCCTCGATCTCCCGAATAGAAAGACTGCCCAACATGAACTTGACCACGAATGACAAACCCAGGATGCGCACCATCCCGAGTTTGCTCTTCCTGTTTTGGAAAGTTCTGCTGATCAGCGGCATGTTCGCCTCGAGCGCCTCCGGCCGGATCATCGCCAGGCTGCCTCCGGTGAAACGTCCCTCTCTCAACTTGGCCTTAAGGTGATGCACGCCGGGATACCTCGCCTCGAATGCCTCGTGCCTGACCACCGCATAACATATCTCCGCTTCTTCGGGGCAGCCGGCAATGAATTCCTCCACCCCAGCGGGGGTGAGATGGGGGACGTCCGAGGCGCTGATGAGTATTCTTTCCTGCGATCCGATTGCCCTGAAGGCGGCAAGCATGTTCTCCACTCCGCCTCCGGCCTCCTCCACGATCATCGTCGCTTTTTCCATGCCCGGCTGTCCCTGGAGGGCTGCCGCCGGTCCGACCACCGCAATCCTGCCGATTGAGGGAGCCTGGGAGAGCGCACAGAGAGGGTAGTAGATGAGCGGGCGGCCCCTCAGCGGCAACAAGGCTTTCACCTCGGTGCCAGCCAACTGGGCAAAGGCAGGGTCCAGCCTCCCACCCGCGGTAACCACCGCCGCTAACAATGCCCTTCTCCTCCACGACCGGCCAAAAACTCGGCTTGCAGTTGAATTTCCCTTCCCATTGCCTGCATAATAATAGCAGGACGGAGGTGAATTTAACAGTGGAGATAAAGATCGGCACGGTTAGCCACTACTACAGCAAGCTTTCGGTAGCCATATTGGAACTGGCGGGAGAACTGAAAGTTGGGGATCAGATCCGCGTCAAGGGCCATACCTCTGACTTTGAACAGACGGTGGGATCCATGGAGATCGAACATACAGATGTTCCCATCGCCAAGAAAGGCGACGTCATCGGCCTGAAGATGGTGGAGCACGCTCGCGAGGGCGATGAGGTCTTCAAGGTCGTGCCCGAATGAGTCCCTACTCCGCCTGAACGGGACGTCGCCCGCACTTCTTGGCCGCTCTGAAAATCGCCACCACGTTTTCCGGCGGGGTATCCGGCTGGATGTCCTGAGCGGCGGCCAGCACATATCCTGCTCCCGGGGCAAAGGCCCTTACCCTGGTCTTCACCTCTTCCTCCAGTCCCTTGCCAAGAGCAGCCCGCAGATGGTCTTGGCGTCTTTTATCTCCCCCGTCCGGATCATCTCCACCGCTTTATCTAAGGGCAGTATCTCGACTTCTACGGTTTCGTCCTCGTCGGTCTCTCCCTCGGCGGGCGTGAGTTCCGTGGCAAGGAATACGTGCAGCATTTCGCTGCTGTAGCCCGGAGCCAGATAGGAAGCGAACATCTCCTCCAACTTGGCGGGCTCGTAACGTATCTCCTCCCTCAGTTCCCTTCGGGCGCACTCGTCCGGCTCCTCGCCCGCGTTCAAAGTGCCGGCGGGGATCTCCAGCAGCACTTCTCCGACCGCCTGGCGGAACTGCCTCACCAGAACCACCCTACCATCGTCCAGGAGGGGCACCATCGCCACCGCCCCCCGATGCTCCACTACCTCTCTGGTCGCCTCCCTGCCGCTTGGAATCCTCACAGTATCCACGCGCAAGTTGACCACCTTGCCCTCGAAGACTAGGCGGGAATGCAGGGTGACCTCACGCATCCGTGGGCCGGCGTCGCCGGTTTCCTCTCGCTCGTCTTCCTTGCGCTTCATCTCGCTCGCTCACCGGTGATGATAGGTGTAGTGCGGGCCCTGGTTAGGACATTCTGCAGCGGCGATGCCCCTCGCACCAGGCAATGGCAAACCGCCAGCGCCAAGGCATCCGCAACGTCCCAAGGCTTGGCCGGTTCCTTGAGGCTCGCTATTGCGGAGACCATTCTTTGGACCTGCTCCTTGCTTGCCCTTCCGCTGCCGGTAACGGCTTGTTTCACCTCCCGCACGGCATAGTCTACCACCTCAACCCCATTGAGTGCCGCGCAGAGGCAGATCACTCCCCGGGCGTGGGCCATCAGGATCGCGGTGCGAGGATGTTCAGGAGACGAGTAAAACTCCTCGAGCGCCATCACGCCTGGTTGGAACGCCGAGATGACTTCCTGCATCTGGAGAAACAGCCGCTCCAGTCTCTTCTCTAGCGGCAGCCCTGCGGCCGTCCGCACCAATCCCTTGGTCACCACCTCAACTCCCTGCCCCTTCCGGCGGACACAGGCATAGCCCGTGGCTGCCAATCCGGGATCTACCCCCAAGACCAACTCCTCCCGCTGGATCTGGCCACTACCGGACATATCACACCCCAACTCTCAAAGCATTCGGCATGGGTCTCACGGCTCTTGGCTCTACTTCCTCACTTGCCCTCTATTATCCGGTCCATGGCGCGGCTGGTATCATACAGCACTTGATCCCAGTAATGGCGGTAGGCCCCCATCTCAGCCACCGCCCAACCATCATAACCGACCTTCTTGAAGGCCGACATCACGGCCGGCCAGTCCACGTCCCCGGACAAGAGACCGACAAACCCCGCCAGGCCCGCTGCCGCCCGGCGGTAGTCCTTGAAGTGCACCCGCTTGATCCTGGCCCCCAGGATCTCGATCCAGTGCTCCGGCGCTCCGAAGGCGACTACGTTGCCCACGTCGAAATAGGCCCCCACCCACTCGCTTTCCAACTCATCTATGAACCTCGCCATCTCCAGGGGAGAGAGCAAGAACCCATTCCAAACATTCTCTATTCCCAGATAGACCTTTTTCTTTTCCGCCAGGGGAATTACCGCCCTCAGTTCCTCCTGAGAACGGCGGTAAGCGTCGTCGTATTTGGCCGCCGAGGCCTTCGGGTCCCACGAGACGAACGAAGCCCCAGGTATCACCAGCGTGCCGTCCACGCCCAGCCAACTCGCCACCAGCACCAACTTCTGCGCTATCCCTCGCGCCTTCTCCCGCATCGCCGGGTCGTCGCCGGTCAAGGAATAACGCCACAAGAGGCCGGTGGCGAGGCCGGTGATCTCGATGCCTGCCTCCTGTGCCTTTTCCACCACCTTCCTGGCGCCCGCCTCCGTCACATCCAGCCCCAACTCGCCCTGCTCATCCAGGGCCACTTCAATGCCCTCAAACCCGGCCTTTTTCGCCAGCCGAAAGCTATCGGCAAGGCCCAGTTCTTCGGGGAAAGTCCAGATGCTGATGGCTTTCCTCACTTTATCCCAGACCTCCTTAGCACCCTTGCCAACGGGCTATTCTCTCTCCGACGATGCCACTGCTGTCACGAGGCGAACTCCCTTTTGGGACCTTCGCAGTTCAAGTTTACCACATCGGCCTTGCCCGTGACGGATCACACTACTCCTGGGCGGCGGAACCTGGGGCCCGTAAACGCTAACTCGGACCGACCGCTCCGCGGGAGCCAACCATTTCATTTCCCCTTCTCTCCAGTTCGCTCAACGTGTCATCCAAGGACTGTTGACCTTTCAAGAGTTTTCCCACTTCCTCGTACCAGATGGTGCGAAGGAAGTCCACCTCTTGGCCGTTGCGGGGCGGCAGGAACCCTCCGAGGTCTGCAACGACCTTTTCCACCCCTGGCGGGAAGGCTTTCAAGAATTGCTCCGACTGCGCGACGGCCTTTGCCGCTGGAATCCCCCCCGTTCCGCTCAGCCCTTGCCATCGGCAGGCGAATTCAATGAAGCGCCCCGCCTGATCCTGGTTGTGGCAGGCTCGTGGGACGGCGAGCAGGCTCACGCCCAAAGAATGATAGCGCTTGCCCCTTTGCGGGGCGGGCACGGGAGCCAGATCCCAGTCAAAATCCGTCGCTGCCGCTATCTCGCCTGCCCAGGTAATGGAGGCAGTCAACATGGCCACCTCCCCCGCGCTGAACGAACGCACCGGATCCCCCTGGGCGACCCTCGGCGGACAGACTTGAAGTTCTTCCTTCAGATCGAGGTAGAACTCCAACACGTCACGCAGCGCTGCGCCATTCAGGGCGCTTTGCGCCGCTTTCTGGTCTTCGCCATAGGAGAATATCTGCACTCCCTCTTGGGCCAGAAGGGTATCGAGTTCGCCGTGACAATACACTCCGTAGACATCCGGCACCCCGTCCCCGTCAAGATCGCGCGTGAGGGCCTTCGCCCGCTCGAGGTAATCTCCCCATTCCCACCGACCGGCCGGGGGCCGCGCCTTAAGTCGCCGCAAGATCTCTCGATTGTAGTAAACAACGGGAACATCAACGCAAATCGGCAGGCCGTAGAGTTGCTCGCCCACTTTCCCCGCCTCCAGCCCAGTCGAGTAGAATTCCTGTTTTTCTTGGGAAAGATTTTGGCGGGGAAGATCGCCCAGTGGCACCAGCAGCCCCTGGGCGGCGGACGATCCCAGTTCGGCGGACGAGAGCGTCAGGACGTCCACCGACTCCCCTCGGGCCAGCATTTCAGCCAGTTCCTGACGCCCAATGCCGTGTTTGTAGAGGACGGGGACGTCGGTTCGGCGGGAGAATGCCTCCGCCAGCGCCATCCCTTCAGCCACCTGCGCAGGCACTACCTGGCTGGTAACCCAGACCAAAGGTCTTCGTCCCAGGCAGCCGCCTGACAGAATGGCCAACCCCAGCAAGAGGAACAGGCGCATCCACACCCCTAATTCTCTTTCTGGACGGGCTTTTGCACCAGGCAAACCAGAGACACCCCGAAGGGAAGATCAAACCGTTTGAGAAGCCAAGCCTCAACCTTGAGGAGGGCAACGAAAAAAGACGACAGCAGCCCGGGCACCTGCACGTAGGCCACAGCGGGCCTGGCTTCGCGTTTCAGGGGGGCTGTCAGTTTTCGCCACAAACGGAAGAGCAATATCGGAAGGAAGAGGAAGGTGATTGCATAGGTCGTCCTCAGGGGCTTGAAACCAGCCTCGACAACTGCTCTTAACAATCTGCTTCGGCTGTACCGGCGGTAATGGCCGAGGGCGACGTCGTGCTCACTCCAGAGGAAGTGGTAGGCCGGGACGGTGAGGAGCAAATAGCCGCCGGGGCGGCAAACTCTAAACATTTCCCGCAGCGCCAGGAAGTCATCCTCAATGTGCTCCAGCACGTCGAGGCATACGACCACGTCAAAGGCATCCGCCCGGCAAGCCAGCCTCTCTGCATAGCAGGCGACAAGCCTGTCGAAGTCTCGCCTCGCGCACCACTTCAGGGCCCCGGGCAGGTCTATCCCAGTAGTGCGCCCAAACCTTTCCAACAAGTCCAGATTGCCCCCCGTGCCACACCCCACCTCCAGAATCTCCC
>Ga0315288_10008712_pt1 | contig 12793 bp, 10 predicted proteins | sample YL17G11_20_MG_FD_203454 | JGI IMG/M metagenome (GOLD analysis project Ga0315288, IMG submission 203454) | Sediment microbial communities from Yellowstone Lake, YNP, Wyoming, USA - YL17G11_20 | ecosystem: Environmental > Aquatic > Freshwater > Lake > Sediment | place: USA: Wyoming | collected...
GCACTTCAAATCCCAGGCGGACGCGGTTTTCACACTGGGAACCGTACTGGCAGTGGCCCTTATCGTGTTCAGCCTTTTCATGAGGAACGTTACTTTAAAATGAGAACCTACGCCTTCCTACTGTTGGGAGCCGCCCTCATCCTGCTTGTGGAATGCAGCAACGACTCCGGAACGAGCGGGCCGGAGACGTTACCGGTGGAGTTGGACGTGAGGGCACAAGCCGGCTTTTGTAGTGTTTCCGGAGCCACCGTTCAGGTGCAGAATCTGAGCGCAGTTACGGACACCTACGGACTGGCCGTGTTTCACTCGGACATCAACATTTTGGTTCCCAATCACACCTACAAAATCACAGTGATCGCGGGAGGGTTAGTCCAGACCTTCCCGGATGCGGATACGATCAGGGTTCCGAGCTCTCCGAAAGAGCCATCGGGATATGTCCTGTTCACCACGGTGCACATGATGCCTCCAGGAGAATGAAGGAAGCCGTATCCGTATACAATTTCTTTTCTGTTTCGTGAGAGCGTCGGGTTGCTTTACGAGTGCAGCATCAACACCGGGACGACCGGACCGCAGACGATAGGCGTGGAGCTGAACGCGACGGCCCAGGGCGCCTTCCACGGAGTTCCCGGAGCCACGGTCCTGGTTTTTAACCAAAGGCCGGGGGACCCCTCGCCGAACCTGACGGCCGTAACCGATACGGGAGGGGTGGCTCATTTTGCTACGAACATCAATGTGCTTCTGCCCAATCATGTCTATAAACTCACCGTCCTGGAGCACGGGGGATGGGTTCAAGCTTATCCTAACGAGGATACCCTGGCGATCCCCTCCACGCCCAACTTTCCGAACGGCTACGTCCTGGATTATACGGTTCAAATGAAGCTCAACGGAGAGAGCCCATGAAACGATTGCTTTGCAGTGCCGTTTCCGTTTTCCTCATTACAGGCTTCCTGGGCTCGGTGGTCCTGGGCGGCACGACAGGGACCCTGGCGGGATTCGTGAAAACCAAGTCCAAGGAACCACTGATCGGGGCCTACGTCATCGTGAAGGACTTAGGGATGGGTACGGCGACGGACGAGAAGGGGTTCTACATCCTGAACAACGTGCCGGCCGGGACGCACACCCTGATGGCCAAGATGATGGGCTACAAGACCACCACGGTGCGCAACGTGGTCGCGGCCATGGACCTGCGGACGACCATAAACATCACGATGGAGACCACGGTCCTGCGGATCGGGGAAGAGGTGACCGTGACCGCAGAGAGGCCGCTGATCCAGCAGGACGTGACATCCACGACCCGGACGGTGCTGGGCAAGGAGATATCGGACCAACTGCCCATCAACTCCTTCAAGGACGTGATCAAGCTGCAGCCGGGAGTGGTAGAGGGGCACATCCGGGGAGGGCGGGAGACCGAGGTGCTTTACCTGGTGGATGGGCTTCCGGTGCAGCAGGCCATCTCGGGAGGCATGGGAAGCAACCTGCCGAACACCTCGGTGGTGGACCTGTCGATCCAGACCGGAGGGTTCAACGCGGAATACGGGAACGCGATGTCCGGGGTGGTGAACGCGGTGACGAAGAGCGGGGGAGGGAAATTTCAGTCGCAGGTCAAGGCGGCGACCGAGGACTTCGGGGTGGAGTCCCTGGAATCGGAGGGGACACGACGATACGAGCTGAACCTGGGAGGACCCTGGACCGGAAAGGGAAACTATTTCTTCGCGGGAAACATAGACCGGACGGACACGAGGTACCACCAGGACCAGACCCGGTTCCATCACCATCCCATAGAGGAAAACCGGAACGCCACGGGGAAACTGACCTACCGGTTCACGCCGAACATGAGGCTCTCGGCTGAGGGGCTCTACTCGAAATGGCACTGGTACGAATACCAGTACCGCTGGCATAACAACCTGGACGGGCTTCCGCCGCGGGATAAGGAAAGTTATCGGCTGAGCGGAACGTGGACCCAGAGCCTGACTCCCAAAATGTTTTACACCCTGAGCGGAAGCCGATACACGATCCGGCAACGGGTTCTTGGTCCAGACTCCACGTGGGGAATCGTGTTTGACCGCACGGGAAACTGGGTCCGGAACGGAGACCTGGACTGGAAACAGGACAGTCGGGAGGTGATCACCATTGCCAAGGGGGATTTCACGGACCAGGCGACGAAGCACCTTCAGCTCAAGGCGGGAGGGGAGGTCATCCTCTATGACCTGAGGATGGATAACCATAAGCAGAGGCTCGTGTTCGGAGGGGACACTACCGGGGACACCACTCGATTCAATACCTTCGAGACCCATTACCGGTACCAGCCCCGGTCCGGGTCGGCCTATCTGCAACAGAAGTTGGAGTACGAGGGAATGGTGGTGAATGCGGGGTTTCGCTACGACTTCCTGGATCCCAGAGCCCAGCGGCCCTTGGTGGATTACGGCTACGACTATAGGCAGAGGGCCTACAAGCCGATCGTGACCAGCTATGTCCCGGCGAAGCTGAAGTGGCAGGTCTCCCCACGCTTGGGCCTGGCCCTGCCGATCACGGAACGGGATTTCTTCTTCATCAACTACGGGTATTTTTTTCAGATGCCCACCTTCGACTACTTGTACACCAACTTGGGCTACGACTACTCCGGAAGCTTCCCGATTTCCGGGGACCCGGACCTAAAGGCTGAGCAGACGGTCGCCTGGGAACTGGCCTACCAGCGAGCCATCCGAAAGGAATACCTGATCAGCCTGACCTACTTCAGCAAGGACATCTCCAACCTGGTGGACACCAAGACGTACACCCTCTCGGAGCAATCGAAATTGGGCTATACGCAGTTCGTCAACCTGGGGCTGGCCACGGTCCGGGGTCTGGAGGTCTTCCTGGAGAAGCGCCCGACCCATCTCGTGTCCGGTAAAGTGGCCTATACCTTCATGACCGCCCGGGGCACCAGCAGCTCGGCAGGGGAGGGATACAACTGGTATCAGTGGGGCGTGGCGGTCCCCAGGGGGGGAGACTACTACCTGAGCTGGGACCAGCGGCACACCTTGGTGGTCAACCTGGACCTGAGGGACGAGCGGCGGTGGGGGATCTCCTCGATATTGAGGTTGAACAGCCCATTGCCCTACACGCGAAGAAACGACGATCAAGGCCCCAACAACGGGCGGATGAGGTCCAGGGCCTACCTGGACATCAAGGCGAGCCGGGACCTCTACTGGAACCGCCTGAGGTTCTCCCTGTTCGCGGACTGCCGCAATGTCCTGGACAACCGCAACCTGCTGTGGGTGGATGCAGACGGCAACCCCGGAGGAACCTTAAAGGACCCGAGCGCTTACAGCACAGGAAGGAGAGCGACCATTGGACTTGCGACGACCTTTTAAACGTACTGTTTGGGTTTTAAACCTTGCCCTCACCTGGCTGGCCCTGGGAAGCCCTTCCGCAGGGGCATACACGACGCCCATGAACCCGGCACCCTTGTCCCGGGAATACCTGATGGCTCAAGGGAGGATGGAGGCTTCCGGAAGGGTCATCCAGCCCAAGCTGGGGACCCAGCAGACATTCTGGGTGCGGGTGCCCAACGACACCCTCGGCCTCATTTACCAGTACGCCCAAAAATCTGCGACGCTCCGGAGGACGGGGTGTCATTGCTATCTGTACGTGGAGGACAGGACCCAGGTCCCGGATTCGGTGCTAGACGACCTGAAGACAGCGTACGATTCGAACATCTATCCCAACTGCCGTAGAAATTTTGGACACGAGTGGAACCCGGGAATAGACGGGGACAGCCTGGTTACCATTCTTCTTTCATCCAGCCTGCGCGTGGAGTTCTATTTCTCGCCGTTTGACGAGATGCCGGATAGCCTGGCGCAGACGAAGGGGCACCGCTCCAATGAACGGGAGATGTTCTATATTCGACCGGAAGATGACGTGGCGCGAATGAAAGGGGAGATAGCACACTGCCAGGAGCACCTGATCCATTGGTGGCAGAACCCGCCGGGAGAGATATGGCTGGACGAGGCCTGCGCAATGTATGCGATGGACCTGTGCGGGTTCGAAAGCGCGATCAACGAAGTCCAGGCCTTCCAGAACAACCCGAGTCTGAACATGACCGAATGGCCCTCGAGAATCTTAGATATTCCCCTTTACCCCTCTGAAGACTCTGAACACATGTGGGCGAGGCGAGGGGAACAGTATGCGTTTCTCGCTTACCTGATGGAGAAATACCCCGGAAACGATCCTCAACACCCTCTAATCTATTACCTCGTGGCCCGACGAGACCTCAATCTTCCGGTGGGCTTTATCAAAAAGGGCATAGACAACGTGCAGAGGGCGCTGTGGGAGACGGGAAGCTCGACCTTCTGGTTTTACGACATCTTCCCACCTTGGACCGTGGCCGTTTTCGTGAACGATACGACCCTCGCCCTGCCGGGAGTGGCCTCGAAAGTCTTCGGATACAAGAGGACGCTGGGGGGGTCATCGCGATTTAAGGTGAATCCCAGCATTGGACCGCCGGACCTGTTTCAAAGTTTTCCGGATTCGGCTTTTCTGGAAATCCCCTGGTATGGACAGGCCTATTGTTATATCCCAGGTGTCAAATCCGACCTCCAGGTGGAGATAGCGCAGGACACAGCCGTTTGGTGGTCAGAGGGGGCACGCTGCACCGGCTTTCTATATCGAGGGTATGTCATCACCTCGACCACCGAAGACTTCGCGACCGGAACAAATACGATCAGCTCCCTCAAGCGATCTCCCTCAGAGACCTTGAGCCTTAATCCCGGCATAAAAGGAATTAAAATTGTTCCATCTCTTCCTGATCCCAGGGGGGGGGGAGCTCCGAAATTCTATGTGTTCGCTTATACCCCGTTCATTCCCGGGGACACGACGATCAGCCGGTCGGCTTACGTGTTTCCGAACCCGTTCAACCCGGAGCGAGAAAAAGTGCACTTCCGATATGTGCTTGAAAAAGCGAGCCAGGTGGACATCCGGGTCTACGACGCAGCAGGGAACCAGATTGCGGTGATAGCCGATCAGCAAGAGACACCCCCGGGAATCTACAACAGCCAGACCTGGGACGGAAGGAACTACCGGGGGACGCCGGTGGCCAACGGAGTATACTTCGGACGGATGAAGATAGGGAAGGCGACGACGGGATTCAAAATCGCGGTGATACGATAGAAGGGGGGACCATGAAACCGAGAACGGTTATCGCCTTGATCCTGCTCGTGGGGTCGGGCCTCTTCGCCGATGCCCAAGGGCAAACCGCGGACGGGGCAGCGTTTCTGAAGGTCGGGATGGGGGGAAGGGCGTTGGCCATGGGCGGGGCCTTCGTGGCGGTGGCGGACGAGGCCGGGGCCGGATACTGGAACCCGGGGGGACTGGACCTTTTCCATCGCACAAAACTGGAAGCGAGTTATTCGCGGCTCTCCCTGGATCGGCACTACGATACCGGGGCGCTCTCCCAGCCCATGAAGCGGTATGGGAGCCTGGGATTGGGCTGGATGCGGTTCGGGGTGGACAAGATCGAGCTGAGGACGGGAGACACCCCGACGCCGGACGGGTACGGAAGGGACGACGAGAACGCCTATCTGGTCTCCTACAGCAAATCGGTCCTGGGGTTCCTGGGCGTGGGGATCACCGGAAAATACATCACCCAGAACCTGTTGGGGGAGCACGCCACGGCCATGGGAGCAGACCTTGGCTTTCTGCTCCGAATGACCAATGGCTGGTCGGTGGGCTTGGTGAAACAGAACCTGAACGCCGACCTTTCCTGGAACACGGGGCATAAGGATCCCTTGCCCAGGGTGACCAAACTTGGCTTTGCCTACCAAGCCTTCGGCGGAAAGCTCCTCGTCGCCTGCGACCGGGTCAGCAGCAACCAGGAACGCATGGAAATCCGGTTCGGGGCGGAAGGAAAGGTCTTGCCAACATGGAGCCTCCGCGGGGGATACGGACATGGGGAGGTCTCGCTGGGAACAGGAGTCCTGGCGCCACTGCCCTGGGCCGCGACGAGACTGGACTATGTTTTCGGAACGGACCGCCTGGGGCAGCATCCCACGCACCGATTCGCCCTGGCCGTGTCCCTTTAAGGCCTGACGCAACAAAAGGTTGGATTTTTCCAAGAGCAAGGCACGTTCCGTGTCTTGCTTTTTCATTGACGGACAATTGACAGATGGGGGACAATTTTGTTATAATTTTAAGGCTATGCAGAACATCAAGATAACTTTTCAAGGTAAAGCAACTTCGGAAGTTCCCAAGGGCACCCGGGTCCAGGACGTCCTGAAGAAGACTTATCCCGGAGAGGAGGGTTCTTTCCTGGCGGCCAAAGTGGACGGTGAGTTGGTGGATCTGGGTTTCCCCTTAGAGAATGATGCAACGGTGGAACCGGTGAGTTTCGCGAGCCCGGATGGAAAAGATGTCCTCCGGCACAGCGCGTCCCATCTCATGGCCCAGGCCGTAAAAGAAATCTTCCCGGAAACCAAGCTGGCTATCGGACCGGCCATCGAGGACGGGTTCTATTACGATTTCGATCGAGGCAAAGCTTTCACTCCTGAAGACCTTGGACGGATCGAAGATAGAATGCGCGAGATCGCACAGAGGAACCTTCCCTTGCACCGCGAGGAACTGTCCAAGGAGGAGGCCCGGAAGCTCTTCGAGCAGGCCGGAGAGACCTACAAAATGGAGCTGATCCGAGAGCTGGACGGCGAGAAGATAAGCTGCTACCGCCAGGGGAGCTTCGTGGACCTCTGCCGGGGACCTCATGTTGCCTCCACGGGCAGAATCAAAGTCTTCAAGCTCCTCTCTTTGGCCGGGGCCTACTGGCGTGGGGACGAAAGGAACCCCATGCTACAGAGGATTTACGGCACAGCCTACGAGACCGAGGAGGATCTCAAGGCCCACCTCGCACGGCTGGAGGAAATCGCCCGGAGGGACCACCGCAGGCTGGGCAAGGAGTTAGATCTGTTCAGCATCCATGATGAGGTTGGTGGCGGGCTGGTGCACTGGCATCCCAAGGGGGCTGTGATCAGGGATGCAATTGAAGAATACTGGAAGGAAGAGCACCGGCGGCGGGGCTACGAGGTGGTCTACACCCCACACATCGCCAGCGAGGTCATCTACGAGAAGAGCGGCCACTTAGCGACCTACACGGACCTGATGTACTCTTCGATGGACATCGATGGGCGGCCGTTCCGGGTCAAGCCGATGAACTGTCCCGGTCACATCCTGATCTACAAGACCCGGTTGCGCTCTTACCGTGACCTTCCCATCCGCATGACGGAGATGGGCACTGTGTACCGATACGAGCGTTCCGGAGTGCTCCACGGCCTTTTGCGAGTTCGGGGGTTCACGATCGACGACGCCCACATCTTCTGCCGGCCGGACCAGGTGGAGTCCGAGGTCATGGAGGTGTTCGATTTCGCGGTCTCCTTCTTTCGGGCCTTCGGCTTCGAAGACCTGAAGCTTTACCTGGCGACCCGCCCGGAGAAATCGGTCGGGTCGGAGGAAGACTGGGACAAAGCCACAATGGTTCTGCGGGCCGCCTTAGAGCATCGGGGGTTAGCCTTCCAGGTGGACGAGGGAGGGGGTGCTTTTTACGGACCAAAGATCGATCTCAAGATCGTGGACCCGATGGGCCGGGAGTGGCAGTGCACGACCATTCAGTTCGACTTCAATCTCCCGGAGCGTTTTGAAATCACCTACATCGATGAGGCGGGCAAAGCTGTGAGACCGTACATGGTCCACCGAGCATTGTTGGGCTCCCTGGAGAGGTTCTTCGCCCTGCTCATCGAGCGCTATGCCGGAGCGTTTCCCCTTTGGCTGGCGCCGGTGCAGGCCGTAGTTTTGCCGATTACAGATGCGCAGTTTGATTATGCCCGAGCCGTCCTCGCAGAGCTTCGGAATCAGGGCTTCCGGGCCGAGGCCGACCTCCGCCATGAAAAGGTGGGGGCAAAAATTCGGGATGCTGAGAGCCAGAAGGTGTCGTATATGCTGGTGGTCGGAAAGCGGGAGGTAGAGGCCGGAACCCTTTCCGTGCGGAGGCACGGGAAGGGCGACTTAGGCAGTTTTCCCAAGGAGGAGCTTTATACTCGGATGCGCCGCGAGGTGGAAGCGAAGGCTACCGAGTGATATCCATCTTCAGCAGGAAAGGAGAAAAACCTATCGTCAAGGATGTGCGCGTCAACGCCCAGATCCGAGCACCCCAAGTCCGGCTGATCGGTTCGGATGGCCATCAGGTGGGGATTGTCGGGATGCGGGAGGCGTTGGCCAGGGCGCAGCAGGAGGGTCTAGACCTGGTGGAAGTCTCAGGCGAAGCTCATCCCCCGGTCTGCAAATTGATGAACTATGGAAAATACCACTACGAGCAGGAGAAGAAGGCCAAGCTCGCCAAGAAGAAGCAACACGTCGTCAAGCTGAAGGAAGTGCGGCTGCGGCCAAAGACCGACGAGCACGATTACCAGTTTAAAATGCGTCAGGCCACGGACTTCCTGGCCTCCCATCACCGCGTCAAGGTCACGATCAAGTTCCGGGGGAGGGAGATGACCCACCAAGAGTTTGGTCATAAGATGATGGATCGCCTGATCGCGGACCTGAAAGAGGCGGGAAAGCCGGAGGGTTTTACCCGGATGGAGGGCAAGTTCCTGGTCGTGACCTTCATCCCCAAATAGCTAAGGATATCCTGTGCCAAAACAGAAAAGCAATCGATCCGCTGCCAAGCGTTTCCGGGTGAGCGGAGGAAACAAGATAGTGAGAAGGAAAGCCTTTCACACCCACCTCCTTTCCAGCAAAACGCGCAAGCGCAAGCGAGGCCTCAGGAGACCGGCCCTGGTGGGAAAGAGAGATCTCACAAAGGTCCGGCGAATGTTGGGCCAATAACCTCAGAGGTTAACAGTTAAACCATAGAATTTTAAGAGATATCCGGGTGAGCACGTAACCGCAGCAAGCTTTTATCCAAGGAGCGGGGATGTCACGAGTTAAGACCGTAGTGGCGGGCAGACGGCGCCGGAGAAAGACCCTTACCGCCGCCAAGGGATATTGGGGAGGAAAACACCGGCTCTACCAGTCGGCCAAGGAGGCCCTGATGAAGGCGGGCCAGGACGCCTACCGGGATCGACGGAAACGACGACGCGATTTCCGCCGCCTGTGGATCACCCGGCTCACGGCTGCAGCCGGACTCCATGGCCTTTCCTATAGCGCCCTCATCGCCGGAATCAAAAGAGCCGGAGTGGCCCTCGATCGGAAAATGATGGCGGACCTGGCCGTCACCGACCCCGAGGCATTCGCCAAGGTGGCCGAGGTCGCCAAAAAGGCGTAGCAGGTGACGGTCGAAGTCCTGCAGAACGAGCTCGCCCGCCTGGAGAGAGAGGCTACCGGGGCCATAACCCAAGCCCAGGATGCGGCAGTCGTCCAAACCCTGCGGAACCAATGGCTGGGGCGGAAAGGCCGGCTGGCATCCCTTCTTAAAGCCCTGCCCGAACTCCCTCCTGAGGAACGTCCCACCTTCGGGAAACGCGCCAATTATCTCAAAGAGACCCTCTCCTCTCTCCTGGACACAAAACTGAAGGAGCTTTCGACCCAAGCAGCAGGAGGAGTTTCCCCGATCGACCTCACGCTTCCGGGACGGAGTCCGTGGTTGGGGCGAAAGCACCCTGTCACGCTGGTGATGGACCAAACCCGCGATATCTTTTTGGGGATGAGCTTCTCGACCGCTCTGGGGCCAGAAATAGAGACAGAATTTAATAATTTTGAAGCCCTAAATACCCCGGCGGATCATCCGGCGAGGGACGAGCAGGATACGTTTTACCTGGAGGACGGCAGGCTGCTGCGGACGCATACCTCGCCCGTGCAAATTAGGACGATGCTGGCCCAACGGCCCCCGGTGAGGATCATCTGCATCGGAAGATGTTATCGCCGGGATGCAGTAGATGCCTCGCACTTTCCAATCTTTCATCAGGTTGAAGGGCTTTATGTAGATGAAGGGGTGAATTTCCGAGACCTTATTGGAACCCTGGAGCTCTATTTTCGAAGGATGTTCGGGGCCGAAACCCGCATCCGGCTGATGCCTCATTTCTTTCCCTTCACAGAGCCGAGCGCCGAGGTCCATGTGACCTGCGTGATTTGCCGAGGCAGGGGATGCCGCACCTGCAAGGAGACCGGGTGGCTAGAGATCGGGGGCTGCGGGATGGTGGACCCGGAGGTCTTCAAGGCCGTGCGCTATAATTCCGAGCGCTACACTGGTTTCGCGTTCGGCTGGGGAATCGAGCGCATTGCGATGATCAAATACGGGATCGAGGATATCCGGTTGTTTTACGAGAACGACCTGAGGTTTCTGGAGCAGTTTTAGATGCGCTTCAGCGTGGAATGGCTTTCGGAATTCGTTCCGTTTCCCTGGACGCCGACGCAGTTGGCTGACCGACTGACCATGGTCGGGTTGGAGGTGGAAAGCGTGAATCCGGTTTCCCTGGGACTGGAGAACGTTTTGGTGGGCGAGGTCACGGCTATAAAACCTCACCCAGAGGTCGTCCAGTGGACGGTTTGCCGGGTATCCCTGGGGGATAGGGCCGTTTCCCTCGTTTGCGGGGCGCCGAACGTTCGGGTCGGGATGAAAGCCGCGACGGCGCTTTCTGGATCGAAACTTCCCACGGGGATCGAGGTTCAGGAAAAAACTTTGCGGGGCATAGCATCCAAGGGGATGCTTTGCTCGGAAGCCGAGCTCGGTCTGGGGATGGATGCTTCAGGGCTTTTGAGGCTGCCCTCACACGTCAGGCCTGGAGCCTCCCTGGAAGAGGCCTTAGGCAGGGCGGATTCCGCCCTCGAGGTCAAGGTCACGCCGAACCGGCCGGATTGCTTGAGCGTGATCGGCATCGCCCGCGAGGTGGCGGCAATCTTAGGGAAGAAAGTTCAACTCCCCAGATTCAGGCTTTTAGAAAAAGGCGAGAAGGTTGAGAAACTCGCTGGGTTGCGGGTGAAGAGCTCGAAGGACTGCCCTCGTTACCTCGGACGAGTGGTCACCGGCGTCGCCATCCACTCCTCGCCAATTTGGATGGTCCGTCGGCTGAAGGCCGTGGGTCTCCGACCCATCAACAATGCCGTGGACATCACCAACTACGTGCTCTGGGAGACGGGTCATCCCCTGCACGCCTTCGATCTCGATCGATTAGAAGGGCGGCGGGTCATCGTTCGCCGTGCACTGGCTGGCGAAAAGATGTCTACCTTAGACGAAACGGAACGTCTGCTGGATTCCGACATCTTAGTCATTGCCGACGCGAAAGCGCCCGTGGCCCTGGCCGGGATCATGGGAGGATTGCACAGCGAGGTTACGGAAAAAACGAAGGATATCTTTATAGAGAGCGCATGGTTTGATTCGGGATTGATCCGCAGAGGGTCGAAACGGTTAGGCCTTCGGACCGAGGCCTCCTATCGTTTCGAGCGTGGTGCGGATCCCGAAGTAGCCTCCTACGCCAGCCAACGGGCATCGCAGATGCTGGTGGATTTGGCTGGAGGTATCCTCGCTAAGGGGTGTCTGGACAAATACCCCAAACCGCTCAAGCCCTTCACGCTTTACTTGCGTCACGCGAGGGTCGAGTCAATTTTGGGTGAACCCCTAAGGCCCGCTCAGGTGAAACGAACCCTCGGAAAGTTTGGCTTGGACGTCAAGGTGGGCAAGGGCAGCTATCGCGTCTGCGTTCCCTCGTTCCGTCCCGATTTGACCCGGGAGATTGACCTTATCGAGGAAGTCGCACGAGGCTATGGTTACCAGAGATTCAAGGGAAAGTTCACCACCCGGGGTGGCTATTCGGGAACCCTACTTCCGGGAGAACGGATTGAGAACGATCTGAGAGCATTGTTGACGGGATTCGGATTTATGGAAATCCTGGTCCCTTCGATTACCCGCAAGGCCGCACTGGTGGGGGCACTTCTTTCCGAGAGGTGGGTGCCACTTCGGAACCCGCTTTCCGAGGACATGGCAGTCCTTCGGTCCTCGCTTCTCCCGGGGATAATGGAGGTCATCGCACGGAACTTCAGTTTTGGAGCCAGGGCCCTCCGGATATTCGAGGTCGGGAAAACATTTCGCCTCGACCATAACGGCAGAGCGACCGAGCGAGGCGCCTTAGGTATTGCCCTTGCCGGGGATGCTCGTCCCCCCCAGTTCGGGGACACCGTACGGGCGGTTGACCTTTTTGACCTCAAGGGCGTTCTGGAGGCAATCCTGGAGAAATTCAGCCTCCGTCAAGCAGAAGTGGCCTCAGGCAATGCCTTGCCCTTCCTGGATTACGGTGGATGCCTGTCTATGGGGGGGGTCAAACTGGGCTGTCTGGGAAAAGTCAAGGGTTCGGTGGCCGAGTATTTTAATGTCCGAAAAGAAGTATTTTTTGCCGAAATTGAGATCGAGCCTTTGAACCAGACGAACCTCCGGACCCTTGTTGTCGGTTCTATTTCCCGATTCCCGTCCGTGGAGCGGGACATCTCCATCGTCGTGTCCGAGGATATCCCTTGGGCTGGGATCGAGAGGAGCCTTCGAGCGGTCGGGGGAGAACTTCTGGAGGAATTAAGTTTGTTCGATGTGTTCCGGCATGAACGGATCGGACTGAACCGCAAGGCCCTGGGCATCGCCCTCCGCTTCCGCGCGGGGAACCGAACGCTGAGCGCAGAGGAGGTTGAAAAAAAACAGGCGGCCTGTCTCACACGCTTGTCCGAGGAATTTGGGGCAACCCTTAGAGGGTGAGGGAATAATGGATCTGAAGCGATTGGAGAAATATGTGGACGGGGCCTGCAGCCTGATTGCCTCCTTGCGGATGGAGAACCAACGCCTACGCCAGGAGGT
>Ga0315288_10008716_pt1 | contig 12790 bp, 11 predicted proteins | sample YL17G11_20_MG_FD_203454 | JGI IMG/M metagenome (GOLD analysis project Ga0315288, IMG submission 203454) | Sediment microbial communities from Yellowstone Lake, YNP, Wyoming, USA - YL17G11_20 | ecosystem: Environmental > Aquatic > Freshwater > Lake > Sediment | place: USA: Wyoming | collected...
TTTTAAGATAGCGAGCAAAATATGAATTGGAAAAAAACAAGAAATTTTTTAATTGGCAAACCAATTAAAACTATTCGAGAAACCAAAGAACGGCTTTCCCGGGTTATTGGCTTGGCGGTTTTTGCCAGCGATGCCCTATCCTCGGTTGCTTACGCAGTTGAGGAAATTTTATTAATTCTTATTATCGGAGGAGCCTTGATTTTGTTTTATTCTCCTTTTATTGCCGGAGCAATCATAATTTTAGCTTTTATTGTTATAATTTCGTATCGACAGACCGTAAAGGAGTATCCCACTGGCGCTGGTTCTTATATTGTTTCCAGGGACAATTTGCCAGAGAAAATATTTTTAACTGCTGCCGCAGCTTTGCTGATAGATTATATTTTAACCGTTAGCGTCAGTATATCTGCGGGAGTAGCGGCAATTACCTCGGCATTTTCTTTTCTTCATCCATTTAAAGTTTGGATTGCCCTGGGTTTTATTTGGATAATTGCGTTAATAAATTTACGGGGCGTAAAACAAGCTGGCACAATTTTTGCTGTGCCAGTTTATTTATTTATTTTCAGCGTAGGCATAATGATAATTGCTGGGTTAAAAAACATGTTTTTAGGAGTGCCGGCCAATTCTTTTTCAGTATTTCAAACCGCGGTTTTGCCATCGGTTTCATTATTTTTATTGGTTCGCGCATTTTCTTCGGGTTGCGTTGCCCTAACCGGCATTGAGGCAATTGCCAATGGCGTGGGCGCTTTTAAAAAGCCGGAATATGCTAATGCCCGCACCGCTTTACTGTGGTTGGGTATTTTAATGGCTTTTCTTTTTGGCGGAGTGGCAATTTTGGCAAATTATTATGGAATTATGCCGCAATCAACCGAGACGGTCATGTCGCAAATCGGAAAAAATGTCTTTGGCAATAATTTTATGTATTTTATAATTCAGTTTATGACTATGGGCATTTTGGTTTTGGCAGCAAATACCAGCTTTAATGATTTTCCGAGAGTATTGTTTTTTTTGGCAGAAGATAAATATGCCCCAAGGCAATTTTTAGCCCGAGGAACTAGATTGGCATTTTCCAATGGCATTGTTTTATTGGCGATTGTATCATCTGTTTTGATAGTTGTATTTAACGCTAATACCCATGCTTTAATCCCTCTTTATGCGGTTGGTGTTTTTTTGTGTTTTACCATTTCTCAATTATCTATGGTAAAGCATTGGCTAAAGAAGAAAATAAAAATTTATTCATCAAAAGTAGCCATAAATTTTTTCGGGGCATTGGCAACGTTTTTTGTGTTAGTAATTCTGGGAATTATGAAATTTACTCACGGCGCATGGATTGTAATTATTATTATCCCATTAATTATTGCGGGATTTTTAAAGATTAAGAAGCACTATGATGCAGTTGCAAGGCAGCTTACTAAAAATAGAGACGAATCTTTTGGCAAAGACAAGACGGTTGTTCTTTTAGTCTCTGGAGTGCATCAGGGCACAAGAGTAGCTTACGAGGCAGCTCTAAATTTAAAACCAACAAGATTTTTCGCTCTTCATGCAAGCTTTACCGGGGAAGAGACAAAAGAGACTAGAAAAGAGTGGCGCAAACAATTTCCAGCAACTAAACTTTCTATAATTGAAAGCCCCTATCGCGACATAATCCATTCTATTTTGAAATATATTGAGGAAATCGATAAGAAATGGAAGCACGACTCTTTAATTATTGTAATTCCCGAATTTATTCCTAAAAAAATTTGGCATTATTTGCTTCATAGTCAAACTGGCACTCGTTTACGCTATGCGTTGCGCAACAAACCCCATATTCAAATTCTCGAAGTGCCGTTTAGGTTAAGGTATTAATTTTATTTAACCATTTAATGAAAAAGGCCATAATTTTTGTTATATTTATACTGTTGGTGATTGGCGTGACATTAATTTTTGATAAACATATATTTATGAAAAAACAAGATAAAGAGAAAGAACTTGTTCGGGAGCCGGCTGTGGCTGGGCAATTTTATCCTGGCACAGAAAAAGAATTGAGTTCAGTAGTAGATGAGTATTTGAGCAAAGCAGAATTACCAAAGTTGGATCAACATATCCGCGCTTTAATTGTGCCGCATGCCGGATATCCATATTCTGGCTGGGTAGCGGCTTATGGATATAAAACTTTAATCGGTCAGGATATTAAGACCGTTGTTTTAATTGGCAATAGCCACAAGGAATATTTTGACGGCGTCTCGGTTTATCCCTTGGGATATTACAAAACCCCGTTAGGTTTAGTTGAAATTGATAGCGATTTTGTTAAAAAATTAATGGCAAAAAGCGATAAAATAACTTATCGAGAAAACGTAGATGCCCCAGAGCACTCTTTAGAAGTTCAGCTGCCGTTTTTGCAGAGAACTCTGAAAAATTTCAAAATTGTGCCGATTATTCTTGGTAATCAACCGGATACCGTTGATATTTTAATAAATGCCTTAAAAAATTTGGTTGATGAAAATGTTTTATTGGTGGTAAGTTCTGATTTGTCCCATTATCCAAAATACGAAGATGCCCAGTATTCGGATGGTAAAGTAATCGAGGCAATTTTAAGCGGCAAGAGAGAAAATTTAAGAAAAACTATTTCGGATTTGGAAAAAGAGGGTATTAAAAATTTACAAACCTGTGCTTGTGGGCATGACGCCATAGAAGTAGTAATGGGATTAATTGGGGGAAGCCAAGCAAAATTATTAAAATATGCTAATTCGGGGGATGTGGAGATTGGCGATAAAAATCAAGTGGTTGGCTATGCGAGTATAGTATTTATGGACGATAGTCCCTCGGCAAGCTCGGGATTGTTGTCAAAACAACAACAAAAAAGATTATTAGAAATCGCCCGTCAGACCGTGGAAACTTATGTAAAAACCGGCAAAGCCCCAGAATTTATTAATGAATATCCTGCCCTAGAAGAACATCTTGGAGTCTTCGTTACTCTAAGAAAAGATGGCGAACTACGTGGATGTATAGGGCTTTTTGGTTCAGATATGCCTTTGTATAAAGTGGTGGCGGAAATGGCCATATCGGCAGCTGCCAAGGATAGTCGTTTTTATCCAGTAACTCAGGACGAATTAGAGGATTTAGAGTACGAGATTTCAGTTCTAAGTCCTCTTAAAAAAGTTAGCAGCTGGAAAGACATCGAAATTGGTAAACACGGAGTAGAGATTGTTAAAGGATTAAATCGTGGTGTTTTCCTGCCCCAGGTTGCAACAGAAAATAACTGGGATTTAGATACTTTTATGAGCGTTTTATGCACCCAAAAAGCAGGATTGCCATCTGATTGCTGGAAAGATCCAGAAACAGAAATCTATGTTTTCACTGCACAGGTTTTTGGGGAGGAGGATGTGAAATAAATTTATGCAAATTGAGAAATATGATTTTGGAAAAATCGAGGTTGATGGGAAGAAATATAATCATGATGTAATTATTTCTAAAAGTGGAGTAGATTTGTGGTGGAGGCCGAATAGCCATTGGGTTGGGATTAGTGATTTGGGGGAGATTATTGAGAGACAGCCGAAAACCGTGATTTTTGGCATGGGATATTCGGGAGTTATGGAGGTATCCCAAGAAGCTAAAGAATATTTAGAAAAGTTAGGGATGCAAGTAATTATTGAGCCAACAAAAAAAGCTTGTGAAATTTTCAACAAGCTTTTTTCAGAAAAAGAAAACGTAATTGCTGCCCTGCATTTAACCTGCTGATTTATTTAATGTATCTCGTCCTTTTTTTCTTTAAGGAATGAACTCCAGTTTTCTAAGAATTCCACAAAAACCTGGAATGGGACTTCCCAAACAAAAGTTAAAAGCAGAATAATAAGATTAACTTTAGCGAGCCCCTTAGATAACCACTTCCCCATTCTAATAAAAGGAAGAAAAAAGAAGTCCATTAAAAAGATTAAGCCGCTTTCTTTTTCTTTTTCTACACTGAGTTCTTTTGATCTTTGACGAATTTTTGCTCCGGCAAATCCAATTAGACAGATAAAGGCCAAGAATATTATTTGGCTTATTATGCTGAAATGTAGTTCTTTCCATAAAATCCAGATCATTATTCCAAAAGAAACAATAAATGTTATTAAGTAAGTTAATCCGATAATACCACTGAGAAGCCAGCTTCTTTTTTTGCCCACTCTTATTTCATAAACTTCTTTTTTCTCGCTTTCATAAACAATCTTCATTATTTCCCACATCACTTTTTGGGCATTATCCGCCGATGGCGGCTTAATAGTAGAAACTATAAAGAACATTAAAAGGGGAGGAAGCAGAACGCTGATAAATAAATTTATATAAGAAAATTGATGGGCAATATATATATCCAGGGGTATTTCAATCGCAAAAGCCAGCAATATCTTCGTAATAAAAATAGAAATAGTGGTGTAAATTGCCGCCCGGCCTATCTTCGCTTTAGAGCGTTCGTATCGATTTTGATATGCTTCGTCAATAAGCGATTCCAAAGACTCCGCTTGATTTATTTGTTCTTTTATTTCTTTGGGATGTTTTAAAATTATGTCCCTTAAAATTATAAATGGAGTGTTGTAAGTATTGCAGAGATTAAAAAATTTAGAAGCCAGTGGGTGGTTGAATTGTTTTTTTATGGCTATTTTCAGAGAATAAAGATTTTGCGCCATTTCAATAATTAAACCTTCTTGAGCTTCGGGCCAGTCGGGGTAGTATAGCTTAAGCAAGCGGTAGGTAATTAAAGACTCGTCGGCTCTCAGTAGGGTTTTTTGAACGGCAATGAAAAGCTGAATGTCCTTTTCTTTTTCGTTAAATGCGGCGCCGTCTTTTAGCACGATTCTTTCTTTCATTACCTCGTACATATAATCAGCTAAAAATTCGTCTTCCAGTGGAGGAGCTAATTTTTCCTCGACTTCGCAAGAAGCCAGCTTGATTATCCAGCCCGATAGTTCTTCTTGTTGATTTTTCTTTATAGAAAGAGACAGGTTATTGAGTACCAGGATGTATTTATGTATTATTATATCTATGTCTTTGATTCTTTCTTCCAGGATAGTATCGTTCGGAAAATGCCCGGCTCGTATTAGTTCATAGATAAGGGGTCTGGCAATATCCTGACCGTTTCGCTTTATGGCTAATCTTCTTCTAATCATTCTTTCAATCGCGTTTTTTCTTAGCAGGTGTTCTTCCTGATAATCAACTATGCTCCTTATTTTTTCATAAAAAGAAGCAACCTTGCTGGCAATATAATCTACGTGAATTTTGGGCCCAGTTTCTTTTTCGACTGATGTCGAATTAAAATAAGACTGAAATTTTTGAAGTAGGTTTTCGGTGTTGGTAGAAATCATAGTTTTATTGTATAATTAAACATAGAAAAAAACAATCGGATATGAAGACTAAAGCTATCATAATAATAATTATTGCTGTGGTTGTGGTTTTAGGCATAGTTGGTTGGGTAATTTTTGGAGGCAAGAATAAGGCGTTTTATGATTTTGCCGTAGTTGAACGAGGCGATGTTATTGAAGAAGTTTCAGCTACAGGCACGGTTAAATCGGCCGAAGAAATTAATCTTAGATTTGAAACCAGCGGAACGGTGGAAAAAATTTACGCTTCCGAAGGTTCGAAAGTGAAACAAGACGCCCCACTAGTTAAACTTGCCACTGGCAAGCTTTATAGTCAATTTCTTCAAACCCAGGCAAGTTATAATGAGGCCAAGGCAAAGCTTGACAAACTTTTAGCCGGGGCAACTACTGAAGAAATTCAGGTTTTCGAACGGGTGGTTGAGAATGCAAAGATTGCTCTTGCCGATGCGGAGAAAAAAGCCGAAAATGACCTGGATGAAAAATATGACGATGCCCTTGTTTATTTAAGTAATGCTTCTTCTAAAGTAAATATAGCTTTGGCAGATTTGGAAAATCTTGAGCCAAAATATTTTGAGGATACCAGTTTGGTCTCCACTATTTTCAAAGATAAAAAAAGTGTAGCTCGCACTGCCTTTTTTGGGATCAATGGGGCAAAAACCGTGGTAACCGACACTATTGCCAATCCTACTCAGGCGAACATTGATAATGCCTTAATAGTCATGAGATCAGCCATTAACAAAACCAAAGATGCGGTTGATTACACCAGAGAAGCAATGAGCGGGCCAACTTTAAGAGAAAAAGAAGTTGTTACTGCCACTGATCAAACAACCGTAGATACGGACACCGCGAATATTAACAGCATGCTTACCGATATTAGCACTGCCCAACAGGAGATTGCCAGCCAAAAAGTTACCAATCAAACCAATATTAATTCGGATGAAAATACTTTAAATAAAGCTAAAGATGATTTAACCGAAGTTAAGGCCACTCCCCGTGAGGTTGATATCGCAGTTTATAAGGCCGACGTTGATAAGACCAAAGCTTCGATGGTTGAACTTCAGCAGAAATTGGATGATGCGGTTTTAAAGGCGCCAATTGACGCCATTATTACCAAAGTTAACGTTAAAATCGGAGAGATAGTTACAGCTGCCGGCGATACGGTCATTTCTTTAATTGGTTTAAGCAGATTTGAAATTAAAGTTGATGTTCCGGAATCCGACATTGGAAAGGTTGGGGTGGGCAATACGGCAGCAATCACCTTAGATGCTTTCCCGGAGGAAATCTGGCTTGGTAGGGTTGCGGAGATAGAGCCAGCAGAAACCTTGATTGAAGGGGTGGTTTATTATAGTGTTACGGTAGTTTTTGACAATGTAGACGAACGAATAAAATCCGGCATGTCGGCCGATTTAACAATTGAGACGAATAAAAAAGAGAATGTTTTATTTATTCCTTATCGCGCCATTGTTTTTAAGGATAGCAAAAAGATAGTAAGGGCATTAGAGGAAGAAGAAATGAGGGAGATTGAAGTAGAAACCGGTCTAAAGGGGAGAAATGGAGAAATAGAGATAGTTTCCGGACTAAAAGAAGGAGACAGGGTTATTACTTTTATTAAAAAATAATGCTCGAGGTTAGAAATCTAAAAAAAGAATATAGGGATGATTCTGTTGTAACCACCGCCTTAAACGGTGTTTCTTTTCTTATGGAAAAGGGCGATTTTGTGGCCATTATAGGACCATCTGGTTCGGGCAAATCAACTTTGATGCACATTATGGGATTTTTAGACAGGCCAAGCTCCGGCGTTTATAAGTTTGAGGGCCAAAAGATGGATGATTTAACCGATGATGAATTAGCTTATATCAGAAATGAAAAAATGGGATTTGTTTTTCAGTTTTTTAATTTATTGCCACGGACGAATGTTTTTAATAATGTCGGACTACCTTTAACTTATACAAAAATATCGAAACACGAAAAAGAACAAAGAATTAAAAAAGCCATTGATTCGGTGGGTCTCTCGCATCGCATAAACCATATGCCGAACCAACTTTCGGGAGGAGAACAGCAAAGAGTAGCCATTGCCCGGGCGATTGTTAATCATCCTTCTGTAATTTTTGCCGACGAGCCGACCGGAAATTTAGACAGCAAATCCGGGCAGCAGGTTATGGAGATTTTGCAGAGTTTAAATGATGAGGGACACACCATAATTTTAGTTACCCACGAGCAGTATACTTCAGAGATGGCCAAAAGGGTTATCAAATTGAAAGATGGCCAAATTGTTAGCGACGAAAAAATTGATAGTCGAAGAATTGCTAAAGATGGGCTAGTAAAATAACTATGAATATCAAAGAATCAATAAAAATTTCCATCACCGCATTAAGGGCCAACAAGAGCAGGTCGTTTTTAACCGTATTGGGGATTGTTATCGGCGTTGGGGCGGTTATTGTGATGATGTCTCTTGGCGGCGGCGCGCAGAATTTGATTTTAGGCCAGATTGCATCCCTGGGTTCCAATAGTATTTATATTGAGCCAGGCTCATTTGATCCTAAAGGAGGATTTGGTATGGATATGGCCGTAGAGGAAATGACTATAAAAACCCTTAAACTCAAAGACGTAGAGGCAATAAAAAAAGATCCATTAGTAGATATGGTCTATCCAATGGCTTATGGAGTAGCGCGGGCTGTTTATCGAAGCGAAGATGAGAAAGTAACTTTTTTAGGAATTACGCCAGATGCCTATATTATGGATGATTGGCATGCGGCTATTGGAAGAGAAATTAGCGACGACGACGTTAAGGGAACAGCAAGAGTAACAACATTAGGTTATAAGATTACCAAAGATTTATTTGGGGAGGAGGATCCGATTGGCAAAACAATTCGAATTAAAAAGACTAATTTTAAAGTGATTGGCGTGATGGAAGAACGAGGAACGGAGATGTTTCAAAACTATGATGAATATGCATATGTTCCCATAACAACTGCTCAGAAGCTTTTGCTGGGCATCGATCACTTAAATGCAATTACGGTCCATGCTATAAACGAGGACGCAATAAATCCATTAATGGAAAATATTCGTTTGATTCTTAGGGCTAATCACAATATTTACAATCCAGAAGGAGATTTATCGAAAGATGATTTTAAAATTATGAGTCAGGTTGAAGCAACAGATATGGTGAGTCAGATCACGGGTATTCTTACCGCCTTTCTTTCGTCTATTGCGGCCATTGCTTTAATTGTGGGTGGAATCGGAATTATGAATATTATGCTTGTCTCGGTTACCGAAAGAACGCGGGAAATTGGATTAAGAAAGGCAGTCGGCGCCAGAAATAAGGATATTCTCAATCAATTTTTAATAGAGGCCATTACCTTGACGGTTTTAGGAGGGGTTATTGGTTTTATTGGAGGGGCTGTCATATCTTTTGCGGCATCACTTGGCCTTAGTCAAGTTTTAAATACAGATTGGGCATTCGTTTTGCCTTTTGGCGCCGTAGTTTTGGCTTTCGGGGTAGCAGTAATCGTTGGCTTAGTTTTTGGTATTTACCCCGCCAGAAAAGCCGCAAAATTAAATCCCATTGAAGCTTTAAGACATGAATAATCAAAAAAAATCAAAAGCTTATAATATAACTCTTATACCCGGAGACGGAATTGGTCCGGAGGTGATTCAGGCCGCAAGATCTGTTTTAGAAGCCAGCAGAATAAGATTTAATTGGGATGTTCAAGAAGCTGGCTTAAGGATTTTTAAAAAAACCGGCAAGGCTCTTCCTGATTCGGTTATCAACTCAATTAGAAAAAATAAAATTGTTTTTAAAGGACCAACAATTACGCCAACAATAAAGAACTACAGAAGTATTAACGTTGCTTTACGAAATAAATTCGATACCTACGCCGGGATTCGTCCCTGTAAAATTTACCCGGGGGTACAAACCCGATATCAAAATATAAATCTAGTTATTATTAGAGAAAATTTGGAAGATCTTTATGCAGGAATTGAATTCGGCGAAGGCGAAAAAGACACCGAAGAATTAATTAATTTTATTTCCAAAAAGCAATTCATTAGAAGCGATTCTGGAATTAGCTTGAAAATAATTTCACGCTTTGAATCAGAACGAATTATAAATTTTGCTTTCAAGTACGCTAAAGAAAATAGCCATCATAAAATAACTATAGTTCATAAGGCAAATATTTTAAAACATAGTGATGGACTTTTTCTAGAGATAGCTCAGAAAATAGCGCACCACCATCCCGAAATAGAATTTGAAAATCAGCTTATTGACAGTTTAACCGCTCAATTAGTTCAAAATCCTGAAAAATACGATCTTTTAGTCCGTCCTAATTTATATGGAGACATTCTTTCTGATCTTTGCGCTGGTTTAGTTGGGGGATTAGGGATGTGTCCCGGCGTCAATTTGGGAGATAAGTATGCTATTTTCGAGCCGGTTCACGGAGCAGCTCCCCAATATCAGGGCTTAAATAAAGTTAATCCAGTAGCTGCAATTCTTTCTGGGGTTATGATGTTGAGATATTTAGGAGAATTGAAAGCAGCTGATAAAATCGAAAAAGCTGTGGCTCAAGTAATCAAAGAGGGAAAATTTGTTACTTGTGACATTAAAAAAGATTCAGCTGTGGGAACCAAAGAAATGGCTAAGGCAATTGTTAATAAGCTTTAATGAATGTTATAATAAAAATATATGAAAATAACTCAAGAACGAGAAAAATGCATTGGCTGCGGAACCTGCGTAGCAGTTTGCCCGGCCTTTTGGACTATGGGCGAAGATGGAAAATCTAATCTCAAAGGAGCAAAAGATGTTGGTGGCGGGATATTTGAGCTTGAGGTAGATGATGCTGGCTGCAATAAAGAAGCAGAATCCGCCTGCCCGGTGCAAATTATTCACGTAAAATAATTTAGTTATGCCACTTGTTTTTTGGATATTGATTTTAGCTTCCTAAGAAGTGTAGTTTGTCTGATTGGCGGAATTTTTTAGAAAAATTTTATCAAGATTTCTCATTTGAGAAGTCTTTTATTTTTTGGAAAATAGTGTTATGATGTGATATTATAAAAGGGACTGAAGCCCCTGTAGCTCAACGGATAGAGCAAACCCGTCCTAAGGGTGAGATAAGGGTTCAATTCCTTTCAGGGGCAATAGTAAAAATAGCATTATGGAGAAAATTGAAAAACCCGTAATAGATTCAAACAAAATAGAGCGTCAGGACGTTGATGCTGGCTTTCAATATCTTGAGGGAATTTATCAGAAAGAACTGCAAGAAAAAGACAGCAAAGTTACTCCTGAAATTTTAGAATCTAATATTAGTCACACGAAAAGAGTAGTAGAGAATGCTAAAAGAATTGCCGCATCCGAGAAATTAGATATAGGAAAAATAGAAATAGCAGCTGTCTTGCATGATATTGGAAAATTACGGCACGACCTGCCCGGCGGAATTGATACTTTTGGCCATCATGAAACCGGGACAAAATTAGCTAAAGAATTTTTGACAAACCAACTTAAAAAATCGCCGGAATTAGCCGAATCAATCAGCCAGATGATAGCTCGTCACAGCGATATTCCTTTCATCCGAAGAGCAAAGCCCGATGTTCCAAAAGCAGAAACCAAAGAAGATTTTGTGCTTCGCGATGCCGATGTTTTGGATATGGTAAGTGTTCATGGATTGCGAAAAATCGTTGAAATCCGCCAAAATCCTCAGTCAAAATTTTATCAGGAAGATAAGGGGAAATTAGAAAATGCAATTTCTTCAGCGCTTCAAAGCGCCAGCGAGTCAATGGATATACTGGTTATTTCCGAAGCCAAGAAAATCGCCAGAGAGTATAAAAAACAAACCGGATACTTATTGGCAAAACTAAGGATAGCAAACGCGAAAACCTTAAATGATTTTAGAAAAGTATTTGATGAGTTTGTGAAAAGTTAAAGGGCCCGTAGTTTAATGGTAGAACACGTCCATGGCATGGATGAGATGGGAGTTCAATTCTCCCCGGGTCCACCATGAAAATTATTTGGGTTTTGGTGAATTGTAATAGCAACAAAGAGGCGGATAAGATTGGAAAAGAAGCCTTGCAACACCGGATTGCCGATTGTTTCGATATTTTTCCGAGACTTAAGAGTGCTTATTTTTGGCCGCCAAAGAGTGATAAACTTGAAACAGCTAAAGGAGTTTTGTTGATATTGGAAACCTTGCCGAAATACTTTAAAAAATTGGAAAAACTGATTAAAAAATTACACAGCGATAAGCTGCCATTTATCGGTTCAATAGAGATTAATAATATTCATCCAGATTTTGTGAAATGGATGAAGGGGGAACTTTCTTAAAGATACGCTCCCAGAGATATTAAATTGCGAAACGTTCGGCGTCCCAGCGAGACGCCTCACTCTGTCCTCGCCTCGCTCGTCTCCCGATGACCATCGGGGGATACCATGCCCGCTCGGCTGCGGAGGTTCGTAATTTAAGTCTCTGCTCGCTATTTATTATGTCCAATAACCAATGTTTTGTAATCCAGGGCGGCCATCCCTTAAAAGGCAGAATTAGATTAAGCGGAGCCAAGAATGCGGCAACCAAAATGATGGTTGCCAGTTTGTTGACTGATGAGGAGGTCGTTTTGGAAAATTGTCCTGATTTGGGCGATGTTCAAATTACGGCTGAACTTTGTAAAATGGTTGGAAGCAAAATTAAACGCGAGAAGAATGTTTTAAAAATCAAAACCCCGAAAATTACCAATCATCGGGTTAAAGAATTGAGCAGAAAAAACAGAATTCCTATTTTAGCCCTTTCGCCATTGCTCCATAGAATAGGAAAAGCCGAAGTGCCAATTGTTGGAGGCGACAAAATCGGTCCGAGACCGGTTGATTTTCATATTGGCGCCCTTGAACGGATGGGGGCTAAAATAGAAGAAAAAGGTTCCAGTTATATAGCCAAAGCAGATAAATTGAGAGGGATTACTATTGAGCTTTTTTATCCCAGCGTTGGAGCCACGGAAAATATTATTTTGGCTGGAGTTTTGGCCAAAGGAAGAACAATTATTTCCAATGCGGCAGTTGAGCCGGAAATTCTGGATTTAATAAAAATGCTCCAGAAAATGGGAGCAATTGTAGAACTGGGTGCTAACAGGAAAATTTATATTGAGGGGGTGGAAAAACTTCGCGGCACAACTCATCGAGTTATTCCCGACAGAAACGAAGCAGTATCGTTCGCAGTTATGGCAATAGCTACTGACGGAGATATTATTATTGAAGATGCCCAGCAAATAAATTTAATTACATTCTTGAATACCATAAGAAAAATTGGCGGGGAATTTGAAGTTAAGAAAGACAGTATCAGGTTTTTTAGGGCTGGGAAATTAAAGCCAATCGAACTGGAGACCGACACGCATCCCGGCTTTATGACCGATTGGCAGCAGCCAATAGTTGTTCTTTTAACTCAAGCTAATGGAACGTCGGTAATTCATGAAACAGTTTATGAGGA
>Ga0315288_10008718_pt1 | contig 12788 bp, 6 predicted proteins | sample YL17G11_20_MG_FD_203454 | JGI IMG/M metagenome (GOLD analysis project Ga0315288, IMG submission 203454) | Sediment microbial communities from Yellowstone Lake, YNP, Wyoming, USA - YL17G11_20 | ecosystem: Environmental > Aquatic > Freshwater > Lake > Sediment | place: USA: Wyoming | collected...
TGTGAAATAATTCAGACGCATCTGGTGGAATCTCCCTTCTGTTTATTTACCGGTAAACGCTGGGAGCATATCTTACCAGATGCTTTTATTTTTGCTACTAAACTTCACAATAATTCGCCATGAGCCATAAAGTTCATTCTCCGGTACCGTAAAACTAATAAAAATGTATCGGAACATTTTGCTCCTTGTCAAGGCCATAAAAAGGCAATTGTGAAGGCCGGGGCCTTCTGTTATACTCTTGCATACTTCTCGTCCTTTCCCTACGGAAAATTGGAAGCAAAAAGGATAACTTCACAATCCATCTCTAAGGAGAACAGAAAATGAGCACAAAAAGAACGCCTGGAAGTCCTGTCCCGCCGGTACGCAGCGCCATAGGGGTCATTATTATTATTACTGCCCTGCTCCTACTCATGCTCCTCTGGCGGGGGATCGAAGTCATCACCGATTGGTTCTGGTTTCAGGAGGTGGGCTACGAAAGCATTTTCTCCGTCACCTTTTTAACCCAGATGAAAGTAGCCGCTCTCTTCGGCCTCGCCTTTTTCGTCCTTTTCTACCTGAACCTTTTCCTGGCCAGCCGCTTCTCCTCCCGGGGATACTGGGTGGACAAAAATGACCTGATCCACATTCCACCCTGGGAGGCCGGCAATCAACCCATCGGAGCGTTGATCTTTTTGGGTTCCATTCTTTTCAGCCTCTTTGCAGCCATGCGCGGCTCGGCCCAATGGGAAAACTACTTGCGATTTTTTAATGCCACGCCCTTCGGCGTTTCCGACCCTCTCTTCAATCGAGACATCGATTTTTATGTTTTCCAGCTTCCTTTCCTGAACCATCTCTACGGATGGCTGATGACTGTCCTGATCCTGACGACCCTGGCCACGGCCTTAATCTACTTTGTCCGCCGGTGCTTCCAATTCATTCCTCCCCGAACCCTGCGGGTGGCCCCGGCAGCCAGGATTCATCTGGCCATCTTAATCGCGGTTTTATTTTTTGTGGGCACAGGGGGAGCCTGGCTGGAGCTCAACGAAATCCTCTTTATCAAGCGGGGTGTAGTGTTCGGGCCGGGGTACGCGGATGTCACGACCCAATTGTGGGTGCTAAAAGGATTGATGGGAGTCACCGTCTTTTGCGGCCTGACCATTCTCTCCCTGGTCTTTCGCAAGGACTGGAGGCTTCCGGCTGTGGGGGTAGCGGCATTTTTGGTGGTGGTGATCGGGGGTACCGGAATTTATCCCTCCCTGGTTCAGAAATTCAAAGTGGTTCCGAACGAGATTGTCCTGGAGAAGCCCTTTCTCGAACTAAACATCAAATATACCCGCATGGCCTACCGTTTGACCGCCGTGGAGGACCGAGAATTTCCAGCCGAAGAAAGCTTGACTCGAGAAGACCTGCGACGAAACGACCTTACCATCAAGAACATCCGTCTATGGGACCATGCCCCCCTTCTCTCGACCTACGGCCAGTTGCAGGAGATTCGGACTTATTACAAGTTTCAAGACGTAGATAACGACCGGTACACGATCAACGGCGAGTATCGCCAGGTCATGCTCTCCCCCCGGGAGCTTTCCTACAAGGCATTGCCCGCCCGCACCTGGGTCAACGAGCACTTGACTTACACGCACGGCTACGGGGCGGTTCTGGGGCCCGTGAACCGCATCTCCCGCGAAGGCCTGCCGGAATTTTTCATTAAAGACATCCCGCCGGTCTCCTCGGCGAATATCAAGATCACCCGCCCGGAGATCTACTACGGGGAGACTTCCAACGAGTACGTCTTCGTCCGCACCAAGCGTCCGGAGTTCGACTACCCGGTGGGCGATAAGAACGTCTATTCCCGTTACGAAGGAAGGGGCGGGGTCCCTCTCTCTTTCTGGAGAAAGCTGATCTTCGCCGTTCGGTTTGGTTCTTTCACCATCCTCCTCTCGGATGACATCACCAGCGAAAGCCGGATCATGTATTACCGCAAGATCAACGAGCGGGTCTCCCGGGTGGCCCCCTTTGTGCGCCTGGACCCGGATCCTTACCTGGTGATCTCTTCGGAAGGACGCCTGCTCTGGTTCTTGGACGGCTACACGGTGACCGATCGATTCCCCTATTCCGAACCCATCGGCAACCTGGGCAATTACATCCGCAACTCCATCAAGGTCGTCGTGGATGCTTATGATGGGACGGTGAAGCTTTATATCAGCGATCCCACAGACCCCATCATCCAAACCTACGCCAAGATTTTTCCGGGAGTTCTCAAACCTCTGGAGGAGATGCCCGCAGACCTGCGCAGCCATATCCGTTACCCTCCGGGTCTGCTCAACATCCAGGCCAGGATGTACAGTACTTACCATATGCAGGATACCCAGGTCTTCTACAACAAGGAAGACCTCTGGTCTATTCCCAGGAAATCCGGGGCGGGTGGAGAGCGAGACATGGAGCCTTACTACACGATCATGAGGCTACCGGAAGGAAAGAAAGAGGAATTTGTGCTCCTCCTCCCCTTTACCCCCAGCAAAAAGGACAACATGTCCGCCTGGATGGCCGGCCGCTGCGATGCTCCCCACTACGGAGAATTAGTGGTTTACATCTTCCCCAAACAGAAGATGGTTTACGGGCCCCGCCAGATTGAAGCCCGGATCGACCAGGAGGCTGAGATTTCCAAACAACTCTCTCTATGGAACCAGCGGGGTTCCCAGGTAATCCGGGGCAACCTTCTGGCGATCCCCATCGAAAAATCCATCCTCTACGTCGAACCTCTTTATTTAGCGGCTGAAAAGGGCCAGCTCCCGGAGCTGAAACGGGTCATCGTCGCCTTTGGAAACTCTCTGGCCATGGAGGAAAATTTGGAGCTTGCCTTGCAAAGGGTATTTGGGGGGGAGTTGATCAGAGAGAAGGAGCCCTCCAGAGTGACCGTGGCCGCGGTTCCCCAAATAGAGAAGTCCGATCGACAGATCGCGGGAGAAGCTCTGGCGAACTACCGTAGGGCCCAGGAACTCCTGCGCCAGGGGAACTGGGGAGGGTATGGTGAAGAGTTGAAGAAGATGGAAGAAGTCCTGAGAGAGCTGGAAAAAAGAAAGTAACTAAATATTGCCACAGAGATCCCAGAGGTAACAGAATCAAATGCCAAAAATCAAAATTACATGGCCTAGTCCAAAATGGAAAAACTAAAGAATTTGGGTTTTCGATCGTCATTTTGAAACTTAGATTTTGATTCGGTCCTATCTCGGTGATCTCTGTGTCCTCTGTGGCAAAGGATTTGGGATTTATGAAGCGCATCGTCTTGGGGACCGCCGGGCACATCGACCACGGCAAGACCACCTTGATCAAAGCCCTGACCGGGGTGGACTGCGACCGCCTGAAAGAGGAGAAGGAACGGGGGATCACCATCGAGCTGGGCTTCACCTCCATGGCTCTGCCCAGCGGGCTGGAAATCAGCATCGTGGACGTACCGGGACATGAGAAGTTTGTCCGCCACATGGTCGCCGGAGCCACGGGCATCGACCTGGTCGCCCTGGTCATTGCTGCCGACGAAGGGATTATGCCCCAAACCCGGGAGCACCTGGACATATGCAAGTTGTTGCGGGTGAAGAAGGGGTTGATTGCCCTGACCAAAATCGACCTGGTGGAAAAAGATTGGCTGGAGCTGGTCAAGGAGGAGATCCAGGAGTATGTCAAGGGAACCTTCCTGGGAAAAGCAGCGATCGTTCCTCTCTCTTCGGTTACCGGAGAAGGCCTGCAGGAATTTGTCGCGGAAGTGGACCGGCTGGCTGAAGAGGTCGAAGAACGCTCTTCCGAAGGACTCTTCCGGCTGCCGATCGACCGGGTCTTCACCATCAAGGGTTTCGGGACTGTGGTCACGGGCACAATCATCTCCGGGAAGGTCTCCCTGGGGGATACCCTGGAGGTGCTTCCCAGGGGTCTGGAGGCGAAAGTGCGTGGTATTCAGGCCCATGGGAAGCCTGTGGAATCGGCCATAGCCGGTTTGCGCACAGGAATCAACCTTCAGGGTCTGGAAAAGGCCGTCATCGATCGGGGAAACGTCCTGGCCCTGGCCCAGAGTCTAAAGCCGACGGCCGTTTTAGATGTCATACTCCAACTGTTATCCGGTTCACCTAAATCCCTTAGGCATCGGGCCCGGCTTCGTCTGCATCTGGGTACCATGGAGGCATTGGGGCGGGCGATCCTATTGGACCGGGAGGAAGCCAAGCCGGGCGAAGAAGCCTTCCTTCAAGTCCGCCTGGAGGAGCCAATCATTGCCCTGCCCGGCGACCGTTTTGTCATCCGCAGTTACTCGCCCCTTTTGACCATCGGCGGCGGAGAAGTCCTAGATGCTTTTCCCCTACGGCATAAACGCTTCTCCCCCCAGGTGAAGGAGGAGATGGAAACCTTCGTGAACGGTTCTCCCGAAGAGACGGTCAGGCTACGCCTCCTCAAAGCCGGTCCGGCCGGGCTTTCCTGGCCCGACTTGGTCATGCGGGCGAACTTGCTACCCACGAAGTTAAAATCTCACGTTGAAACCCTGCTCTCCGATGGCCGGATCTTGCGCTACAGCGGCGATCGGGTCCGGTACATCCACCCCCAGGTGATGGCCGACCTGATGCGCTCCTCCCAGGATTACCTAAAAGAGTTTCATCGCAAGAATCCACTCCTGCCCGGGGCGATGAAAGAAGAGCTAAAAACCAAGCTTCCTCCGCAAATGGACGTCCGGCTCTTCAACCATCTTCTCTCCACCTTGATCGAGGAGAAAAGGATTGTGGTCGAAAAGGACACCATCCGCCTCAGTTCGCATACCATCTCCCTCAAAGAAGAGGAAAAGGACCTGCGCAAGAAGATGGTTCTCCTTTATGCCCGGGGCAAGCTTCAACCCCCGCTGGTGAAAGAAGTGGGCTCGGAGCTTGGCGTTTCCGAGAGCGACCTTAAGCCGGTCCTCCAGCTTTTAACCAAGGAGGGCACTCTGGTCAAGGTGAAAGAGGATCTTTATTTTCATCAACAGGCGATGCAGGAGCTGGAAGGGAAATTGATCCAGTTCCTCCAGCAGAACAAGGAGATGACTCCCACCCAGTTTAAGGAAATCTCCCAGGTTTCCCGCAAATTTGCCATTCCCCTGATGGAACACTTTGACGCTAAGAAGCTGACCATGCGTATCGGAGATAAGCGGGTGCTGAGGAAATAAGAGTGGGGAGACGCGGAGACCCGGAGATGGGGAGATATGGAGACACCGGGATTTAAGGAGAAATTTTCTTGCATCGGAAGATTCGAATTTTAGTGGCGAAAGCTGATCTAGCCTTTGTAAGGATGCTGGAAGATTCCCTGAAGGAATCGGGCAGTCCCTATCTTCTGGAAAAGGTTTCTTCCGGTCAGGAATGCTTTAGAGTTCTCCAGCAAAAAAAAAAATTGACATCCTTCTTTTAGGCCATGCCCTTCCCGATGGAACGGGATTGAGCTGGCTCCACCGCATTAGTCATGTCCTTGGGGTCATGGCTCCTTTTAATTTTTTCCTTCCTCAGCTTTCTTTACTTTTACCTCTGGCTCCCCGAGCGTTTCGAATTAATGGACCTGGTCAAGCGCATTCCCCAAGGGTGGGAAAAATTTAAGATCATCCGGGCCATCAAGTTGAGCCCTCTACTTCAAAGGTTGCCCCGGGAGAACCTGAATGGAATCCGCGGGTGGGTGGGGCTGGCAGGAATTCCAGTCTCTCTTTTGGTGGGAATTTATACGGGAGTTCTGCTGGGAGCTCTGGTCGCCAGGCCCTTCTGGAACAATCCCATGCTGCCCATGCTTTTCCTCGTTTCGGCCTTGAAGACGGGTACGGCATCGATCTGCCTGGTAGGCTGCTTCATCAAAGGGTTTGGGGGAATGAGCCGGGAGGAGATTGAGACGAACAAGTTCATGGTTCACTCCATCGATTTCGTCCTCATGACCCTGTCGATCATCGCTGTTCTTCTTTTCATCTTCGGTCTCTATAGCTCCCCACGAAGTTCGGTAGAAGCCGCCAGACTCATCATGGGCGGTGAATTCACCTTCCTCTTCTGGGGGCTGGTCGTCGGACTGGGAATCCTTTTTCCTCTGGCCCTCGAAGTCTATGAGTTGATCCCCCATTTCATCAAACATGTTGCTTTGCGGGAGCACAACCCCTGGATCTCCGGGGCAGTGACCGCCTCTGTCCTCTTTGGCGGGTTCCTCCTGCGGTACATGGTGGTCTACGCCGGGCAGATGGCCCGGGTAATTGCAACTTAAAATTTTTTCTATCCCTTCTCTCCGCTTCCAAAACCCCAAAAAACTCTTTCTTTCGAGCTGGTTGTCTGGAAGGTTCAAGTGGGACAGCGCAGACGCGCATCCGACCCCTTCTTGCAGGGTCGGCTTTCTAAAGGGCTGATCTTTCAGGGCCTAAGGAGACAGCAGATGAGGCAAGGAGGCGGGAAAAACAATTTTTGCGAACATGGAGATGAGCACCGGATCAAACTGACTCCCGGCCTTATCCTGAAGCTCTCGTAAAGCTTCTTCACTGCTCACCGCTTTCTTGTACGGCTGTCCATGGGTCATCACATCGTAAGCATCCACAATCGCTATGATCCGGGAAATGAGCGGAATATCCTGCCCTTTTAACCCTCTCGGGTAACCGTTCCCATCCCACCATTCGTGATGGGCCAGGATGGCTTCGGCAATCGGCGCCAGTTCGGGAGACGATCCGGCGATGCGATATCCGGTCTCAGGATGTTTACAAATCATCTCCCATTCTTCCGGGGATAAATCGCCCGGCTTAATGATGATTCCATCCGGTATGGCGATCTTGCCGATGTCATGCAAAGTGGCCAGGAGTGCTAACTCATCCAAATCACTGTCCGGAAGCCTGAGAGCATGGCCGATTTGCAAGGCCAATTCCCGGAGGCGGAAGGTATGTTCTTCTGTCTCATGGCTTTTTTCAAAAAGGGTTCTCCTCAGGGAGGAAATGATAGAGTCACGCAGGCCTTTGCTCTCCAGGAGCTTACTCTTGTACATCCTTTCCTCGGCCTCTTTTAATACTTCTTGAATATCCTGGGAAGGGTCCTCTTTCGTCACCACCCCAAGGGCGATGCTGAGTTTCACCGGGTCCTGGCTGGCTTGTTTACAGGCGAGCCTTATTCGATCCACGATCTCCGCGGTTACCTGTTGGCTGGTCCTCGGCAAAAAGATGGCAAACTCATCCCCTCCCAAGCGGGCGATCACATCTTCTTTCCGGCATGATTCCCGAATGATTACGGCGATCCGGGTCAGGAGTTTATCCCCTTCCTGATGACCAAAGGCATCGTTGACCAGTTTCAAGCCGTTGACATCTCCCATGATTACGCTAATGGGCAACTGCCTTTCGGTATTCAAACGTTTCATTTCTTCTTCGAAGTACGCCCGGTTATACAGGCCGGTCAATTTATCATGAAAACTCAGGTACCGGATCTGATCCTCCGCCCATTTTCGCTCGGTGTAGTCTTCGATTGTCCCCTCATAAAAGAGCATCTTCCCCTTAGGGTCGCGGATCGCCAGCGCGTTCTCTGAAATCCAAATTTTACTCTTATCCTTGCGATAGACCTGAGCTTCAAATCCTCTGACGACGCCCTGTTCTTCCAACAGGCACTGGAACTCTCTGTAACGGTCGGGGTCTACAAAATACTGCCGCTCAGCACCAGAACCCTCGACAATCAACTCTTCGACAGAGCCATAGCCTAATATGCGCGCGCAGGCCGGATTGGCTACGATGAATTGGCCATCCAGCGTGCTCTGAAAGATTCCTTCCACGGCGTTTTCAAAGATGCTGCGATATTTTTCTTCGGCCCGTCTCAGTAATACATCCGCCCATTTCCGGTCGGTAATGTCGCTCATCGTTCCGGTTAAGCCCACCGGTTGATCCCCATCCATTAGCCGGCGACTGGATATACTCACATAGCGGATATTGCCTTCTTTGTTCAGGATTCGAAATTCGTGCGGCTCCGACTTCCCGGCCAGGGTATTCTTTAGGCTATTCAGGAACTCTGGTAGGTCTTCTGGGTGGATGAAATAGGCCAGAGGTTGTCCCATCATTTCCCCTGCCTCGTAAAAAGAAATCTGTTCAATCACCGGGCTGACGTAAGTGAAATATCCATGGGTATCCAGAGAAAAGATCACATCATTAATATTTTCCACCAGATTCCGGTATTTTTCTTCAATTCTCTTCAGTTCGTTTTCTTTCCGCTGGCGCTCCAGGGCATTGCAGAAAATCTCTCCCACCATTCTGAGAAGTCCGATCATTTCTTCCGGCAATGCTTTTTCCTTCTGCACCGACTCCAGCCCCAGAAATCCGGTGGGGACTTTCCCATAGGCCAGTGGGACCAGTACGACAGATTGGCAACCATTCGATTGGAAGATTTCTTTTTCAATTTTGGCCTCGGCAGGAAGGTCGCCAACCCGGGGGATACATATCACCTCCCCCTTTTTGATTTCTTTCTCGATCCAAGGAAAGTGCTCCCCGGGCAACTCCTCTAACTGATCCCCGGGCAATTTCAAACCATCGAGACCCCAAGAGTGGGTTCTGGTCAGACAAAATCGATCGTCAGAGAACAAATAAATGTAGCTGTGGTCAACCCCCGTAGTCTCTCCGATGATTTGCAGGGCGTTATTGATCCCCCGGTCTACCTCATCGAGCCCCAGATTGATGAGGCGAGCCGACAGATTCATTACGATTTTTTTAAAGTCATCGCGTCGATTCCGCAAACTCTTCTCCGCTAGCTACTTCTCAGTAAAATCCTCAGAGAGCGAATCCAGTCTGGATTCCCCATCCCATCTCCAGAGGTCTTAAAGAACTCGATAACCCCATCGAAAACCCGGATATTCTGTTCCCCGGCCTTTCGCACCCGCCCCCCTCTGATGCCTCTGAATTGATCCTACAATTATATTCCCTCAAAAAATAAAAAACCAGACCCCCCATTCTTTGAACTCTCCCACGGGGTATCCGGTTTCCGTGATCTAGCTTTGGCAACCCGGCTATCCCTTGAATTTAGGACCCGTGGCTTTCCGTCCTTCAATTGCTCGAAGTTTGGCTTTTTCAGTCTCTTTTTTATTCGGCTAGATGATCCGTAAAATGTCAGAATTTAAGGTCATTATACTACTATATCGGGATGGCCCAATCAAGTCTTAAATGATTTTTTCCAATGATCGAATTTCAGATGAACAATCTGAGACCAGGAGTTGGGTTAGCTGATTAGGGGAACCTTCCAATTCTTACGGAATCCCTACTGTGAACGAATTATGGGGATTCCTGTTTGAATCTACGTTCCGCCCCCTCATATAACCGCTGGAAAAATAAAGACTTTATCGGATCCGCGAAAATTTTGGCTAATCTCCGTCCGACGCTCGGTTCTTTGTAATCGACGGCCAGCTTCATGTAATCGCTGATCATGGGGTCTAAACCCATCTTAGCGGCACCAATCTAGTCAGTGGCCACGATGTCTTCACTACCAATAATTTTTTCCGTATGGTTCAAGTTTTTGTCAATGAAAATCCAAAAAGGTCCATCGGCGCTGATATAAGCATCGATCAAAGCAAAATGAATCGGGAAGTGTTTAATGAATTCGATGGTGGTGGAGAAAATGGCCCGTTTGAAAATGGAGTCAAAAATGGGTGACCCCATTTTCAAGATGATCGCAGGGCAAAAATAACAATTTCTCTTGTTTTCGGATTGCAATGAACCTGTGAAGGGCAAGGTTGAGGTCAACTGTTCGCTTCAGTCCGGCCTCAACCGTACTCTCGAAAAATCGTGCAATTAATGCTGCTCAAAATTCATCCCAAAACACTAGACACCGAATTAAAAAAATTAGCGGAATTAATCGAACTACGTCCCCAAGTCAAACATATCTCCTTCACTCTTTCATATGTTATTGGCAATTTTTAAACATGAAATCCTGAGTTACTTGTGTAATTAGTGTCCCACTGGCATCCACTACTGTTAATGCAGTTGATGAATCAAATTTTTCCGGAAGACTTGAAGGACTACAATCCGCCTTACCAGCATTAGTCGTAGCAGACATCGGTACAAATGCCTCAGCGTTCACCCAATATTTAACCGGGCGGTCAAAGGGGTCTGCATAGGGTTGACCAAATACCCCAACCTTTGGATTGCTTGAAGGCACAAGCAGTTCGTAATTGGCACAGTCAGTACCATTCGGACAATTCGTGCTATTGCTTTCAGTCGTAACAGAATGGGTTGAACCATTTAGCAATGGTATGGTGACAATCAATGAACTCCCACTACCTATGGGTTTGGTTGGTTGAAGGGCTGACAGGGCAATATCCGCAGAAGTCTCTTGATTTGAAGTCGTGGTAGTTACTTGTCCTTTGATTATGGCAGGCAGCCCGGACTCGGGAACCAATGGAATGTCACCCATCGCAGTACCCACGGGAACATTCAACGTCACCGTGGCATTATAGGCCGCCTGTCCAGTTATAGCGACTGCAACGATATCAAAAGTTTGTCCGGATGGTAACGGGCAGAATATGAACTTGCCATCGGGTCCAGTAAACTTCTGGACGATAATTCGATCTACATTATTTGAATCCTTTTGCTCTGCCGCAACCAAAGCCAAAGGAATAGGTAGTTTAGTATCTTTATCAATAACCCGGCCGCTGATGGCATTCTTATTCAGGGATACCTCACTTGCTCGCAGGACAGGCTTTAATCTGAAATTACCATTCCCCTGCCTTATGATTGACCTGCAGGCATCGAAGTCAATGTTTAAATCAACACTTTGACCAGCCGGGATAACAAATTTTCCATGGGCAATCTGGCCTGAGGGGATCTTTATTCCGGTCCTATCTGCACTCCCTATCGACAATTCTTCTGGCGTTCCATTTCCATTAGCTGGGACTACGCAGTTAAACCCCGAACCGTCACATTTATTTAAAGAAGGCCCTCGTTCTTTTGGCTTCGGGTTATTACTCAAAAGAAGAACCCTTATCTGTTGGTAATGGCCAGCAGGCAGACCACTGGTCGATCCCAGTTGGGTTAGGAGGCAAGTGGTTGAATCCAGGTCGAGGAGATCAATCTGCATGGGCTGATCTCTTAGATCAACCAAGTTTATCCATCCAGCATCATGATCAAAGTCAGCATCTTCAGAAACATGGGCCATTACCCGAGTTATCGTGACCCAAATGTGGTCGAATGATCCATTTGGATTCTTACAGATCGGAGGGTCCGTTAAGGACAAATTTACCGTACCTGTATCAGTAAGAGGAGTATTACTACCACCTCCACCACCTCCACCACCTCCACCGCAGTTCAGGACTATGGCGAGCAGAAGCAGCCCCGCACCTAAAACAACACTCCCCAGTATTTTTTTCATAATTTTTCCTCCCTAGATATGATTTTTCCTACCCTAACCTCACTTCGTTTTTTTTAAAAATACCGAAAAGAATATAAGCAATTCATATGGCGAATGATCCGATTGTTCTAAATGGCCCTTCTCCCTTAACGTACTTAAGAATTAAATTAAGGACACATGCAAAAACGCCCTCCTCGCCGCAGATGAGGCCTTCAGGGGGAACTCACGGGCCTTCTTCCAGCGATATTCCCTCCCAGGTGACCCCGCCCGTTATCCCAGTTTCCCCACTGACTCTCACCAGAGAGCCGGACTGGACCCTCCTGAAGAATTCCGTGCGCTGGTCAGTGCCGCCCACCCCTTCGAAGTTGTTGTCGGGGATGGTAGTGGTGTCCACGGTGATCCCCAGAATCACAATCTCGGGTCTGGAGATGGCATTTACCGGCCCTTGGAGTGTTACCAGATTGAAGTTGGGGGACGACGGGATCACTTCCACCTTTGTGGCCAGAACTGAGGCGCCAGCCCCTAACCGCCCGCGGACTCTTATGTGATCTCCCACCTGGATTTGATCGAAGTCTTTAGCGAAACCACTGATTCTGGTAAGGCCGGTGACGGTTACGCTAATTCCGCTTAGGCCGCTAAGCGAAAGGGTCCTGCGAGACGAGTCCTTGGAAGCCACTCTGGACTCGATTTTTATCTTTTCGAGGAAGAATATCTGCTGAGCCTGGAGGATTCCGCTCACCACTCTGCCCCTCACCCGGATTCTTGCCCCCAGGGCAACTTCATCTATCAGCCCGCCTATGAATTTCGTATCCCCGTGGGCCTGTATTTTCACATAACTCACCATGAAATCGGAGGTCGAAGCAAAGTCAGTTATGAAACCTTCTACGTCAACCCGGTCCGCACTGGCGATCCTGGTTTCTTCAGCAAGTTCGATCTCTGTCGCCTCCAGATGTCCTCCGGTGCCGACCTTTCCCCTTACTTGCACCAACTGGCCTGATGACAGCGTGCCACCGGGCAGACTGCCGATTTGCGCCAGCCCGTAATACACGATGAGAGAGTTAAGTTTGAAGGTTTTCGCTGTGGAGTCCAGATCCTGGATAATTCCCTTGACCTCGACTTCGGTGAGGGAGTCAAAAGAATCGGCCATCCTTTTTACGTGGGTCGCTCGAATCGCGCCCGCCACATCCGCTAAGCCGCTCACTTCGATCAGGTTATCGAGAGCCAGATCTCCGAGGGTGGTGTTCTTAAACGCCGTGCTGTCGTCGGTAATGATCGTCTGACCCAATACCACGACCCTTTTCGCGTTGGTGTCGAGCTCGGCAATCTCGGTCACTGGCCCCTTGACATTGGGGGTAAACATCACGCGGGCGGCGGTGCCCGACGACCCAGTGTCATTCACCGTACCCTCGACCACGACAGCTTGGCCGAGGTCCAGGTTATCCAGGACAGCCTGGTTGCCGATTCCCTTCTGCCTGCCTCCGA
>Ga0315288_10008719_pt1 | contig 12787 bp, 9 predicted proteins | sample YL17G11_20_MG_FD_203454 | JGI IMG/M metagenome (GOLD analysis project Ga0315288, IMG submission 203454) | Sediment microbial communities from Yellowstone Lake, YNP, Wyoming, USA - YL17G11_20 | ecosystem: Environmental > Aquatic > Freshwater > Lake > Sediment | place: USA: Wyoming | collected...
TGATATGATAAAGACATTGCGAATAACAAGTGTTGTAGCAGCGATTCTTGCAGGCATTTTCTTTGTTTTTCCTGTGGTTTACGGTGTTCGCAGCGATGAGCGTGTAGATGAATTTCTCAAACTACCAAGTGTGAGAGAAAAGTTCGAGAACGTTTCGGATAACAAGGAGAATACAGGTGAGAGCCGGGTATCGCCGCTTGTCGAGCAGGCAGAGGCCTTTGCATTGTATCTGAATCCGCTCAAACCAACGGTGCAGAAGACTTCGATAGGACCCAAGACGACAGATATTTCAGGCAAAGTGTCTGTTACACCCAAATTCAAAGTTTTTGGCACCATCTATTGTGCAGGAAATCCGGAATTGTCGCAGGCGTTGATTGACGAGCCAGGTGGAGGACGACGCTGGGTCCGGCAGTCCGGCAAGGTGGGCCATTTGCTTATTGAGCAGGTAAAAGACGGGATTGTTGTTGTCAAAAGCAGCGACCAGACTTTCGAGCTTTTAGTTGAGGAGATACCGGAAACGAGCATTCCCAATCGATCATCACCTGTTTCCACAAAGACAAGCAGCCTAAGCCGTGCAAAGACCTCATTACCTTCTGCAGGCAGAACTGCCGCCGGCATTACAAGAAGGCCCATAAGTCCTGGAAAACCGGAAACAACCGAGGATAACGAAGAAAAAATGGGGGATCTCGTAGACAGGCTAAAAGATCTACAGCGAGATTCTAAATCGGATAAAACCGCTCCGGAACTCAGCAGCGAAGAAAGGGCTGCACGGATAGAGGAACTGATTTCCAAATTCAAATCTACACGCGTAAGTGCCGAAGAGGCAAAAAAACTGGGCAATTTAGGTGAAGAGTTGAAAGGCGTTCGGAAAGACACAAATCAATCCGTGCCGGTCACAAACACGGGCGAAATCGAAGCAGGCACTCCCGAAGAAACAGATAAGACGGATGAAAAATAGCCTCATGCCCAATCCCTGAGTTCTGAGAAGTCAGAAAATAAAACTCCAACAAAGCTGATGAATCCCGCTTTCATTCGTTTGTAAATCATTTACAAATATCACTTTACACTTATTTCAACAATTCCTGGAGCCCAATGTGATCGAAGATCAGCAAATTAAAATTTATGCTCAGAACTTGAGGATCAAAATACTTCCGTATTTAGTGAACAGATTAGCGTATTTTTGCCTGAAAATTGGGCACTTTTGGCCGTTGTTTGTGTCTGATTTAGTAGTTGATATACGAAAACCGGTCCCTGTTGTTTTGCCTCGCAAGAGCGAGGCTTCGGGGAAGGGATTTATATCTTGATTTATCGGACGAAGGGGTGTTTCATGATGATAAAGCATCGTTTTTCTCACGGGGGATACAACTGGATTCTCGCTTTTGCAGCAGCTTTTTTGATGGTTGGTAATTGTCTTTTTGCAGCGGAGCAGGCCGGTGCTTCTAAGGAAGCCGGGTACAGAATTTTTCCCTTGAAACACATATCCGTTGAGCAAGGCAAGAAGTACCTTGCCGAGGTTATGACAGGGACAGTTACGCATTTTCCGTCTTCGTCGGCACTTTTGGTGACTGCAGAGCCTTACGAGCTAACCAAAGCAAAGGCTATTCTCGATCTTGTTGATGGGCCGGAGCAATTTGTCATAAAAGCGATTCTTCCCGTCTCAGCGGCCAGGAATATGCCATCTAACGAGCAGATTGCAGCGAAACTCAATCCCAGCTTAACCAGGGGAATATCAATCGGGAGCTTTTCCAATCCGCCGCTTAAGGACGCGAAAACTAAAGCAATTATAGATATTCACAATGATGCTGTGATTGCTGTTGCACCGGCCAGCTTGTTGGAGAAAATCGTTTTTGTTATAGGACAATTGCAGAATTCAGGCACGCTCAAAGCACAGGATATGCCGAAAGAACAGGGCAAACTGGAATCTCCAGTTAAGCGGAAGCCCTCTGTATTAGTCGAACCAGGTGAAGCGAAATTCCTTTTTACAGCAAGCGGCGAGGTCAAAACCGAGCCAAACGCCGTTGCAACCGTAGTCAGGCAAGAGACACCGGAACCGGCTGTAGTCAACCGGGATGAAGATATGCCATCGCTTATCGACGAAGAGCAAGTCGTCAATCTGGCTTTGTCTGAGCGCCAGAAGCTTACAATAGCCGAATTCCTGGGTTTGGTAGGTCCGTATTTGAAACTGGACTTCATGTACGATGAGAAGGATGTCGCCGATGAAGTAACAATCAATCCTAACGGCAAGTTTCGAGGCCCCATAAAGGTAAAAGACTTGTATCCGTTGCTCGAAGAGGTGCTGAAGTTCAAGAATCTTGCGATGACCCGGAGCAAGGGCAATCTCGTTATGATCGCTCCGGCGGCAAACGCACTTGACATCGATCCTGCATTATTGCAGACCCAAGAAGACAAAATCGCACGCGGCGATGGAATCATACAACGTGTTGTCAAACTGGAGCATATAGATACAACTACTGCACAAAATCTTTTGACTGGTATGAAGCTCACAACGAGCATCACAGCGATCCCCGAAACAAAAACCCTCATCCTCACCGGGTATGCTCACCGTATGGTGCGCATACAGGCACTTTTGAACATTGTCGACAAACCGGGAGAGCCAAGAAAGTTCAGGTTCAGGCAGTTACAGTACACGATGGCCGAGACGCTTGCTCCAAAGCTCCAAAGCCTTGCCGAGCAATTAGGTACTATATCCATTACAATTGCCGCTACAACTGAATCGCCAGTGACACCTACAATTAGTCCGAAGAGGGCGAACGAAACGGCACAACAGTATCAAGACCGAGTCCGCCAGGCACAGTCAGCCGCAACGGCAAGGCAAAGAACGACAGCCAGAACACCAGCCACGGGCCAACAACCGGAGTCAACCCTGCCAACCGTATATCTCGACGCCGACGAAAGAACAAACCGGGTTCTGATGATAGGGCTTGATAAACAATTAGATGAAGTCGAAGAATTGATAAGTACTCTCGATGTGGTACAGCAGGACCTGCGGTCCCTGGAATTGTACAAAATAAACCACGTTGATGCCGAGCAGGTCAAGAAGCAATTGGAAGAGCTTGGCATTATTAGCCCCAGCCTGACGAGCTCATCTTATTCTTCTTATTCTTCGAGACTTACTACCGGCACCAAACCTGCAACCACAACCACGACTGCAGCCAGGCCTCCGACGAGTAACCCAATTAATACGATGGGCGAAACAAACGAGGCTCTTACGGGAGGGCCGCAGGTGATAGTTGTTGAACCGACAAATTCATTGTTGGTTAGTGCGACGGCCGAGCAGCATATTGAGATAGCAGAGATTCTAAGCTATGTAGATGCTGAAACAGACAAACAGGATATACCTTATAAAGTCTATCCGCTCGAAAACCAGTCGCCGGACCACTTGTCCGAAGTCCTGAAGCCGCTGATCGAAGAGAGCATCCTGGACAAAGAAGGCAAAGTTGAAAGCGTCAGACAAAAGCAGGAAGAACAAATAACGATAGTTCCGGATCCTAACACTTTTTCATTGATTGTATATGCGAGCAAAAAGAATCAGGAATGGATAAGCAACCTGATAGAACAATTAGACAAGAGAAGGCCCCAGGTTCTTATGGATGTCACGCTTGTTGAAATCGGCGAGGTCGATGCATTCGACTACGATTTACAGCTGGTCTCAAAATTCCCAAGATTTGAACCGGGCGGGCAAATGGACAAATTCCCCGCCCTACTTGCCCCCGAAGGCTCCGGCTTCCCCGCCGACCGAGTCACCGAGCTAAGCTCAATTTTAGGAGATGGATTGGCAGGTCAGGGTTTTTACGCCGACACTCATATCCAGGCACTGTTAAGCCTGATGCAGAAGAAGGGGTACGGCCGCGTTCTTGCCAAGCCAAAGATTCTCGTCAACGATAATGAGCTGGGACATATCGACACAACGAATACCATATACGTATCAAGGAGCTCTCAGGCCGTTACCACTACCGGTGAATCTACTCTGAGTACAAGCTTTACCTTCGACGAGTTTCCTTCCGGTATCGAACTTGATATAACGCCCCATATAAGCAAAGGGAACCTGCTTCGCCTTGAGATAAAAATGACACGTTCAAGTCAGCCAGCTCCTGAAGGTGGAATTGGCCAGAATGAGCCGCCACCCAATAAAAGCGAGAACAATATTGAGACAATCGTCACAGTCCCTGATAAAAGCACAATAATTCTTGGTGGCATAATAACAGTAGAACAGACTAAAGATAACTGGAAGGTGCCCCTGCTTGGCGACATCCCGCTTGTAGGCGGGCTCTTTAGAAAAATAAACAACAGCAGCAGGCATACCAGGCTTTATGTATTTGTTAAGGCTGAGGTACTGAGACCCGATGAGACAATTGCCGGTCTGCAGGACCTGGAGAGGATATCCAAGAGAAATAGAGAGGCGTTTGAGGAGTATGAGGAAAAATTCCAGAACTATCAGGACTGGCCTGGCGTAAAACCCAAGAGTATGGATCCGTTAAAAGTTCTCGATGCACAATAGTAATGAAAGATTTGCTTTTACAAACTGCTAAGCGGACCGGTCTTGTTGATGCTGAACGATTGGCTGGGTTCTTCGAAGAAAACACCGGTCAGGAGCGAATTGACGAGGCTCTGCTAAACTGCCCTTACTTTACGGAAGAAGCCGTATTGAAACTGTTTGCCGAAGCGCTTGGCTGGGAGTTCCTGTCGGAAATATCCCCAAAGACAGTGCCCGTGGAATTCATAGAAGCCGTCCCCGCGATGTATGCCCAGCACCATTATCTGGTCGGTATAAAACCGGATGCTGATAATGGTGAGCTTACAGTGGTTTTATCCAGGCCGCTGGATGCAAATGCCCTGGACAACGTCTCGAAGATGATGGGCTTGCCGGTCAGGGCGGCAGTATCCACCCGTGCTGCTATTACTTCTGTAATAGATGTCGCTTACGAGCAGAAGACGACGGTCATCGATGAGGTGGTGGAAGAGCTTGATTCGCAAAACCTCGAGCAGCTCGTTGACGAGGTAGCCGGTTCGGATGACCTGCTTGACGTGGTAAATCGACCGCCGGTTATCAGGCTGGTCAATGACATTCTCTTTCGCGCCCTGCAGTTGCGGGCCAGTGATATTCATGTCCATCCTTACGAATCAAAGATTCAGATTCGCTACCGTATCGACGGTATTTTGTATGATACCCTGAGCCTGAACAAGAATGTCCTGCCTTTGGTTATTTCACGTATCAAGGTTATGGCCGGTATGGACATTGCAGAGCGCCGGCTTCCGCAGGACGGCAGGTGCAGTGTCCGGCTGGGCCAGCGTGAGGTCGATTTGCGCATCAGCACCGTGCCGACCAGCTACGGCGAGCGCAGCGTGCTGCGGCTGCTCGATAAAAGCACCGGGCTTTTCGGATTGAACGAGCTGGGATTGTGCAATGAGGATTTGCAAAAATTCGATTCTTTGCTCAATAATTCCCACGGGGTTATTTTCGTAACCGGCCCGACCGGCAGTGGAAAAAGCACAACACTTTACGCGTGCCTTAACAGAATCAACTCGGCCGAGAAAAACGTCATAACCATAGAAGATCCGATTGAGTATCAGCTCGAAGGTATCAGCCAGATTCAAGTCGCCAGTAAGAAAGGAATGACTTTTGCCACGTCACTTCGTCACGTGCTGCGTCAGGACCCGGATGTTATAATGATCGGCGAGGTTCGAGACATTGAGACTGCCCGTATGGCGATACAATCTTCGCTTACAGGCCACCTGGTTTTCAGCACTCTGCATACGAATGACTCGGCGGGCGCGGTCAGCCGGCTCCTGGATTTGGGTGTCGAGCCGTACCTGGTAAGTTCATCGCTGATTGCCATAATAGCTCAGCGGTTAGTACGAAAAGTGTGTCCGGATTGCAAAGAACCTGTCAAACCATCGCGCCCCGAATTAATAGAGCTTGGGCTGGGTAAAATGGATAATGACAGCCAAAAATTCTTTGTCGGCACAGGCTGTGAGAGGTGTTTTCAGACCGGTTATCGCGGCCGAACGGGCATTTATGAAATGATGCAGATCGATTCTGAGACACAGGATCTGATATACAAAAGAGAAAGTGCCGGCACAATAAAGAGGAATGCCCTTAACGCGGGCATGAAGACTCTTCGAATGGACGGCGCCAGAAAAGTGCTCGACGGAATAACAACTGTCTCCGAAGTATTGAGAGTTACACAGGCGGACGTAATATAATTTAATTTACAAGTAGCCCGTTTTAAATAATAAATAGTAGATCTAAAATGCCGAGATACCACTATATAGCGATAGCGGCGAATGGCAGGAAACTCAAAGGGGCGATTACAGCCGAAAGCTCCTACGCCGCACGAAAACAACTCCGGGTGCGGAGTATCCACCCTTCGTCCGTCACCGAAGTCGGCTCAAAAGCTGAAGGTAAAAAGGCGTTGTTTTCGATTTTCGGCAAAAGAAGCAAAACCCAGATAATAGACTTCACCAAGCAAATGGCCACGCTGCTCACATCGGGAATCAAACTTACCGAAGCTCTTTCGGTTCTTACCCTGCAAACGTCCGATGTTCGATTTCGAAACGCCCTTTGCGATATTCGCGACCGCGTTGTCACTGGCGAGTCGTTTACCGATGCCCTTAAAGATTACAGCGATTATTTCGACGTTATATATGTAAGTATGGTCCGTGTAGGTGAGGTTACAGGGATATTGGGCCAGAGCCTTTTAACAATCTCCACTTTCATGGAAAAACGCCGGAGAGTCGAAGCAAAAGTAATGACTGCAATGGTATATCCCATTGTACTGATTTTCTTTTGCCTGGCGGCTATTCTGATATTGACAACCCAGGTCATTCCGAAGATAGGCAATGAGATCGCAAGGGCGGGGCGGGAATTGCCCTGGATAACAAGACGTTTGATGGATGTCGGGTATGTGCTGACCAGTTGGTGGTTGTTGTTGGTTATTGCAGCAATAGTAGGATTTGTCTGGGGCCTGAAGCGGTTTTTGAAAACCAGCCGAGGCGCTTATCTGCGTGATAAGTTCCTTTTGTCCCTGCCGTTGTTCGGACCTCTCATAAAGCAGCGTGTTGTCGCGCGCTTCGCATCTACTCTTTCGACGTTACTCGGTTCCGGACTCGCTATGGCTGAGTCTCTTCGGGTTGTTGCCGAGGTTACCGGCAACACCCTTATGAAAAGAGCCATCAAGCAGTCGCGAGAGAGGATTCTTGCCGGCGCCGACATCGCGACCCCCCTTAGGGAAAGTGGCGTTATCGATCCTGCTATCGCCCACATGGTTGCCGTCGGAGAAAAAAGCGGTGAGCTTGAAAAGATGCTTAAAAGTATCAGCGACAATCTCGAAGCTTCAAGTGATATAGTTATTGAAAGATTAAGCGCCGCGGTTGAGCCGCTTATTATAATTATTATGGCAGCAATAATTGGTGTAATTGCTTATGCGACAATATTGCCGATTCTGGAAGTTTCGGCAGGTAACTTTTAACGGATTTCCATGGAGATCAATATGACAAGGAAACAGAAAAAAAGATACGTTAGACACGGTTTTACGATGGTCGAGCTTATGGCCATGCTGATTATCATCGGCTTGCTTGCGACTCTGGTCGTCACAAAAGTAACTAGCAAGATAGACCAGGCGCGTGTTACGACCACGAAGGCTAATTTAAAGATTCTTTCCTCAGCGGTTAATCAATTCAGGATGGATACGGGCCGATTCCCAGCCGAAGACATGGGACTGCTGGATCTGATTGAACAGCCGACCGATGTGACGAATTGGGAGCCGGGCGGTTATCTGGAAACGACAGAATTGCCCCTGGACGGATGGGGGATGGATTTCAAGTATGAGCCTTTTCCGGAGAGTGGAAAGCAATTTGCAATCAGGAGTTTTGGTCCCGATAAGGAAGAAGGCACCGAGGATGATCTGCTCAGCACAGATGCATACTGATGCATATGGGCGTAACTGTATGAGTGCAAAAGTGCGTCAAGGCGATGTATTGCCGCATTCACACGCCCACGGTTTCACTATGGCCGAATTGTTGGTTGTAGTTGCGATCGTATCGCTGTTTGTGGCCCTGGCTCAAATCCATCTTTTCGGGCTGCTGAGAAAAAATACGTTCAGAGCACAAATCCAGGAGCTTGTCTCGACAATGCAAATGGCCGCAAGCTCCGCCGCCGAGACCGGCAGAAGATATGAAATTATAATCGACATTACAGAGCAGAGCTATGGGCTTAAGCATATTACCGGCTCTGAAATATACGTAGATAAACCGGATGAAACACCGGGAGAGATGATTGTCCAAAATTATCTTACTGAGAATTGCCGGCTTGTTTATGTTTGGTTTGACGATGGGATTGACACTAACGCCAGGGCCTGGTTTCGAGTAGGACCTTCCGGCTGGCAGAATGGCGGAAAAATCGTCCTGATCGATGAAAAAGAACAGCCCTATTCGATTTTGGTCAACCGGATCGATCGAATTATCACATTAGAAGAAGGTGATTTAGAGCTTTTGGAGCCTAAACCTAAAAATGAGCTGCCGTTCTAAAACGCGTGATACGGGAAAAAAGGCTTTTAGCCTGGTGGAGGTCATGATGGCCCTGGCGATTCTTGCGCTGATCAGTTCAAGTGTGCTGGTTGTGATCGATCGCTGCATAGCCTCAGCGGCAGATTCGGTGCTGCGCATGAAGGCCTTCGAGGTTGCCCGGGAGAATATGGAACAGCTTCTTGCTTCCGCCTCGGTAAAAGAGAGCGTTGAGTATGGTATCAGTGAGAAATATCCCGACATTGGATGGCAAACGGTCGTTGAGACGTTTTACGAGCCGATCACGGCGAGGATGTGGATCAGAGGTGTTTGTTCGTCCCAGTACAATGACCCGAACGGGCAAGAGCAAACCGTCGAGCTGACAAACTGGCTGACCGATCTGACAAAAGAGCAATTGCTCCAGATTATGAAGCAGGATGAGGATGAATTAGGAGACCTGAACGCCGAGCTAATCGAGACGATGGAAGACGCTGCCGAGTATGCCGGCGTCGACGTTGAAACCATCGAGCAGTGGCTCCAGAACGGATTGCTGACAACCGAGGACGGCTCTTTTATCAAGGGTAATCTTGATCTCTACATGAACAGTAAAGGCGAACCAAGTGCAGAAGAAAAAAATCAGCAGGCAAAATCCATTGCTGACTTGAAGAATAAAAAAAGCAAGCCGGGCGAGGGATCGTCGGCTGATCAGGAGGCATGGCAGGATGAAATAGACCCAAAGACAGGCCTGACGTATGGAGAACTTGAAAAAAAGGATTTCTCCGAAATTTGGGAAATAATGCAGAATCAGCGAAGGTAGGAATTTTGGTTCAGATGAAATCGAGCTCAATTGGCCATAACACGAAAGAGGCTTCCGGCATATCCAGAGTGCCGCGGGGGTTTTCTCTGGCTGAGGTGCTTGCCGCCCTGACTATCGGGGCGATGCTTACGGTTGCAGTGTTTGGCATTTATTATCGTGCTGAGAGATCCGCCACCGCTATGACACGTAAGCTTGACGGCTCCCGGCTGCCCGGCGAGGTTCTGCAGCGCATTGCCGAAGACCTTGACAACATCATTTCTTCAAACTCGGATGCAAAAATCACCATTGAGAATAAATTTGAGAATGTCGCCTCCATCGGGCTGATTCCAGCCGCCAGGCTGATAATTACACGGACGATCCAGGATAGTAAAGACAACGAGCAAAAATTTGAAGAAATCATCTGGCAGAGCAGTTATGACTTTCAGAGCGCCGGCAACGGCCTGATCCTATACCGCAGCCACAGTGGAATGAACCTGGAAGACAAAGTGCTTGAGAAGAATAAAGATGACTTTGCAAGAGAGCTTTTCGTACCTATTTGTGGCGGCGTTACTTTTTTCAAGATCATCGCGCTGGCCGGCAAGGACCCTGTAGAAAGATGGGACGGCGCTCCGCCTCGTGGAATTGTGGTAACAATCTCGTTTGCTGAGCCCTATAAAAAAGTCGATGGCACTTTCGATGTGCTGGACGAGGAAAAAATCACAAGAACCATAGCTATCGATAGAACCAGAAAAATCAAGTTCGATACTTCGGCAGGCGGCGATAATCAGGGCCAAGAAGGGATAGAAAAAGGAATAGAAGAAGGAATGGAAGATATGAATATGCCCAGTGGTGGAAAACCACTGTCGAGCAGTCCTAAGAAGGCCGAAAAGGTCAAATAATGAACAAAGGTCAAGATAACTGGAATATGTCTCGAAACCGGCAGGGCATCATATTACTGGTGACGTTAGTGCTGTTGGTTGTGCTCGCGACACTGGGTTATACTCTCAGTAGCCGTGTTGCAGCTCAGCGCCACCGCAACCAGTTTATTATCGACTACAGCAATGCTCGCTATGGTTGCGACTCGGCGGTGAAATACGCCCTGGCAACACTGGAGGAGTTCGATCCGCAACTGGTGAGTCGTCCGAATGAGCCTGACTTTTCCGATTTATTTGCCCTCGACGAGATTGGATATCAGGAACTTCTGGCACAGTGGGGCGCCGAATCTCGGTCCGATACATTCAACAGCGGCAAGAAATATGACGATAAAAGTGGTATTGATGATGTTAATGGTATAGGTCGCGATGAAAACGGGATGGCCGGCTTCAAAGATCCTGATTCTATAGTGATTCGGGGTCCCTATGGTCCGATCTGGCCATTTGTGACCGAACCGGCTGAGTTCGAGATCGGCACTGCCAAAGTTCGAATTGAAATTGAAGATGAAAATGCAAAATATCCCCTCGGCTGGGCGCTGATGGACAATCCGGAGTTCAAGCGAGAAACAGAGGCGGGATTTCAAACTTTCTGTGAGATGATGAGACTCGATTATAAACAGATAGATTCGCTGAGAGAGCAGCTAAAGCAAATAGGTGAAATAAAACCCTTCGAGCTTGCCTTTAAACCGGTAACTAAAACGGTCAAAATACCTATAACCACAACGGCAAAAACTACCAGTGATAGCAGTACTTCAAGAACTCCCCGGACACGGATAAAGAGAACAACGATACCTGTCTCGAAACAAATTTCAGACCAGACCACGCATTTTGCGAAACTGTTTCACAGTTCGCTTATCGACACAGAGCCTCTTGCTCAACCGACAATAGTCGTCGGGGACAGGAAAGAATACCCTTTGAAATATATGGGACTATGGGGCGCGCTGCAGGTCAATATAAATACAGCTCCTCGGCATATCCTGGAGGCTGCCTTAATTTTCGGCGGCAATGAAGTAGAAATTGCCGAAGAGATCATCCGGCAGAGACGAGAAGAGCCTTTTGCGAACATGGAAGACCTGAAGAACAAGCTGTCTCGTTATTCCAGTTCGATCGCAAAATGCGAAGAATATATAACAACGCAAAGCACGTATTTCATGATCAAAATAACTTCGACGAGCGGAGTCGCCACGGCATCGTCCATGATAGCGATAACAAAAGATGGCAACAAAGTTACAAGAATTGCTGTAATCAACGGTTGAATACCGATGACTATTTAGGAGTTTGCAAATAGTGGAATCTCAGAATTATTTGGGAATTTACATAAGCAGGAAAACGGCAACAGTGGTCTGTCTCGGTCCGCAAAAAAAAGACGGGGACGTTCTGAAATGTTTCAGCGTCTCCGTTGAAGGACAGGAACATGCGGATATGCACGCGTTGGCAGGTCTTATCGCCCAGGGCTGTGCCGAGAGAGAATTGAAATTCTCCGAAATTACAGTAGCGTTGGATTGCGCAATGTTTATGCAGCACGGCGTCCACAGCGAGTTTAAAGATCCGAAACAAATAGCTGCTACAGTAAGATTCGATACGGAAGAGGCCCTTGCGACGGATATAACCAATATTGCGTTAGCTTTCGAAGTAGCGTCAAGCGACCAAACCGGCTCGCAACTAACCGTTTTTACCGCAGAGCGGAAGATGTTGACGGAAGTTCTTGATGCTTTGCAGCAGTACAATCTTGATCCGGTAAATATAGAGCCGGATGTAAATTGTTTATCAAGATTTATCTGCCGACATGTAACCTCTGCTGAGTCGGAGCAGACCGGGACGTTGTATGGTCTGCTATCCCATCGGAACGGCTATTTGATTGTCCCGCCGGCCGCTACAGATGAAGAAGCCCTGAAGACATTGATCGTTCGGACATTCCTGGTCGGCGCGACACAGGACAGGGCTAAACTGCTGCAAAGAGAAGTGCTCGTCTCTAAGGCTCTTGTCGAAGGTGCCGGGCCGATCAATTGCATTAAAGTCTTCGATTCGACCGGAGCTATAGAATCGCAGCAGCTTGGCGAAAAGCTGGGTATGGAAACCGGGGTGATTGATTTACACAGCATAGCCGAAACCACACTTCGGCCTGAAGCCGAATGCGCCGATCCAATTGATTTTGGAATCGCCTATGGTGCGGCCCTGGTTTTCTCGGAAAAGGGCCGCAGCGTCGATTTCCGGGAGGATTTTAGCCCCTTTCAGGGTAAAAAGCTCAGGCTGCAAAAAACACTGAAAGCCGCGGCTATATCCGTGACGATTCTTTTAGTTGCCGTGGGGCTATATTTTCAAACACAGTTATTCAGCGTGAGCAGAAGCAAGAATAACATACACAGCAGATTCGCCAGAGATTACGCAGAAGTGACATTAGACAAGCTGTCGGATAACGTCAAAATCAAAGACGCTGTCAGAGACCTCGCTGAGCTGTTGAGGCGCATCGAGGACGAAAAAAAGGGCCTGATTACTAATGAAAAGTCCATATCGTCAAATCTGACACTTTTGCTGG
>Ga0315288_10008720_pt1 | contig 12785 bp, 8 predicted proteins | sample YL17G11_20_MG_FD_203454 | JGI IMG/M metagenome (GOLD analysis project Ga0315288, IMG submission 203454) | Sediment microbial communities from Yellowstone Lake, YNP, Wyoming, USA - YL17G11_20 | ecosystem: Environmental > Aquatic > Freshwater > Lake > Sediment | place: USA: Wyoming | collected...
GAAGTATTATTACACTGTAAATATATGACATCCGACGTATTTCATGAAAGAGATCATAACAATAATAATATATTGATAAAATTATTAAAAAGTCCATTTGTTATCAATGATATTATAATAAAATATTTGAATCATCCATTTATAAATGAATCTGATTTGAATTGTATAAATGCAAATGATGAATGTCCTATTATGTTAAGTATTGAAAGTGATACAATTAATAATGAACTAAGTAATGAAGCAAATAATGAAACACACACAATAACCGATTTAATATTAAACAACAAATATTTTGACTCCAATACATTATTTTATGCAAATAATATTTGTTTCAAAAGGGCATGTGCATATAAAAATATTACAATAATTAAAAAAATCATGGACCATAATAGTTTTACAAGTCAAATATTAGAATCAACTGATCAAAATGATATACCATATATTATCAATATTATTTTATATAATAATGAAATTGCGACATATATAATTAATTCAAAATATATGACATATAACTTTCTTAAAAAAATATATAGTTTTTTGATCAACAATAGTTGTATCACACCTGATTTATTCAAAATAATTCATGATTCTGTACATTATACAGTTAAATTATTTTTGACGAAAGATAATGATGGATTAAATTGTTTGATGCAATCATTGTATTACAATTACAATAATGAAGATATAATTATCAATTCAAAATACACGACTAAAGAATTATTAACAAGTGTGGATAACAATGGGAAAAATTGTTTATTTTATGTTAGAAATATAGATAAATTAAAAATTATAGTTCATAGTTCATATTTTGAGCTATCTTTATTATATCAAATTGGAAGTCAAACAAATATATTTGATGTATGGATACAAAATAAATATTATGATTTGATAATTTATATTTTAACTAATTTTAAGATTACAGCTGATATTTTTAAATATAAAACCGAAACAATATGTCCTTTAGTGACAAAAATGATGACATCTGTTGAATTGTTCGAATGTTTATTAGATTTACAGATATTAAAATCTGAAGACTTATTACTGGTTGATTTTGATAATAACACATGTTTGCATAATTTTATAAATAGTGTATTATATGAACTAAATACAGATAACAATCTAGATAAATATATGATGCGAGTAACAGATTTATTTAGTAGATTTATCAATTCAGATATTTGTTCAAGTGAATTATTAGAAATGAGAGATGTTAATGGTTATACATTTATTATGAATCATATTGATGTTTATTATAGTAAAGTGAGTTGTTCAGGTGACAAATATAAATTATCGACTCATATATTAGATGAGACTCTTAAATCTAAATACTGTCGATATAATTTGCTAATGAATACATCAAATGATCAAATGGATATTTTAACATTGTTATGTGCATTTAATCCAAATTATATTCATGATTATTTATTGAATCCATTAGCTGATGGTAAATTACTACTAAATAATGATTTATTACCGCTTAAATGTGCATCTGAATTAGACAATAATGCATTAAGAGATATATTAAATTCAGATAAATGCAATAATGAAATAATTAATATGATGGACAAAAATAGACATAGTTTATTATGGTATATGGTTGCGACAAAAAATTTAAATGGTATAAAATTATTATTCGAATCAAGATACGATTTAACTAATTCGATAGAAATAATTGATGAAAATGGCCGGAATATTTTAATGTATGCCATATCATCAATTTCAACTCCACCGTTACATTCACCATTTGCCTTATTGATAACTGCACCTTTGCTCCCACAATCAGTTCCATTAGTGTCATTAAATATTTTTGAAACATTATTAAATTGTAAATATATCACTAAAAAAATATTCACGATGTCTGATAAATACAAACATACAATTACAACATATGCATTTAGCAGTAATATTATTATTGTAGAGTTACTGTTAGATTTTAAATTTTGGTCGAATGATTTGTTATATTATCAAGATATAGATAATGATTTTGTGTTAATTCATGCATATAGAAGCCCCAAAGTGATAGATTTTATATTAACAGATGCAATATGTACAACCAAATTATTGTTGATGCAAAATAACATGGGTGTCAATTGTGCACATCATTATGCTTCACAATCATCTGAATGTTTTAAATATTTATTAAATTCATCCTATTGTACTTCTGAAGTAATAAACCAACAAGATAAGTCAGGCAACACTTGTTTACATTATGCAATTAAATCAAAAGATCCAGCATCATTTGAATATCTTAAAAATTCTAAATATTTCACACCTGATTTAATTTTAATAAAAAACAATGATGGTTTAAACAGTATTATGTTTGCCTTAAAATACAATTTACAAAGTATTAAAAAGATATATCATAAAAAATACATAATACCTGATATTTATTATTCGAAAGACAATAAAAATAATACATTATTAATGTGTGCCATTAAATATTGTCCACAAATAATAAAAAACATATTGAAATCAAAATTATGTACATCAGAATATTTATCAATGAAAAATAATAAAAATAAAAATTGTTTTATGATAGCATGTAAATATAATTCTGATATCTTTTATGAATTAATAAACCATAAGCATTTTAATAAATCAATGTTAATACCTGAACATATGGATTATGGATCGTGTTTGACTATATGTGCCAGATATCAACCAAAATGTGTTAAATATATTTTAGACATAGAAGAATTAGACTGGACGATTATGGAAGCATGTATGTATGTAAATACACTCGGAAGTGTCACTTTTGTTCATATTGGATGTATATATAATGGTGATAGTATTAAGTATGCAGTTATGTCAAATAAAAATCTTGATTTTGCTTTTAATTCGGTTAATAGTCCTGTCTTTTTAGCCGTTAGATATCAACCTTATGCATTTAAATATATACTTGATTCAAGATATATTAAATATGTAACATTAAATATAAATAATGAAAATAAAAATATAGTAGATGAAGCATTTAATTGTCAACCAATCATATTAAGTTATATTATAAATTCTAAAGTTTTTAATGAAAATGATATTGATAATGAAGATTATAATGGTTATAAACTGTCGAATAAATTAAAAACTTTATATTATGATTTTAATAAATTGACAGATATTAATAAAATTCCATTGGTGGACTGTATTAATATACCAATACATGATGATTATAAGGAAAGTATACAGGGAAGTATACAGGGAAGTATACAGGGAAGTATACAGGGAAGTATACAGGGAAGTATACAGGGAAGTGTAAGAGAAAGTAAACATGATAATAAACCATGTGACATATGTTGTTCATATAAACAAATTGTTGTCTTTTTACCATGTTTTCATATGTCATGTGTGAGTTGTGCCTTTAAACTTAAAAAATGTCACAAATGTCGATGTATTATTGATAAGAGAAAAGTAGTATATGACCAATAATATAAAAATTTGAATTTCGTCTATAATGCTAATAATAAATTCATATTTATTATTATTATGACACCATCTCTCTATGATATTAAATGTATATTAATTAGATCTTGCCAATATGACCATTCAATATGTAAAAGATTACATACAACCATAAATCAATATATAACGGACAACAATTTTTCAATTTCCGCTAATAATAAATCAAATAAACAATCCAATAAACTTTCGAATAAATCTTCTAATAAACAGCAACAAAATCAATTTACCAATGAAATATTGGACTATTATATTAATTTCATGACAACAAATACATATCAATATAGTTCATGCTTTCATATTAGCAATGATTGGTATGATGTATTAACAATCATGTTTCAACAATTAACACCATCTGAAGATAATTTAGTGAAACTTGTAAGTGTTTATTTTGAACATCGCGATGATAAACAAAATCTTATAATATCACTTTTAGAAACAGTATTAACAAATACTCTAACCATATTTCCAACTATAATTTTCATTGAAAGTCTTAGGGCACATAATTTTAGTACAGCTGAATATTTGATACAATGTACAAACATTGATAGTAGTTGTTTAGAAGAAACTTGCAAATATAATTGTGTATTAATTATAGAAATTTTATTAACACATGGTATTCCTATAACACAACTAGCATTAGAAAATGCTGCAAAAATTAATAATGGGGTCATAATTCCATTATTAATTGAAAATGGAGGCCAACCAACAGTTAATTGTTTACAACATGTATGTACAAATAGAAATATTAGTGCTATTAGGAAAATATTACAATGTAAAATCATGCCTACTCTTGAATGTTTTAATTCACTTATAAAAAATGTGAATATGACAGCATATGGAAAGAATAAAGAATCATTATATGCAAGTGATGTAGCAATTATTATAGATCTATTGGTGGAATATGGTTATGTTTTAACATATAAAAATGTATTAGATGCATTAGATCATGGGTGTCATATTAATAATATTGGTAGATTTAATTTAGATTTTGATTCACAATTTATAGAAAAATGTTCATTGTATGGATTTAATCCTTATCCTAATATATTTGTAAAACCAACACAGAAATGTTTGCAGATCGAATGTAAACTTGGAAATATGACCAATATTAAAAAATTAATTAATGAAGGATTAGTACCAGATGTTGAATGTTTGAGACAAGCATGTGACAATAGAAATAATAAGGCAATTATACAATTTCTAATTACAAATTATAAATTAAAACCAGATATGACATGCATTAAAAATCTCGCAAAATATATAAATAACCCATCACTTGATTGTATTTTAGAACAAATTGTTATTGATCCTGTAGAAAACTTACCAGTTGAAAAATTAATAGTGGCTAAACCAATTGTAACTAAACCAATTGTAACTAAACCAACTGTTACTTTACCTGTTAAAAAAAATATCAGTCAAAAAGCAAAAAAAGTAAGTAATAAAAAAATAGCAGATGAAGATTCTGACGATGAAGAAATAGTAGATGAAGAAATAGTAGATGAGGATGATATAAACTATAATATTGTTAGTGTTAAAGAACCAGTGAAAAAAATTAATAAAAGATTAAAAAATTTATTAAAACTGAGTGTAATAAAGATGTTTAATTTTGACAGTAAAACCCAAAATAGAATGACATTTGTTGAATTAAGAAAACATTTTATTTTGTATATTAGACATAATAGTTTGATTAATAAAGATAGGGGTGATTTAATTAGTATATCAAAACCATTATCTTTATTGTTGGGTATAGATGAAGATTCAAATGTTCGATTTACTGAAATGGATAATATAGTACTTCACATGTATAAATAATTAACAGGTAGTTAACAAATAATTGATAAATAATTGACAAATAATTAACAAATAATTAACAAATAATCAACAAATAATTAACAAATAATTAACAAAAAAATTGATTTTTATATATTATCGAATTGTACCGTATTAAACTCTTATTAGATAAAACAAATTAAAAGATGCATCCTACACCAACACCTATAAAACTAGTACCAGCGAAAAAGAATATTATTAACAATGGTAAACCAATTAGTAATTATGAAAAATTTGTTACTGATGCAATTGCTAAACAATGTACTCATAATGAATATTATGGTTATGGGCGCAACCATAATGAATATCATTGTGATCAAGTATGTGAATTAATTATAATGTGTTATAATGAAGATAAAACATTGACAGATGATACATTAAATAAATGTATTCTTTATTTGACACAAAGAGAAAAATCATGGCGTTCATATTATACTGAAAATAAGTGTACAACCAATAATCATCAAAGTATTATTATAGCTATTAATTTAATATTTTCCAAATATGTTCCGTCAGATGAAGCCATTATTTCAATGTCGCATTCAAAAGTATATGATAAATGTTATAAAGAGTTATTAAAAAATCCAAATTTTAAATTTAGTGCTGCTGTTATCAGTAGTGTAGTTGATTCCCGTTTAGCAAAATCATGTAGTGATTCAGACGATGTTGAATTAATTGATACATTATTATTTAATTGTCATATAACTGATAACTTATTATCCAAATTATATGAAATTCGTCATGATCATGCTGCAAAAATAATTGCTGGAATTATTGATAAATATACTGGTATATTGACACAAGACCATTTATATAATGCATGTAACACATTGCCATATTCTCAACCAATAGTAATCTCATTAATAGGAAGGGGGTTACAATTAGATAATAAATGTTTACTAATTGTATGTAAATATGGTTCATATGATGCACTTAAATTTATTTTGGATTATAGATTGCCAATAACACAACAACATTTTAATGAAGTAATAGATGGTCAAAAATATTCTTCAAATAAAAATCAAAATGAATCTTCTTCATATATTCCAGATTATTCGATTGAGAAAATGGAATTATTGATCCAATATGGTTATAAGGTGACATATGATGATTTGGTATATTCTATTAGTAAGAAAGCAGAGATACCAGGTATTGAACGATTTAATCTTTCATTGGATCAAAAAATATTATATTTATGCTATGATCATGATTTTTACCCTAATTACAAGTTCGATTGTATCGAGGAAAATATGCTTGAATTGCAAAAATTATGTAATGTACATTGCATTGGTCCAATTAAAAAATTTATATCAAAACATAAATTAGTTCCTGATAGAAAATGTATGGAAAATGCTTGCAAATTAAAAAGTAATAGAGCTATTCTTGCACTTTTGATAAATTCAGGGGGGAAAGTAACATATAGATGTATTAAAAACTCTGCTGAAAGTTTTAAATCAAATGATCCATTGGTACTTGTTATCGACGAATATGAAAAAGTATACAACGATGAAATTAAAACTTTTGCAAATAAAATCAAATTATTAGAAGATTTTGCAGTAAGCAAAGAAGGAAATCTAGATGAAATATATAAAGTTAATAAGATTGTTGTTAAAGTTGATGACAAAAAATCTAAAAGATCGACAAAAAAGGCGGTCACAGTTGATAAAGATCCTATTGATAAAAAACCAGATGTACCATTACCTGTTGTTGCATTACCTGTTGTTGCATTACCTGTTGTTGCATTACCTGTTGCATTACCTGTTGCATTACCTGTTGCATTACCTGTTGGTGGACCTGTTGTAATAGATAAAAAAATAAAAACCAAAGCTAAAAAATCACGCCCACTTGGAAAGAATGTTGTTGTTGATGATATGGATGATTTTGAAGCACAAATTGAAAATTCATTGAAAGAAATGGGTAATGAAGATGCAGCAGTAGACAATAAGAATAAAGTAGACAATAAGAATAAAGTAGACAATAAGAATAAAGTAGACAATAAGAATAAAGTAGACAATAAGAATCAAGTAGACAATAAATTACCTAAAAAAATTATGAACGTCAACATAGATACCAATAAAATGTCTACCATTAGATCACAAAATGTAAACAAAAATAATATATCAGTTAAAGCAGCAGAAATTATTGGTATTGATAAGAAAACAAAGATGTCATATATGCAATTAAGAAAAGCATTTATTGATAAAATAAGAACAAATGAATGGTTTGATAAAAATGATAAAAACTTGATTGATATACCTACAGATGTTGCCACTAAAATAGGCATTGATAAAGATTCTGTTTTTAAATTTGACGATGTTGACAAAGTTGTTTGCATGTTATATGATTAATTTATTAATTTATTAATTTATAAATATTATTAATTTATTGACATTTGTTGCCACATAAGTTACATGAACTTAAATTACTTGAACAAAAGTTACAATACTTAAAATCTGTTGAGATGGTTATACCTTTGCAAGCAGAACATTCTCCATGTTCTAATGTTGGTGGTGCTGTTTGCATTATTTTGTTACAAGTATCACATGTTGTTGGAGGAATAGTCGAGATAGAATTTGTATTACCCATTATAGTATAACATACGATAATAATTTCAAAGATTAAAACTTTGGAATTTAATTGCGTTTACATGGCAAAATAAAAGAGGTTTTAGTACATAAGTTATTAGTATGATTAAGGTCATTAATTATACTAAAAAAAATTGATATTTAATTGATATGACAGTCATAGTCTTTAATATACTTAATCATTAAAGCAAATCAAGAGAACATGTCAGAAAAAGCAAATACCTTAAGCAAAGTCGGTTTAGTATATAGTTTTTGCTTGGACAATAAACAATATTTAAAATTGGTGACATATGCAAGTGTTATTGTGATGTTATTAAGTGGTGTGATGCAATCATTTGTACTTAACTTGGCTGTTTTTGCATATTTAATTTCCAAAACAGTTGAAATGTTAAAAAAACCAATGGTGAGCAATGATGATGAAAATATGAAACAAATTGCAATTATGTTAAAATATTGGGTATGTTTTGCGACAATAACAATTTTTGAATCATTTCTGAATATTTTTTCATGGGTGCCATTTTTATTTTGGATTGTTAATTTGGTGAAAATTGTTGGTTTAGTTATGATGTTACAATCTGACCGCAATTTATTAATGTTCTATGATGTCATTTGTTTGACCATTTATTATAATTATGACGTGTATTTTACACAAATGACTAACTATTTGGAACAACAATCAAAAGAATTCAAAACTTCCATTCCAGATTCTAATAAAGGTGTAAGTTATTTTTATCTGGTATATGGTGGCCTTAAAGGTATGTTTACTGGAAAAGTTGGAGATAATCAGCAACCAAATACTGCCAAGAAAACAGAATAAAATAATTAATTGTGTTTGTTTATCTATTATTTTATTATTATAATAATATATTATAATGTTTAATCCATTTGATCCATTTGATCAAATTACTGACACAAATCTAGAAAGATATAAAACAGCTGGTTTGATTGCAACTAATACAGTTAATGAAATCATTAAAAATATTGTATCTGGACAAAAATTATTTGATTTATATACAATTGGTTTAAGTTTTGCACAAAATAGTCTGAAAAATGTCTATAAGGAAGTAAAATACAAAGGGATTGCTTTTCCATTGTGTTTATCATTAAATAATGTTGCAGGTCAATATGTACCAACGGTAGATGATAAAATAACTATTAAGGAAGGCGATCTATTGAAAATTGAAATTGGTATCCATATTGATGGATTTATTGGATCAATTGGATTTACTACTTTGGTTGTGAATGATACTTCTAATGCTGTTATTTCTGATAAAAAAACAAATGTATTGAATGCCGTGATTGAAGCAAGTAGAGAAGTTTATAAGATCATGACACCTAAACATTCCAATAAAAATGTTTCTCATGTGATTCAAGAGATTGCAAAAAAGTATAAGTGTAATTTACCTTCATATAAGGAAAGAGGTGTGATACCTGGTATTTTCTCATATCAAATTAGTCAATATGTTATTAATGGACAAAATGAAGATAGTGATCTATATACACATTGTTTGATTATGCCAAAAGAAAATCCAGAATATAATTTTACATTGAGAGAAACACCATTTGAAGAAGATGAAGTTTATGTGATTGATATATTAATGTCAACAGGTGCAGGCAAACTTTCAATGGGGAATAGAACAACTATTTATAAAAGAGATCATGATGTTAATACAGCCTTAAAATTAAATGCATCAAAAGAAACACTTAAAGTCTTCAATAAAGAATGTTTTCCACTCACAATTGCACATGAGAAAAATTTAAAAGTTAAATTAGGGTTGCGAGAATGTGTCGAAAAAGGATTAATTGAAGAATATCCAGTTGTATGTGATAAAGAAAATGAATATATTGCAAGAATTAAATTTACTGTCATTGTGAAAGATGATCCTGTTTTGATTTGTGGAAGACCTGCAGATGATGAATTAAATAAGATCAATAAATAAGATCAATAAATAAGATCAATAAATAAGATCAATACAGTTTAAAATTTTATGAAGAACATATTAAGATATCTGTTAACATATATGCATCGTAGATAAAATCCAAATTGTTTGATACCAGATATTCCACTAATTTATCAAGGGAATGAATAATTTTTATCTGATACAAATGCCCTGCTGAACAGAAGATTAACAGTTTACCATTATTTTGTAATATCCATGTATTGACAAAATAGATGAAAATATCGTAAATACAATTCATTGATACAGTTAGATTTTGTGATATTTTATAATCACCAACAAGTATTGATTGCATCAAAATTTGTAAATATACAATATATAATAATTGTCTATGACATTCGTCATTATGTAGAATACAATTATAAATTTCACGATATATTTTTTCAAAAGAATGTGTTAGTACATCTCTCGACAAATTATTGCTAAATTCTTTTAATATATCTATTTTTACCATATCAATAAGTTTATTCATTTTCAATCCACGTAATGAACTATCATGTAATTTTTTATATTCAGTTATATAGTTGATTTCATTGTTGATTTTATTGTTATACTGTTTCCTAAAATCATACAATAATCTAAATTTCCAAGTATGTTGATCATCACTTATATTTTTGAAATTTTTATCTGTGAGTCGACAATTGGTCAAATCTTTGATGGATAGATATTTAAAAATTTCTATCCAAATATCATAGGCAATCGACATTTTAATTGATATATGGTTATTTATTTATAGTTTAAATAGGTATGTGTTTGATATTTGAATTTTCAATTTTTATTAATTTAATGTTTATTAGATTAATAATGTGTTAAGATAATTTATTGTTTTTTAGAACCTTTTTTTGATCCTTTTTTAGATCCTTTTTTGGACCCACGTTTGCCTCCTTTTTTAGATCCTTTTTTGGAACCTTTTTTAGATCCCTTTTTGGAACCACGTTTACCTCCTTTCATAGATCCTTTTTTAGATCCTTTTTTGGAACCTTTTTTAGAACCTTTCTTGGATCCTTTTTTGGAACTACGTTTACCTCCTTTCATGGAACCTTTTTTGGATCCTTTCTTAGATCCTTTTTTAGATCCTTTTTTGGAACCTTTTTTGGAACTACGTTTACCTCCTTTCATAGATCCTTTTTTGGAACCTTTCTTTGATCCTTTTTTAGATCCTTTTTTGGAACCACGTTTACCTCCTTTTATGGAACCTTTCTTGGATCCTTTCTTGGAACCTTTCTTAGATCCTTTTTTGGAACTACGTTTACCTCCTTTCATGGATCCTTTTTTAGAACCTTTCTTTGATCCTTTCTTTGATCCTTTCTTGGAACCTCTACGTTTTCCTCCAACCATAGAAATACTTCCACCTTTGATAGACCCTTTTTTGGAACCCTTCTTGGATCCTCTTTTACGTTTACCTCCTTCTTGACTCATTCCAGACATTATTATATATATAATATGTAGAATAATTTTTATAATTTAATTAAAATAAATTTTTAATAAACAAAAAAACTTATAATTTTAATCCACACTAGAAAATTTCAATGAAAACTATATTAATGAATTATATAAAATTGAATGATTAATTTTAGGATAATTTTAAACTCGCTGTAAAACAAATATTATTTACCAAGTGCCTTTCGTGATAAACATTTATTACAATGCATAAATAATATTCTATTTTCTTTTACTAAAATTGTATCACATGACAAACATTCCTTACATGAAACATATTCTTTAATATAATCTGTAAATATTTTTGTGATATCCACCTGTTTAAATCTCCCAGTGATAATCAAACAACCTGTACTATCAATAGTTGAACTTATCGATAATTCATCATTAAAATATTTATGTACATCATCCATTTTTCTATTTAATTTATGACATATATTACCAAAATTACTCACATGTGTTTTTCGATTGACAAAATTTACCAGTGGTTTTTCTATCATTATTTTCATACTTGGATTATTTATTTTCGAAAGTTCATCATATGCCCTATTCAGGGTCTCGTCTAAAGTGTAATTGGTTATATGTACTTGATTTAACTGCATTTATATATGTTATTATATTATTTATTTCATATTATTTTATTTATTATTCAATCTTTTTCAAAAAAATTGAATAATAAATATATTATGGATTGTTCATTATTATTCTAATTAATCAAATACTTATTTATTATGGAGACAACTATATTAATCAAATTGAATGAACCATCTAGTGAACTATATTGTGAACTATCGAGTGAACCATCTAGTGAACCATCTAGTAAACCACCAAGTGCACTATTAAATGAACCATCTAGTGAACCATCTAGTAAACTATCAAGTGAACCATCTAGTAAACCATCAAGTGCACTATTAAATGAACCATCGGATATTAACAATGATCCAGCTAACACATCAAATGATTTATCTGGAAGAATGAAGAAATATGAAAAAACATTGGATACAAATATTCCGCCATACATGCCATATATTGTTCGGTTAGACGGTGTATCTTTTAGTAAATTTACAACCGGTCTTCGTCGACCATTTGACAATAATTTCACAAGTGCGATGATTAAAACAATGAATGATATGGTTGATAAGTTTAGTGCCAAAACAGGATATACACATAGTGATGAAATAACTTTGGTTTTTGATAAAATATGTACTGTTGATGATTATAACAATGGTGTTTATTTGTCGGTACATCCATTTAATGGACGTCTACAAAAATTATGTAGCATATATGCATCATATTGCAGTGTTAGATTTAATCATCATTTTGAAAAATTAATTAATCTCAATAAACATTTTTATAAACAAAATATGATTGATAAAGTTGATGGACATACCGCAACTTTTGATGCCCGAATTATTATCTTTAGTGACATTGGTGATGTTAATTTGGAAGATATCGATATCGATTTTCAATCTAGAGAAATTGTCAATCATATGATATGGCGGTCGATTAGAGATAG
>Ga0315288_10008721_pt1 | contig 12784 bp, 7 predicted proteins | sample YL17G11_20_MG_FD_203454 | JGI IMG/M metagenome (GOLD analysis project Ga0315288, IMG submission 203454) | Sediment microbial communities from Yellowstone Lake, YNP, Wyoming, USA - YL17G11_20 | ecosystem: Environmental > Aquatic > Freshwater > Lake > Sediment | place: USA: Wyoming | collected...
CTGGTCCTGGTTGTATCCGCCTGTGCTCCAGGAAGACCTGAGCCTGGTACGGGGGGTGGAACGGGCGCGGGATCAGGATTTGATTGCACCATTCGCCTTGGTGCACCTATCAGTGAGACCGGTAAATTCGCCCGAGAAGGAGTATGGAATCAACGCGGTTACGAAACCTGGAAGGATTGGGTCAATCAGGAGTATGGGGGTATCAAGCTCGCTGATAAGCGCTGTAAAGCGGAGATCGTCTATTATGATGACGAGAGCGATCCGGATACATCTGCAAAGCTGATCGAGAAACTGATCACAGAAGACAAGGTCGATTTCCTGTTGGGACCTTATTCCAGCGGTATCACCATGAGCACCAGCGCCATTGCAGAAAAATATGGCGTCATCATGGTTGAAGCCCATGGTGCGTCGGAAGCCCTTTTTACGCGTGGTTTCAAGAACCTTTTTGCCGTACTCACGCCAGCCTCGTATTATACAGAATCAGCCTTGAAAGCACTGGCTGATGCTGGAGCCAAGACCGTAGTGATCGCTCAAATGGATGAGGCCTTCTCGGCTGCCGCTGCGGAAGGCGCGAAGAAGTGGACAGAGCAGAACGGGATGAAGCTGTTGGCCTGGGAAACATATCCTGCTGATGTATCCGACCTTTCTGCGATCATGACAAAATTCCGTGACCTGGATCCGGATGTGTTTGTTGGTGCCGGTCACTTTGCCTCCTCCATTCTTGTCGTCAAGAGCGCCAGGGAAGTGGGGTTTTCCCCAAAAGCGATGATGCTTACCGTAGGGCCAGACAGTCCTGATTTCGTATCGGAGCTTGGTAAGGATGCAGCCTTCATCATGGGTGACTCTCAATGGGATAAAACCCTGGCTTACAAGGACGAGTTTTTTGGTACTCCTGTCGACTATGCTGAACGCTATACCAAAAAATGGGGTGAAGCGCCGCCCTATCAATCAGCCAGCTCAACCGCGGCCGCATTGGCTCTGCAGCTTGCCATCCAGCAAGCCGGCAGTCTTGATATGGACCTGGTACGCCAAGCGCTGCAGAACCTGGATGTTGACACCTTTTATGGTCATATCAACTTTGACGAGACCGGGAAGAATACCGCCAAACCGATGGTTACGATCCAGGTCCAGGATGGAGTGCCTGTCGTCGTGGCGCCCACAGATGTGGCTGTTGCCAAACTGGTGTACCCGATACCGGCCTGGGAAGACCGCTGACCGGATCCAGCACTAAAATTAATTATGATGCGTGATTCACTATAGTTGTGATATCACGCATCATGTTTTCTGTTCCTCTTAAATAAAAAAGCGATTGTCAGTTGTAATCATCAAATACGGAGCCCTGCGTTGGATCAATTTCTACAAGCGCTGATCAATGGTGTTGCGCTGGGAGGCTTTTATGCAGCCATGGTGCTGGGGTTTTCCATCATCTGGGGCGTTATGGGCGTGATCAACCTGGCGCATGGTGAGTTCCTCATGATTGGCGCCTACCTCGCGTGGATAATGAACCGGTATTTCCATTGGGAGCCTTTCGCAACCCTCATCGTAGTACTACCGGTTATGTTCATGCTGGGTTATCTATTGCAGCGGCTGCTCATCAATCGGGTCGTGGAACGCCCGCCCCTTATCTCCCTGCTGGTTACCTATGCGCTGTCCATTGTTTTTGCCAATATCCTGAAACTCTTCTTTACGGGCACACCACGCAGTGTGGATACAGTGATCGCTGGCTTTTGGCGCCTTGGAAATGTCACCATCCCGGTGGTTAAAACCTCCATCCTGGTCATATCGATCCTCATGGTGCTGACCCTGGCGCTATTTCTGGAATACACACGCCTGGGTAAGAGCATCCGGGCTGCTGCCCAAAACCGGAATGCAGCCCGCATGGTAGGGATCGAGATCTCATCGGTATATGCCATTACATTCGCCATCTGCATCGCCCTCACGGGGGGTGCCGGCGTGCTGATCACTCCCATTCAACCCATTTTTCCCTTCATGGGACAACCGTTCACACTGAAGGCTTTTGCAATTACCACCATGTCCGGATTGGGCAACATTTGGGGCGCGTTATTGGGCAGCCTGGTGCTTGGCTTATTGGAGGTTTACGTTGCCACTTATATACCAGGTGTGGGTACCAATCTGGGAATTGTGGTTTCGTATGTCATTTTGGTGCTGGTGTTGATTATCCGTCCGCAAGGTCTTTTCGGTGGTCTTAAACCGGTTGAGCAGACATGAGATCCGGGAAGGTTTTGGCGTATATAAGAAAAATACATCTATTGCGATGGATTTTGGGTTTATGCCTGGTCTTCCTGCTTATGCTGCCACTCCTGAATTCTTTTGCAGTGGATGATGACCTGGTGACCGGCTCACTTCTGTTTTCATTGACACAGATGTTCATGCTGGTCACTTTAGCCAGCAACTGGAACCTGATCAGCGGTTTCACCGGATATGTTGACTTTGGTCATATCACCTTTTTTGGATTGGGCGCTTACGCAACAGGTATCTTGATGAGCAGGGCGGGGTGGACCTTCTTTCCGACATTAATTGCAGGTGCCGGGCTGGCTGCCATATTTGCTGTGCTCATCGGCCGGGCAACTATGCACCTCAAGGGTCCATATTTTTCGATTGCCATGCTGGGCACTTTTACAGCCCTGCGCGAGTTGGTCCGGCTGGCAAGGCCTTTCACCGGTGGCGGTCCCGGCCTAACCCTGCCTCCTTACCTGAACCGCCCGCTATTCTATTACATCACGTTGTTCCAGGCTGTTGTCGTGATCGCTTTTATCTGGTGGATCAGGCGTACAGAATTCGGCGCAACCCTGGTGGCGATACGCGAAGATGAGATTGGCGCGGAGACGCGCGGTATCAACACCACCTTGCACAAGGTAGTCGCGTTTTCCCTGGCAGCGCTTTCTTCCGGGATCGTTGGCGGGTTATGGGCTTATCAGAACACATTTATCGATCCTGATATTGTGTTCCTCGATAGCCGCACAATAGAAATTGCAATGATGACCATGCTGGGAGGTTTGGGCACCGTCGCCGGACCCGCAATTGGCGCAATGCTCATCTATTGGCTGCGGGATATCCTGTGGGCGAATTTCTTGCAATACCACCTGATCATGGAAGGCATCCTGCTCATCATTGTCGTCCTCTTCGTCCCGCAGGGCATCATGGGCACGTTGGGTGACCATTCAGGTACCACGATGCGACGACTCTGGCGCCGCTGGTTCGGTGCAGCGGAATCTGAGATGGATAACAAGAGTTGACGCATGCAAGGTTGGTTGTGCTGACCTTTTGGTTCCTGTAAATAATACTTGACTTGTCTTATTGGATTGAATAAAACAATTAAAGACGCAGGAAGGCAAGGGCAATTTCGTGAATTGCCCCGACACGGGCAGGCTCCGGAGAATTGTGAGTAAATAAACGCGGAATAATAAAAAAAATTATTTGAAGGCTGAAAACAGCCATCTCAACGAGTAAAATGATACGGGAAATAATGGTTTTATGCACGGAAAATGATCGTATTTACTCACAATTAATGGATCGGAAAAGCAGAGCAGGAACCAGTTGAGCATGATAAGGCTATTGTAGCACAATTGTTCTAATTAATCAATCCCCAGATCTTTGTAACGCAATCTGATAGATTGCGTAACGGAGCACGCCAGGATGTGTAGCGTAACCTGTTAGATTGCGGAACGCGGACCGGCGGGGTCGGGAGACACTCATCGATCAGGGAGTATGGGCTATAATAGTAGTGATAATGAAAAATACAAATCCTTGAACAAGTCGTTTAATGTGTGGATTTTGACGACTTATCGGTGAAAATACCATCGTATAATTTTATCAGGCAAAAAAGTCTGTGCTTATTTTGGAGGGAATATGCTTAAAGTCTTGACCTTGAAAATCGATGCAGGGGGCGGTTAACTTGAATGCCATTTCTAAATCCACCAGAGAAATCTACCATAGCCTCCGGTCAGAAGTGATTGGTACCCATTACCGATTGAGAGTCTTGAGGCAGTTATTCACCTCTAGTGAGACCGTTGCACTCTTGAACAAGATTGCCATCCGCTTTTTCAAAATGCTCAAACTTGACCTATTGGATACCATCATCATGGCGATCAATCGGTTGCTGGACCCAGCCAAAACGGGCAACAGGCATTCCAATGCCAGTTTGCAACAGTTGATTGTAAGCCTGGACCCTACTGAACACGTAAACTTGATTATGGACCTAAATAATATACTCGAAAAAGTCAAAGGAAAATCCCCCCGTATCAGGCAATGGCGGAAGAAATGGGCTGCGCATAGGGATTTAGAAGTGGTTCAAGGATTAGCACCAATGCCAGCCACCTCCCTCCCGGAAATTGACGATGTGCTGAAATTGATTGGAAGATTCTTGAACGAGTTTGAGACCGCTTGCCATGACCCGCGGGAGGACATAAATCTGTACGAGAAAACCGACAAAGAAGTTGAAGAGATTGTCGAGAGTGAACAGCAGAAAATTAGCTCCCCGATACATTACGAAAACATAATATTTAAAGACGATGGCACTACGATACTAGACCTTATCACGAGGGTAAACTCTCCACAGTAATTAGAGATTTATATCATGCCTGACACCAATTACGCACCCAACAAACATCACCCCCTCTCCCGCCTGAACCCAGACCTAGTAATGGACACGAGACTTCCGAAGTTTTGCAAACTTCGGAAGTCTGAGATGACCGCCTGCTCCCTGAGTACCTGACCCTGATCCATCCCTATTGACAAACCAGGCGGTTATCTATAATATATACATGTATCATTATTCACGATCAATTTACATGGCGAGATCAGTCTCTGCACACATAGCTCCCGCTTTACCGGACGACGATCATTTTTTTGTCCCGGATACATCGAAAAAACATGCCTGCCATTCCCGCTGTGTAAGTCCTTTCTTCTCAAAGAGGAGGCTATTATGAAAACGCAGTGGTTCGCAAGAGCAGGTTACTTATTTCTGGCTGTCCTTCTGCCCCTGGCATTGACGGGGGGGAGGCCGGCGTTACCCGCCCCGGCTGCTGTTCCTGAAGAGGCAATCAGCCTGCCGGCGCTTGCGCAGGGGCCGATCTCATCCCTGATCGGCGCCGACCAGTCTGTTTACCACGCCCGCCTGGCCGGGGCGCATTTCCGCATGGACAATCCGGAGCAGGGCCTTTCAGCCGAGTTCGGTGCGGACGGCATGCAGGTCAGCGCCGGTGAACACTCCTGGGGTCTGACGCTGGATGGCTACGGCTACGGTGAGAGCCTGCAGCCGTTACCCGAGGTCGCTCCCACGGTGAGGGACAATCGCATTGAGTATTCTCGCGGCTCTCTGACCGAGTGGTACCTGAACGGTCCATTTGGGTTGGAGCAGGGCTTTACCCTGGCGATGCCGCCAATTGTGAAAACCGGTGGACCGTTGACCCTGGCTCTCAGCCAGAACGGTGACCTGCAGGCGGCGGTTGGAGCGGGAGGCAAGGAGCTGGTTCTTACCGCTCCTTCGGGTGAGGCAGTGCTGGGCTATGCCGGGCTGTCGGCTTATGATGCAGATGGGCGTGAGCTGCAGACCTGGCTGGATACCCGCCCGGCTGTGAGTGGGCGTCCTCCCCTGCTGCTGCTGCGCCTGGACGACTATGCTGCGCGCTACCCCCTGACGGTCGATCCTTTTGTGCAGAAAGCCAAACTGACAGCCTCTGATAAGTGGGATAATGACTGGTTCGGATACTCGGTTGCGATCAGCGGCAATGTGGCCGTGGTTGGGGCAAGATTTGCCGATCCAGGTGGATTAGAAAGTACGGGTGCCGCCTATGTCTTTATCAAGCCGGGGGGGGGCTGGGGGGATATGACCCAGACAGCCAAACTGACCGCCTCGGACAAGAAGGCGAGTGACTGGTTCGGATGCTCGGTGTCGGTCAGTGGTGACGTGATCGTGGTTGGGGCGGATCACGCCGATTCGGGTGGAAAATCCGATACTGGTGCCGCCTACGTCTTCGTCAAGCCGGCAGGCGGCTGGGCTGATATGACCCAGACAGCCAAACTGACCGCCTCGGACAAGGCATGGTATGACTCTTTCGGATACTCGGTGGCAATCAGCGGCAGCGTGGTCGTGGTAGGGGCACCTAATGCCAATCCGGGTGGAAAATCCATGGCAGGTGCTGCCTATGTCTTCGTCAAACCGGTAGGCGGCTGGGGGGATATGACCCAGACTGCCAAACTGACCTCCTCGGATAGTGATGAGTTGGATTTATTTGGCAACTCGGTGGCAATCAGTGGCGGCGTGGTTGTGGTTGGGGCCTCCGATGCCAACCCGGGCGGATTAATCAATGCGGGTGCAGCCTACGTCTTCGTAATGCCGGGCGGCGGCTGGGGGAATATGACCCAGACAGCCAAACTGACCGCCTCGGACAAGGCAATTTATGTCTGGTTCGGATACTCGGTGGCAATCAGTGGCGGCGTGGTCGTGGTCGGGGCAAGATTTGCCGATCCAGGTGGATTAGACGGTACGGGTGCCGCCTATGTCTTCGTCAAGCCGGGGGGGGGCTGGGGAGATATGACCCAGACAGCCAAACTGACCGCCTCGGATAAGGAGGCAGGTGACTGGTTCGGATGCTCGGTGTCGGTCAGCGGCGATGTGGTGGTGGTTGGTGCGAAAGAAGCCGATCCGGGTGGAACAACCAGTGCGGGTGCCGCCTACGTTTTCGTCAAGCCGGGTAGCGGCTGGGGGGATATGACCCAGAGCGCAAAACTGACTGCCTCGGACAAGGCCGCGGGTGACTGGTTCGGCTTCTCGGTGTCGGTCAGCGGTGGCGTGGTGGTGGTTGGGGCAGTATCGGCCAGTCCGGGTGGAACACCCGATGCGGGTGCGGCCTATATGTTTGAAAATGTGATCACTGCGAACTTCCGCTCACAAGGTGCGTATGACGGTTATATCACTGAATCTGGTGAGTTCAGCAATGTGGGTGGCACGGTCAATGCAACTGCTTCGACCTTCCGGGTAGGTGATAACGGACTTGACAGGCAGTACCGCTCGCTGCTCTCATTTGATACCTCGACCCTGCCGGATAATGCGGTCATCAACTCGGTTGTGCTGAAGATAAAAAAGCAGGGACATATCGGCACTAACCCCTTCGCCACCCACCAGGGCTTGATCGTGGATATCCGCAAACCCTTCTTCGGGACTGCGCTGGCTTTGGTCGCTGGTGATTTCCAGGCTGTAGCTGGAAAATCGGCGGTGGGCACCTTCGGCTCGTCTCCGCAAGCAGGCTGGTACAGTGTGAACTTGAATTCGCCAGCATATACTTATGTAAATAAGACCGGCACCACCCAGTTCCGTCTGCGGTTCACGCTGGATGATAACGATGACCTGGCTGATGATTATGTGATGTTCTATAGTGGTGACTGGACTTCTGTAGCTGACCGTCCTCGGTTGGTGGTTTATTACAACATTCCGTAGAGACGGAAAGGAACCCTCCTTCGGGTGAACACCTGGAGGAGGGTTTTTTGATGGCTGCCGCTTGGATTATGCTCTGGTTTAACGCTGAGCACCTCAAATCATACTCAACCTGACGTGTCCGGATCTCCTCGCGAAGCGTCCCACGCGGAACACCCTTGAAAAGTGCGGAGGGGTTGACCCAAATAAAAAAATGGTCGAAGATCTCAATAATAATCTGCTTGTAGTCATGTTCAAGTCTTCCCGAACCCTAACTCTCTCTACCCAACCTCCAAATACGACTTGAGAACCAAATTAAATATCCACCATAACGCTGTCGGATTTGAGGGAGGTTGAGGTGGTCACCTCTCCATACCTGAGGGAATATTTTTCATGATCAGTATACAAATAATCAGGAAAAAATAAAAGGTTATGTAGGTTCTATCCAAACGAGACATCGGAAAACTCCTGCGGTATAGCATACTTATTGCCTTCTGTTATATTCGCGCCCATGAGCAACTGCTGTCCTTGTAGCGTACACCAATCTCTGCAGTCAACATTATTCGGGGGTTGGGGTTCTCAAAGGGGACAGGGGGCGAATTACAGCCCCCTGTCCCCTTAAAAATAATTCCCCTCCCCGTTTATGGGTTAATGGCTTACCTGTAATTCACATTCTGGGGAGGGGGAGGGGTGGGGCTTGGGATTAGTCTTGTTTCCGGCATATCCCCCTTGTAATAATAGAACAATTGTGCTATACTGTTAATCGCAATGAGCAAACCGATCTCTCAGGTCATCATTCCTGAAATTAACTATCGCGCATTATCCACCTCATCTCCTTGCACCGCCATGCTGCTACTGGTTGCCGCTGAAATTCACAAAACCGTCATTCGTTTCCACTAATACGAATGCTTTTGTCCGAATTGATTTACTCGTTGAAATGCCCGTTTTTTATGCGGTTTTTACTAAAAAAATTTCCTTTCGTTTCCTCTATTACGACAAATATTATCCAATTTATGCCTGGTCACTGGTTTTCCCCCTCTTGCCTTTTCGGACAGACCCGCATATAATCCAGCCAATCGATCAACCAATCGCGATGACCGGGACGAGTAAACGGTATCTGCGCCGCCAGGGAGAGCCAACGCCTCCGACTGAAAGCCGGCTCCGGCAGCACCCGCTGAAAACCACCCGTGAGCGTGACCCCGAAACCCTGCATTTGCTGCAGGGGAGTAAGGTGAGCGGCTGACCCCGTTACCGGTCGCACAGAGATGCCCCGAAGGGGGCAAGTCTGGGTGGAACCGCGTGATCGCGCACAGCGCTCTCGCCCCAGAATGGGCGAGGTTTTTTATTTAACCCTCACCGGGCAAGAATATCTATATCAAGGAGGCAGAAATGGCTGAGAAAAAGCAAGAACGTTACGAGGATAGTGACCTGTACCGCATCCGTCACTCGACCGCACACGTCATGGCGCAGGCCGTGGTCGAGATGTTCCCCGAGGCAAAGTACACAATCGGCCCGCCGGTGGAGAACGGCTTCTACTATGACTTTGAGCTGCCCCGGCCTCTGACCCCCGAAGACCTGCAGACCATCGAAAAGCGCATGCGTCAGATTATCGCCGGCGGGCACGCTTTCCACAAGAAGGTCATCTCAGACGGTGAAGCCCGCCAGATCTTCAAAGACCAGCCCTACAAGCTGGAGCTGGTAGCCGGCCTGGCGCAGGGCGGCTTGGACGAGTACGGCAATCCGCTGGATGCAAAACCTGAGATCTCGATCTACACCCACGATACCTTCGTCGACCTGTGCCGCGGTCCTCACGTCGCGAACACCTCCGAGATCAACCCGGCAGCCATCAAGCTGATGAGCGTGGCTGGAGCCTACTGGCGCGGCGATGAGAGCAACCCCATGCTGCAGCGCCTCTACGGCACTGCCTGGCACAACGCGCAGGAACTTGAAGAGTACCTCTGGCAGATCGAGGAAGCCAAAAAGCGCGACCACCGCAAGCTAGGCAGGGAACTGGGCCTGTTCTACTTCTCCGAGGATATCGGTCCCGGTCTGCCGCTCTTCGCACCCAAAGGCGAGATGCTGCGACACCTGATGGAAACCTACGTGCGCGAGACCCAGACCCGCTATGGCTTCCAGCACGTCTGGACCGGGCACCTGGTCAAGGAAGACCTGTACAAGCGCTCCGGTCATTACGACAACTACAAGGATTCCATGTTCCCTCCTATGGTAGACGAGAACATCGTCTTCCGCCTCAAGCCGATGAACTGTCCCAGCCACATGACCCTCTACCACGAGATGGGACGCCACTCCTACCGGGAACTGCCCCTGCGCTTCTCTGAATTTGCCACCCTCTACCGCTACGAGAAAACCGGCGAACTGACCGGCCTGACCCGGGTGCGTGCCCTGACCCAGGATGACTGTCACACGTTCTGCACCGAAGACCAGGTCCAGAGTGAATTTGCGCTGTGCCTCAACCTGATCACCGAAGTACTCAACCGCTATCACTTCTCGGATTACAGGGTGCGCCTCTCCCTGCGCGGCGCGGGCGGCAAATACGTTCAGGATGACGAGAAATGGGTCAAGGCTGAGGCTGCCCTGCGGGCTGCCATGGATGCCAGCGGCTTAGACTACTTTGAAGCCACGGGGGAGGCTGCCTTTTACGGTCCCAAGGCGGATTTCCTTGCCCAAGATGTGCTCGGCCGCGAGTGGCAGCTCTCCACGATCCAGGTGGATTTCATCCAGCCCGCCCGCCTCGGCTTGACCTACATCGGCGAGGATGGCGTCGAGCACACCCCCGTCGTTATCCACCGCGCCGTCACAGGTACCACAGAGCGCTTCCTGGGTGTGATCATCGAGCACTTTGCCGGTGCCTTCCCGGTCTGGCTGGCGCCGGTGCAGGCGGTCATCATTCCCATCGCTGACCGGCACCTCGAATATGCCCACAAAGTCTCTGCACAACTAAAGGAAGCATCCATCCGCGTCGAAGTGGATGAGCGCGCCGAGCGCATGAACGCCAAGATCCGTGATGCCCAGAACCAGAAGATTCCCTACATGCTGGTGGTGGGGGATAAGGAGGCGGAAACAGGGCAGGTGGCGCTGCGCCTGCGCAGCGGTGAGAACCCCGGCCCGCTCCCCCTGGCTGAGTTCATCGCCCGCGCACAGAAGGACGTTCAGGCAGGAGTATAGGGGTCTTAAATCATTACGGAGGGCTGTCACAAGCCCCCCGCATTCATTCACTCAAGCGATCAGGCGACCGTTACCGCAATTGCCTCTCCCCAAACCATGATGCAATTTCGCCCGGCTGATTTTGCTTGATACAGGGCTTGATCGGCGTGGTGGAGTACTTCGCCGGCTGTACTGCCATGCTCCGGGAAAGCCGCTATGCCTGCGGTCAGTGAGAGGCTCAGGCTTTCCTCGCCATATTTCACCTCAAAATCTTCGCAGGCAGCCCTCAACTGTTCGATGCGTTTATACGCGGTGGGTATTGTCGCGTCGGGAAGTACGACCACGAACTCATCACCACCATATCGGCAAACAAAATCTCCCTGCCGGGTTTTCTTTTGCAGTAGTTTGCCTACAGCCTGGAGCATGGCGTCACCGGCTGCATGCCCATGCTTGTCATTGAGACCTTTAAGGTGGTCGAGGTCGATCAATGCGATGCATACGGGATACCCTTTCCGTACTGCCCTCGGCAATTCTCCATCCAGAGTCTCTTCCAGGAAGCGCCTGTTCACCAGACCTGTCAGGTGGTCACGGACTGCCTGTTCCTGCAGGTCCGCCTGCAGCGCTTCGATTTCGGTGATCTGCAGCTTGAGATTTTGATTGGCTTTATCCAACGCGTCCGAGATCTGCTTCTTGGTGGTTATGTCATGCAATGCGACCAGTCGTCCAATGAAACGTTGGCGTTGATTATATAATGGTGAGATATGCACTTCAATGACTCGCGGATCATGATCTCCCACGCTAATCTCGGTGGTCACATCTTTTTCACCAATATTCGCTGTCAAGCCATCCCATATCGGTAATATATCCTGGACGGGTTCCCCAATGTGATATCTACCTTTAATGACCAACATCTTCTCTGCAGATTGGTTAATATCCACGATTTGGTTGCTCTCATCGACGACCAAAACACCATCCCTCATGCTCTCGACCATTTGATTGCGTGCGGTCGGTATTAGGCTGAAAGTCGGTTGCTTGTAAATTCCCCAGGTCAGGACGATGCCCGTTAAGGCAAAGGTAATGGGTACAAAATTAGGGTAATATTCAGGTATCAAACCTAAAGCGTAAGCTGAATAACCCGCGATAGGCATTGCCGTGCCAACCAAGAGGTAAGCAAAACGCGCCCGGTAAGAGACATGGAAAAGGAATAAGGCACGGCATAGGTAATAAGCACCCACCCCAAGCATTGCATAATTGTAGATGAAAGAGACCCAAAACCATTGACCAGGCCGATAGATCGCCGTGTTGTTCTGGGGCTGGAGTAATATTGTTCTCCACAGCAGGTGGTGCCAGTTATCCGTAGCCGCGATAAATATTGTCAGTACAGGTATGAGCGCAAGCACAGCTATGGTACCAGGAGAGACCCAACGCCTTTTTTGACCAAATTGGATTGCGAACAGGAAATAGAACAATGGGGCGAAGGCAATGATCACAAAACTGATCTTTGCCCAGATGATCTTTGCAGATAAGTTGACCGCAGCAGCTTCAAATCCACTGGTGAATGCCCATTGGGTCACGGTCAGATCCAGCAGGGCAAGAAAAACGGCGCCCACGGCAAAACGCCGTCCCCAAACGGAAATGGCTACGACCAATGAGACTGCCGTAGCTATAAAAAAGACCACAGATACAAGAGAGAAATGATAACTCAACTTGATTTAACTATAAAACAAAAAATAGCGGAATGCAACAAACAGTATTGTAATTAATTATTCATATTCGTCTTCTAAGATTTCAGGTACAAGATAACGAGTTGAAATAATCCATACCCCCACTATGACCTTTAATACCGGTATGCCGGATTTTACCCAGTCATATATCAGACGGATTTAATCTGAGGCGCGTGCAACCTCATCCGGTTCGAATATCACCACTTCCTTTCCAGTTAATTTCTCCTGAATCTTGGCCACGACCAGGTTCAGATGGCCGGGATGGGCAACAAAATCCAGGTCATCAGCCGGGACGGTCAGGACGGGGCAAAGTGTGAAACCCTCGATCCATTTTTCGTAGAGATCGTTCAGACTGGAAAGGTAATCAAACGGGATGGTACGTTCGTAATCGCGTCCCCTTCCGGAGATGCGCTTTGAGAGGGTGACAACTGATGCCCGCAGGTAGATGACCAGGTCGGGT